>JGI24740J21852_10001097_pt1 | contig 12231 bp, 10 predicted proteins | sample KBSCornC6_FD_21852 | JGI IMG/M metagenome (IMG submission 21852) | reverse complement strand
CCGTTGGCAGCGAGCGCAAAGGCGACGGGATAACCCAGAAGCAGGAAAATGATCAGCGAGGCGAACATGATCGGCGCCATGTTCACGGCGATGAATTCGATCATCAGCGCGCCTCCCCGGCCGGGGTTTCGATATCGAGCGGCGCATGCGTCGGTACATAGGGCGTCGGATCATCCATATCGCCGCGCATGACTGCGATCTTCTTGATGATCTCGGAGATCCCCTGCAGCGCTAGCAGGAAAAACCCAACCAGCAGCAGCGCCTTGCCCGGCCAGATGATCAGGCCACCGGCGCTGGAAGACACCTCTCCAGACAGGAAAGATGTGCGGACATAGGGCACGAGATCGTAGACCATGAGCAGCACGAAAGGCATCAGGAACAGGCAGTGGCCGATGAGATCGATCCAGTGCTGCACCCGGCGCGGCAGCGAGCCGTAGACGATGTCGATGCGGATATGCTCGTTCTGCCGGAGCGTGTATGCGGCGGCGAGCATGAAGGCTGCGCCGAACAGATACCATTGCGCTTCCAGCCACGCATTGGACGAGGTGTTGAAGACCTTACGGACGACCGCGTTTCCGGCGCTCACCAAGACGGCGACCAAAATAAGCCATGAGACTGATTTTCCAATGATCTCAGTCACATAGTCGATGATTCGGCTGAAGCCGAGCAATGTTTTCATGATTTCCCCCCGCAGCGATTCTTCCCGGATCTTTTGGCCGCGCAGTGGAAGAGTGCCGATTTCAAGCTGTGAATCAAGAGCCCGCACCCGTTTTCCAAGCATGATGACGCCTGGACATATTCATCCAAGATTGGGCCTAACGCCTGCATTTGCGATTTGCTGCCCTTGCCCACATGCGGCATTCTGATAAAGATCGCATCAATAATCATACTAATCGAGAGACACCCATGTCCCCCATCAACCTCGCTATCGTCGGTGTCGGCAAGATCGTCCGCGACCAGCATCTTCCGTCCATCGCAAACAATGCGGATTTCAAACTGATCGCCACGGCAAGCCGTCACGGCATGGTCGAAGGCATTCCCGCCTTCACGACGATCGAAGCCATGCTCGATGCCGTGCCTGACATCGATGCCGTTTCTCTCTGCATGCCGCCGCAATATCGTTATGAAGCCGCATACAAGGCGCTTTCGGCCGGCAAGCATGTTTTCATGGAAAAGCCGCCGGGTGCGACGCTGAGTGAAGTCGCCGACCTCGAAAACCTCGCCAAGGCCAAGGGCGTATCTCTCTTTGCTAGCTGGCACTCGCGCTATGCTCCGGCGGTGGAGGCTGCAAAGAGCTTCCTCGCCAGCACCAATATCCGTAGCGCTCACGTAATCTGGAAGGAAGATGTCCGCCACTGGCATCCGAACCAGGAATGGATCTGGCAGGCCGGCGGGCTCGGCGTCTTCGATCCGGGCATCAATGCGCTGTCGATTGTCACACATATCCTGCCACCGCTTTTCCTGACCGGCGCGACACTCGAATTCCCGGAAAATCGCGATTCGCCGATCGCCGCCGACCTGCATTTCAAGAGCGGGACCGGCCTTCCGGTCCACGCCGAATTCGACTGGCGCCAGACCGGCAAGCAGAGCTGGGATATTGTCGCAGAGACGGATGCCGGCCAGATGGTTCTGGCCGAAGGCGGCTCCAAGCTTTCCGTCAACGGCGAGCTGACATTCTCGGCGCCCGAAGCCGAATATCCATCGCTCTATCGCCGTTTTGCCGAGATCGTCAAAGCCGGTACATCCGACGTCGATCTTTCGCCGCTGCGCCACGTCGCCGATGCCTTCATGCTGGGCAAGCGCAAATTTGTTGAAGCATTTTACGATTGATGAGGCTTTCCCGGTGAAGACAATGCCGCCCGCGGCGTGCTAGCGTGGCGCATCGTCTTCACTGGAGAGATGCCTATGGCATCGGAGCATGAACAATCTTTTGGCCTCGGCGTCGGCAACAAATCCGTCAAGCTCGCCGACCCGAACCAGAGCTGGCATGAAGCCTATTTGCTGGAGGAAGCTGCCATTCGCAAGGCTCTCGGAGACCTTGCCGTCGATGTCCAGCATTTCGGCAGCACCTCGATCCCAACGATAAAGGCCAAGCCGATCATCGATATTGCCGTCGGCGTGCGGCGTTTCGAAGATGGGCTTGCCTGTGTCGAGCCGATGGCGTCTATCGGCTACGTCTATGCCGGCAGCAATATCGTGCCGGACGACCATATTTTCGGTCGTGACATTCAAGGGGATACCCGCACGCACCTCGTGCATGTGGTCGAATATGGCGGCCCGACCTGGCGCAACTTCCTGATCTTTCGCGACCGATTGCGCAGGGAGCCGGATTTGGCGCATGCCTATGAGGCACTGAAGATCGAGCTTGCGGCAAAATATGCCAATGATCGCGCGTCCTATACGGCGGCGAAGAAGGATTTCATCCAGAAGATCCTGTCGGAAGGCACGTAAAGCACTTTCCCGCAAAGCGGAAGAAGGTCACGCCTTCTTCTCCCAGCGGCCGTCCTGCGTCTGCTGCCAGTAGGTGAGGTTATGTCCCTCGCCTTTCAGGCGCTTCCATTGGGCGCGCGCGCTTTCCAACTGTTCCTGATCGTAGCCGTCGAACATCAGCACGACGCGCTGATAGGCTCCGACATCCGTTGCCTCGGCGCCGTCGATGAAGAAACGCACCGAGGCGTTATTTATATTGTCAGAGCAAATGGTCAGCAGCACCGGCTGCTTGTCTGCCATGTCGCCTTCATCCGTGCCATGCGGCAGAAAGCTGTCCTCGCGATAGGTCCATAGATGGCTATCGAGGAGATCGCGCCGGGCTGGCTCGCGCATCTGCACAGCGACCTGCCAGCCACGTTCGACACTCTTGTCGATCAGCGGCGGCAGTGCGTCTTCAAGCTTCGATTCCGTCAGATGATAGAAGAGAACGTCGGTCATGGCGCCTCTTCTATCTTACAAAATCCGGCTGGTCACGATTCGTAATTGGCGCGGACCAGTTCATCGAGAAGGCGCACGCCGAAGCCGGAACCCCAGGACTGATTGATCTCGTCCTGAACCGAGCCCATCGCCGTGCCGGCAATATCAAGATGTGCCCAGGGCGTGTCGCCGACGAAGCGCTTGAGGAACTGGGCGGCTGTGGTCGAGCCGGCATGGCGTCCGCCGGTATTCTTCATATCGGCGAACTTGCTGTCGATCATCTTGTCGTAGTCCTTGCCAAGCGGCATGCGCCAGAGACGCTCGTCGGTCACAAGACCCGCCGCCGTCAGTTCGCCCGCGAGCTTGTCGTCATTGCTGAAGAGGCCGGCCTGCAGATTGCCGAGTGCCACGAGGATCGCGCCGGTCAAGGTCGCCAGATCGATCATGAACTGCGGCTTGAAGCGGTCGTTCGTGTACCAGAGCGCNTCGCAGAGAACGAGCCGGCCTTCGGCATCGGTATTGATGATCTCGATCGTCTGGCCGGACATGGAGGTGACGATATCGCCCGGACGCTGCGCATTGCCGTCAGGCATGTTTTCCACAAGACCGATAACGCCGATGGCGTTGACCTTGGCTTCGCGCGCGGCAAGCGTATGCATGAGGCCGGTAACGGCCGCAGCCCCTCCCATGTCGCCCTTCATCTCCTCCATGCCGGCAGCCGGCTTGATGGAAATGCCGCCGGTGTCGAAGACGACGCCCTTGCCGATGAAGGCGATCGGCTTGTCCTTCGCCTTGCCGCCCTTCCATTGCATGATCACGAGCCGCGGCGGCCGGGCCGAACCCTGCGCGACCCCAAGCAGAGCCGCCATGCCGAGCCGGCGCATTTCACGTTCCGTCAGGATCTCGATCTCGACGCCAAGCTTTTCCAATTCCTTGGCCTTGGCCGCAAATTCCACGGGACCGAGGACATTCGGCGGCTCGTTCACGAGATCGCGCGCGAGAATCACGCCACCGGCCACGGCTTCGGAGGTCGCGTAGAGCTTCTTGGCGGCTGCCGCTTCCTGGGTGACGATCGTGACTTTCATCGCCTTGCGGGAAGCGTTCTTCTCGTCATCATCGCCCTTCTTGGTCTTGTAGGTATCGAAACTGTAGGCGCGCAGAAGCATGCCCAGGGAAAAATCGGCCGCTTCCTTAGCTCCGACTTCGATGTTGGATGCATCAAGGAAGATCGCGACCTTCTCCGTGTTGCGGATTTTTGCAGCTGCGGTGCCGCCGAGCTTCAGCCAGTCGTGCGCTGTCAGGTCCTTGGCCTTGCCGGCACCGATGACGATGATCCGATCGACAGGCGAGGCCTCGGGGGCGATAATATCCAGACTGCTCAACGCTTTGCTCTTGAAGCCGGATACCGGCGCCGCCTTGGCGAAAACATTCGCGGGATCCGCGCTTTCGGCGCCAGCCGGCAGCTCACTGTCCGTGTCTTTCAGGAGAATGGCCAGACCGCCGCTGAGACGAGCCGACTTGGCGAAGGAAATCTCGAATTTCACAGACATTTCTGCTCCGATAAATATACGTCGTAGTGAGAGAATTTTGCACAACCATCATTCAAGGTCTCCCTAAGGAATACAAGCTTTCGACGCGGTATTCTCTTCATAAGAGATGTCCGGCCTCTTCAAATCCCTGTCATTCAGCGGGATTAGGCTGGCGCGATGGTGTTTAACCGCCTCGGCGGTTCAATTCTCGCCGGGAAGACGCCTTGATCATAGATTTCAACAGCATCAACCGCGAAGATCGGTTTCCAGAGGTTCTACGGCCACGCACGGCAGGCGATGCCTTCATTGCCCTCTTCTGTCTCTGGTGGGCTTTGCTGGGTCTGTTTTCCCTTTTTCCACAGATCGATCTCAGCATCGCGAACATGTTCTTCCAACGGCAGCAATGCTTTGGAAGCACAAGGCCTGACCAGATCTGTGGCATTTTTCCTTTTAGCAGCGATCAGCACATGCGCCTGCTGAGGGAAATCTTCTTTCAACTGCCCTATGTCGTCGCCTTCGTGCTGCTCTGGATGCTGCTCAGATGCTGGCGGGATCACGGCTCGACCTTCAATGCACCCAGAGCCCGAAATCTCAAGGTCGCGCTCGGCTCCCTGCTCGTCGGTCCGGTGCTGATCGTCAATCTGTGGCTGAAAGCATTCTCGGGCCGCCCGCGGCCCCGGCAGACCGATCTCTTCGGCGGCACGCTCGATTTTGTGCATGCCGGGTCCTTCGCCGGCAAATGTGTCAGCAACTGTTCGTTCATCTCCGGTGAGGCCGCGGCGGCCGGCTGGCTCTTTTGTCTTATTCTCATCATCCCGCAGCCGTTCCGATCGGCCGCGGCTCTGCCGATCGCGGCGGTTTCACTGCTGATCCCTGCGCTGAGAGTGGCTTTTGGCGCGCATTATCTCTCCGATGCCGTCCTCGGCTGGCTTTCTTCGCCTGTCATATTCGCCGCTCTGCTGGCTCTATCTCAAACGACACACGACAAAAAAATCTCGGAAAATTAACGAATTTTTTTCGAGTTGGTTGTCGCCAAAAAAACGCAAACAGCGTAGAGGAGGGTGAATCTCTGTCGGCTTGCACGGCAGCTGTTGCGTTTAAGGGCCGGCATGAAGTTATTCGAGACATATATCGTACGGCGTGTCGGTATGATGTTCCTGGTGGCACTGCTGCCGGTGCTCGCTATTATCTGGACCACCCAGGTTCTGCAGCGCATCAACCTCGTGACCGATAGTGGTCAGTCCATGGGCTCCTTCGCAAAGCTCGCGACGCTCATTCTGCCGACGATTATCCCGATCGTTCTGCCTTTCGCATTGGTCATCGGCATCACGCAAACCTTGACTGCGATGAACAGCGATTCCGAGCTGACCGTCATGGAAGCTGCCGGCGCGAAGCGCAGCATCATCATCCGCCCGATCATGATTCTCGCCATTGCGATTAGCGTGTTCTCCTTTTTCGTCGATAATGTCGTCGAGCCGAGAGCCCGCGTCGCTGCCCGTCAGATGGTGGCCGAGGCCTATGCGGACCTTTTGTCCACAGTGATCGAAGAGAAGAACTTCCGGCGCATCGAGGACGGGCTCTATGTCCAGATTTCGCAGCGTCTGTCGGGACGCATCCTCAAGGGATTGTTTGTGGTCGATTCGCGCGATCCCGCCTTCGATCTCATCTATTATGCGAAGGAAGGGGCGGTCGACCCAAGCGGTACGTCGCTGCTCATGAAGGACGGTGAAGTTCACCGCAAAACACCCGACAGCACCGTCTCGGTCATCAAGTTCGATTCCTACTCTTTCGACCTCTCGGACATGACGCAAAGTCGCGGCCAGCCAAATGCGCGAGCCAGCGATCGCAGCCTCGGCTTCCTGCTCAATCCGGACACGAACGATCCGGACTATAAGCAAAGGCCTGGCGATTATCGGGCCGAGTTGCATCGGCGGCTCAACGACTGGGCACTGCCGGCAATCTTCGCGCTGATATCTCTGGTGATTGCGGGCGATGCGCGGTCACATCGCGAGGCGCGGCTGCATCCGATGGTGTCGGCGCTGGGCATAGCGTTCGCGCTACGCTGGGCCGACTTCTACGCCGCCAACCAGATTGACCATTCGACCAAATTCATTGGCGTTCTCTACGGCATCAATATCATCGCAGCACTTATCGCGATTGTCCTCTTGCTGCGAAGCCGGAAGATGGCGATGCCCGTCTCGATCCGCAACCGCCTCAACAACTGGAGACAAAAAATCCAGGACCGCATGCCGACCGCACCGGGCAGCTCGAACGGGGGCGGTGCATGATTTTCGGCACGCTCTGGCGCTACTTCTTCACGCGTTACATCGTAACGACGTTCTGGTTCTTCCTCGGCGTCGTCTCGATCGTTTATCTCGTCGATTTCAGCGAGACCGCCGGGCGTCTTGCCGGACTACCCGGCTACACCGGTGTCCGTCGGCTTGTTGATGACGGCGGTCAGGCTGCCGTTCATCCTGCAGCAGACGGTACCGTTCATCGCGCTCTTCGTGGGCATGACGGTGCTGATCGCCCTCAACCGCCGCCGCGAACTGGTTATCGCGCGCGCGGCCGGCATCTCCGTATGGCAATTCATGACGCCCTTCGTGATGGGCGCTTTCTGCGTCGGTCTCATGACCATGCTCGCGCTTAATCCGGTTGCGGCATGGGGTNAGCGACATGCTGANACNATCGAAGCCGACCTGCGCGGAGACCCGTCCTATCGCAATACGCTTTCTGTTCCGTGGCTGCGCCAATCCAGCGGAAAAGACGACACGATCATCGGTGCCAAGGCCATTCTGAACAATGGAACGACGTTGACCGGTGTCGTGTTTATCCACTTTGATTCACAGGGGAATATCGTCCTGCGGCAGGATGCCGACTCGGCTAAGTTGCAAGATGGTTACTGGCTTCTTAACAATGTCGTCGAGCGGCGGCCTGGTGAAATTCCTGACCACAAGAGTTCGGTACAGGTTCGTACGAATCTGAAACAGGATTTCGTTTCGCAACGCTTGGCTCAACCGGAAACCATTGCTTTTTATGATCTTTCTAATCGAATAAAGGTCGCACGCTCCTTCGGCATATCGACCAACGCACTTGAGACACAGTTTTATTCGCTTCTGTCACAGCCATTCCTTCTGGTGGCAATGACACTGATTGCGGCAACCGTGTCCCTAAAATTCAGTAGATTCAATCAATCGCGCTCTGTGATTCTGGGTGGAATCCTCTCCGGCTTCGTGCTTTATGTTGTCACCGTGCTTGTAAAGGCATTCGGGAGCAGCGGAGTGGTTCCTCCCTATGTGGCGACATGGATACCCGTGATCGTCGCATTGGCATTCGGAGCAACGATCCTGCTTCATCAGGAGGATGGCTAAGTGGCGGCAGGCAACCGCAAGAGTATCAGAAAGTTTGTGGCTGCCCTCGTTACGGGCACGGCCGCATGTGCATATATTTTGAGCCCGGTCGTCGCTTACGCCCAGGTCAACAATAATAATGCCAGCAATAACAATGGCGGTGCCGGCACTGCGACCTCCCCTATTAAGGTGAAGGTGCCGGACGGCGCAAAGCTAGTCCTTTCGTCCAACGAACTGGTCTATAACAAGGATACGCAGATCGTCACCGCAAGCGGTGCGGTCCAGATCAACTATGGCGGCTACAGGATGGTCGCTCAGCGGGTCGAATATAATCAGAAATCCGGACGAATGACGGCGCTCGGCAATGTCGAGCTGATCACTCCGGACGGCAATCGCATGTACGGTGACAAAATGGACGTCACCGACAGCTTCTCCGACGGGTTCGTGAACGCCCTTCGCATTGAAATGCCTGATAACACCCGAATGGTCGCCGAAAAGGGCGAGCGTGTCGGCGGCAATCAGCTGATTCTTACAAAGGGCGTTTACACCGCCTGCATGGCCTGCTCTGAACAGGGACGTGCGCCGCTGTGGCAGGTCAAAGCACAACGCGTCGTCCAGAATGGCGTGACCCATACCATTCGTCTCGAGCACGCTCGCTTCGAATTGTTCGGCCTACCGATCGCCTATATTCCGTGGGTCACGGTTCCCGACAATACGGTCAAGCGCAAATCCGGCTTCCTGTTTCCGTCGGTGAGCGTTTCGCAGCGTCTCGGCGTTGGCGTAAAGGTTCCTTACTATTACGTCATTTCGCCGAGCATGGATGCGACGGTCACTGCCACGGGCTTCAGCAACCAGGGGCTGTTGCTCGAGGGTGAATTCCGCCAGCGTTTCGAGAATGGCACGCATACCCTGCGCGTTGCCGGCATCAGCCAGATGAATCCGGACGCCTTCACGGCCGGGACGACTGATGCCGAGAACAAAACTCGCGGCATGATCAATTCCAAGGCCGATTTCAGGATCAATCCTCGCTGGACTTTCGGCTGGGATGTCATGGTGCAAAGCGATAACAATTTCTCGCGCACCTATGGACTGGACGGGCTCACCCAGAGCACCCATACGAACCAGGCCTATCTGACAGGTATCGGAAAGCGCAATTTCTTCGATATGCGCGCTTTCTACTATAACGTGCAGGATACAGACAATAATGCCACGGCACAAAAGCAGCAGGCATATGTCTATCCGAGCATCGACTATCACTACGTAGACCCGAAGTCGGTTTACGGGGGCGAGCTGTCGGCAACGATGAACTTCACGCACCTGTCGCGCGAGAAGACATCCGCACTCGACAACGTAGTCAATCTTGGCGATGCCAACTTGAACGACCGTTTCCTCGGCCTCTCCGGCGACTATACGCGCCTGAGCACCGAGGTGCAGTGGCAGCGTACCTTTACGACCGATGAAGGCCTTGTGCTGACGCCATTGGCGGCGGCGCGCGGTGACGTCTATGGTCTGGATATGAACTCGCCCAACTCTTTCGGCACATCGTTCAACTATCCCGGCAACTACGACACCAGCGACTATGCGACCCGTGGCATGGTCACGGCGGGCCTCGAAGCCAAGTATCCGTTCCTCATCACGACAAGCAACAGCACGCACGTGTTCGAGCCGATCGCGCAGATCTATGTGCGGCCGGACGAGCAGCTTGCTGGTCGGTTGCCGAACGAAGATGCACAGAGCTTCGTTTTCGACGCCACCAATCTCTTCGATCGTGACAAGTTCTCGGGCTTCGATCGCATCGAGGGTGGTACACGCGCGAATGTCGGGTGGCGTTATACGGCCAGCTTCGACAGCGGTTACAAGCTTCAGCATATCTTCGGACAGTCCTATCAGCTCGCGGGCCGCAACTCGTTTGCGACCGACGATCTGGCTGGCGTCGGTTCGGATTCGGGGCTTGAAACGACCCGTTCCGACTACGTCACCATGTTCGGTCTGACGACACCGCAAGGTATCTCGCTCGCGACATCCTATCGCTTCGACCAGAAGGATTTCGCTTTCAAGCGCGGCGATACATCCGTCGGCTTCTCGAACGATGTGTTCCAGACATCCTTGATCTACACGCATATTGCGGCCCAGCCGCAATATGGTTTCACCAGCAATCAGGATGAAATCCAGTCGCGCGCGCAGATCAAGTTCAAGGAATACTGGTCCGTCTTCGGCACAGTCAGCTATGATCTCAACAGCAATGAGATCACCCGCCAGGGCGTGGGTCTTTCCTACGAGGACGAATGCACGATCTTTACCGTGTCCTTCCTCGACAAGAAGGATTCGACGGCCAGCTCGGCAAGCAATTGGTCGATCGGCGCTCGCCTGACCTTCCGTACGCTTGGCGATGTCAACCTTGGCAGCGTCCAGGACGCGACATTCTGATATGAATCGAAACTGCAAAAGAGCCGGCTTCACCGCCGGCTCTTTTGCATGGATGCGGCTTGCTGTTTCCGACGTCATTGTTTCGCCGCAAGGATTTTGCAATTCATCGCGCTTGATGTAGACATGTGGCGCAAAGTTGCCGTATTGCGCGACAGGCGCACCAAAACGGCGCAATGCTGGCAGGAAATACCTTTGGGAAGGGGTAATTGATGTTTTCTGGAAATGCACCGATGCGCGCTCTGGTGTTTGGAGCGGCGGCCTTGGTTATGGCGAGCTTCGCCGTGCCGAGCAGCGATGTTGCTTTCGCAGCAAGCGAAGTGAAAGTTCTCGTCAATAGCCAGGTGATCACATCCGGTGACATCGCCAAACGCGTCGCCTTCCTCAAATTGCAGCGGCAGAAGGGCGATCTGAACAAGCTCGCCAAGGAGCAGCTCGTCGACGAAACGTTGAAGCGCGCGGAGATCTCCCGCCTGCGCATGTCCGTTTCAACGACGGACGTCGATGCTGCTTTCGGCCGCTTCGCCTCCAGCAACAAGATGACACCGGCGCAACTCAGCCAGATTCTGGAAAAGGCCGGCGTCGGCGTTGATCATTTCAAGTCCTATATCGCCGTTTCCATGAGCTGGCCCCGAGTTGTCAATGCACGTTTCGGCGCACGAAGCCGGATGTCGAACGACGATCTCGTGACGCGCATGACGGAAAACAAGACAAAGCCCGTTACGACCGAGTATTTCCTGAAGCAGATCGTTTTCGTCGTACCGGCAGCAAAGCGCAACGCGATCCTGAATGCGCGCAAGGCAGAAGCCGAGGCGTCACGGTCGAAGTTCCCTGGCTGCGATCAGGCGAAGGTCTTTGCCGCTACGATGCGCGATGTCTCCGTCCAGGATCTCGGCCGTGTGCTCGCACCGGAAGTCCCGGAAATGTGGAAGCCGATGCTGGAGAAGGCTTCCGGCAATACGACCGCTCCCATCGTGACCGATCGTGGCGTCGAATATGTGGCCATTTGTTCGCAGCGCCAGGTGAACGATGACGTTGCCGCGGCTGCCGTGTTCCGCGCCGAGGATATCGGCAAAGATAAGGCCGCAGGCGTCAGCGCTAACGATAAGAAGTACATGGATGAACTGCGCTCCAAGGCGCAGATCGTCTATCGCTGATTTGACGATGCCGCCGCGCTCCTCCCTCCCCCTTGCGCTCACGCAGGGGGATCCGGCTGGCATAGGCCCCGACATCACGCTTGCCGCCTGGCTGCGCCGTGGCGAGTTGAATTTGCCGCCCTTTCTGTTCCTCGGCGATGCTGCCGTGCTTGCGGCGCGTGCGTCGCAGCTCGGCTTGACCGTACCGCTTGCGACCGCCGATCCGGCGAATGCCTGCAATATCTTTACCGATGCGCTGCCGATCCTGCCGATCGAAGCTGGCATGGATGTCATCGCCGGCGAACCGCATGTCGCCACCGCCAAGGGTACGATCGCCGCCATAGAGATGGCTGTTTCTCTCAGTATGAGCGGCCAGACATCCGCTGTCGTCACCAATCCGATCGCCAAATCGGTGCTCTATGATGCCGGTTTCGGCTTTCCCGGCCATACGGAATTCCTGGCGGATCTTGCAACGCGCGCCACCGGACAGCCGGTCATGCCGGTCATGCTGCTTGCCGGTCCGAAGCTTCGCGCGATCCCAGTCACCATCCATATTCCGTTGAAGGAAGTGCCGGAAGCGCTGACCTCCGACCTGATCGCCGAGACATGCCGGATCACCGATCACGACCTCCGCGTCCGTTTCGGCATCTCCAGGCCGCGCCTTGCCGTGGCAGGCCTCAATCCGCATGCCGGAGAGAATGGCGCGCTCGGCAAGGAAGACGACGAAATCATCCGGCCTGCCGTCGACAAGCTCCGCTCCGAGGGCATCGATGCATTCGGCCCTCTGCCCGCCGACACCATGTTCCATGACGACGCCCGTCGACGTTACGACGTCGCCATCTGCATGTATCACGATCAGGCTTTGATCCCAGCCAAGGCGCTCGG
>JGI24740J21852_10001096_pt1 | contig 12233 bp, 5 predicted proteins | sample KBSCornC6_FD_21852 | JGI IMG/M metagenome (IMG submission 21852) | reverse complement strand
CTGGACGACGATCGACAGCTTCTTCGGGGTTCCCCCGCCGACCTGATTGGCCGTCGGTTTCCCCGCCTGTCGCGGACGACCCCTTCCAAGGCCCAGGGACCCGGCAGCGACCTCATCCGGAGAAGAGACAGACCGGTGCCGACGGATTCTGAGTCCGCGCCTGCGCGCGCGACCCCTTTTGTGCGCGTGAACAATCTGTGCTTTTTTCCTCGGTGCCGGCCTCGATTCCCGCACAAAATCACGGGGCCGAAAACCGGATCGTGAACGTGCCATGGAGAATTTCAAGTCCATCATTCCCCAGAAATCGTCGCCGTCCAACAGGCCGGCGTCCACCGCTGCGCCGCCGACCGGCGCAAGCAGAACGATCCAGAAGGGCACGGCGCGGATGACGGAATGGGCGAACGCCGCGGGATTCCCTGCTTCGTCTTCCAGGCAAGCCTCCGGCAGGCATGCGCCCGGGCCGCGCGGCAACTCCCCCTCGACCTTGCTGGGCGATCCGGCAAGGGTCGAGGCAGAGGCTGAGGTCCAGGAGCTGCAGCGCATAAACGCCATCCACCAGGACAGCCTCCCGATGGACATCCCTTTTGAGCACCATGCGCAACTCATCGGGGAGCTGCAGCACTGGCTGCACGAGAACCCCGCCCCCGGAACCGGCGCGTCTGCCCCCGCAGCCGGCCCGTCCTCGGCGGCGCCGCCGCCCGAAGACCCGATGCAGGCGCTGCGGGAGCAGGCCGAGGCCATGTTGTTCGAAGCCGTGCGCAAGGAGCTGTCACGCCCCGCCGCCCAAAGCGCTCCCGCGGCCACGCCCCGGACGCCTGGCGGCCGGCTGGCTCACGCCCAGGCCAGGTCGGACCTCTGCAGGCAGATGGCACAGATCGCCAAGACCCAGCTCCCGCACCTGTGGACCGAGGACGACCGCAAGGTGCTGGAAGCCAAGACGACCCTCACCCACGCGCACCTGCTCTGCGAAAAGTTCCTCGCCACTGGGCAACTCGAGCCGTCCGAGCTTGAAAAAATGCTGAAGGGCCTCGCGGCGATGGAAGACGACCCGCACCCCGCCCTGTCCCACCGGCGCATGACGCTCTCGGGGCCGCAAGGCGCCGACGTCATCCACATCTTCCCGATCAAGACCCAGGCCGAAGCCGCCCGCTTGCTGCAGACACCGGTCATTCGCCTGATGAAGCACCAGGTCAACGCCACCAAGCCGCTGTTGCGGCAGCCGGCGGAGTTGCTGCTCAAGGTCTTGCGTTCCTTGACCCAGACCGATCAACCGGACTTGTACCAGGCCTGGGTCAACGTGAGGCAGTTCAAATCGACCAGCGTCGCCTGCAGGAATTTCATCGAGGGCCCTCAATTCCAGATGCTCGAGGACCTGATCAAGTGGGCGGCAGACCTCGTCGAGGATTTGGAACCGGCCGCGAACAATGCGGGCAGCCTCGTCGACAACATGGAACCGTGCGCCCGGATGATGGGCCTGCTGGGCCCGAAGACGAGGGAAAAACTCGTGGCCACCGTGGAGCAGTTGCCTCACGATTCCGTCGTCGACGGGGCCGCGAAGGCCATGGCGATCGGGGACATCCTGCCCGGACTCTCCCTGCTCGACGACGGGCAGAAAGACCGGCTCATTGCCGCAGCCCTCGCCATCCCCGACGACTTCCCCAGAAGCCTGGCCATCGGCAAGTTGGCCAGTTCTCCCCACTTGAGCCCCGCTCAATTGGGAACCCTGCTCGACGGCGTCGGCCAGCTCACGGATGAGCCCATGAGCTGTGCGATGGCACTCGCCGGTTTCGGCAGCACGCTGCAATCGCTGGACAAGGCACAGCAGCTGCCGAAACTGATGGCGCTCGCCCGGTCGGCATGCGTCTACGTCGAACCCGATCAACCGGCCGAAGACGATGCCGAGGAAGAGGCCCGTCTTCACGACAGGAAGTTCTTCGATGCGGCAGCCGCCATCGCCGCATCGGGAACCCGTGGGAAGCCCCAAGGCCGTGACGCTCAAGAAGGGTTCCTGTCGTTCGCCCCCAACGGGTGGATCGGCCGTAGAGAAGACGGGGATGTCTATGAATATGCGACGACCACGTTCAGGAACAAGAACCTCGACAATTGGCACCCCGACGGCCTGCTGCAAGGCTTGGAGCACATGGGGGCCGAGGACGCGGCCGAGGTCATGAGGGGATTCAAGCCCTATCCCCAGAACCTGATCGACCTGAACGGTCGCATGCAGCGGCTCTTGAGCGGGCGGGAGGCGGAGCCCTCCGGCCCGGGCGCGCCGGACTTCATGCGGCTCAAGAGAATCAGGCTGGGATTCGATCCCATGCCGGCTGCAAACGTGCGTGAACTCTGCCCGGACAACATCGACAAGGCGTGTTTTCGCGCGCTGGCCGACCAGGCGCACCATTTCCCGGCCGCGACGTCCAGGGTCAACCAGAAGGCCATGCTGGACAAAGCCCTCGCTCAGATCAGGAAGCGATCCAGCGCAGACCAGTTCCTCCACGAGGTCCACAGGCTGAACCAGGACGTCCGTTGCAAGCTGGACATGCCGTACACCCACAAGATCGAGGCGGTGGTGTCCCAGATGAACCACCTGGGCAAGGTCCTGCAGGACGGTTTGCGCGACAAGGACGTCCCGCTCGCCCAGAAGGAATCCTTCCTCAGCGAACTGCGGAAATTGCAGTCCAACTTGATCAGCAAGGCCTTCATGGCCAGTGGTGACGTGAACGAAGGGCAGGCTCGGAAGTCGTTGAAGGCGATGCAGGATCTGGTTGGAAACTTCATTCAGGGTTTGCCGGATGCGGCACCGGCACCGGCACCGGACCCAGGGCCAGGGCCAGGCCCAGCGCCAGGTCCACCCCCAGACGATGAAAAGGAGATGCTGACGATTCTCAACCAGCGCCTGGCCAACTTCCAGCCTGCGATTCGGCGCGAAATCTTCGACGGCACCATGGGCCTCACGCAAGAAGCGACGAAAATCATGGCAGGGGGCTCGATCGATCTGGCGGCCCTGGAGCCGGAGCGGTCGTTGAACATCCGTGCAGGGGTCAGGGACCGGTGCGACACCTGGTTCGACATGGTCATGACGGCCCGGAAGTTGGACGTGAAGGCCATCGGCGTGATCAGCTTGATCAACAACCTCCCCTCGTTGCGCAAGGAGCAGGCCGACCAGACCATTGCGGAGGCCATCCGCCTGATCCAGCCAGACGCCAAGACACTGGCCGCCGCGGCCGGGAAGCCTCTGCCGAAGGGGATGCTGATCAATGCCTTGGGCGTCTCGGCGTTGAAACACATGGACACGGCACAGAAGAATGTGTTGCTGTCGCAGTTCGAGGACCTCGATTTCAAGAAGCCCGCCACGCTCTGGAACCCCATCCCATCCCTGCAAGGATTGGTCGACGGCATGGCGCACTTTGACAAAGGCGAGCGGCTCCGCTTGTTCAACCTCATGATGGCGCTCAAGGAGGCTGGCCGCTCGCCCGACGTCCACACCCTCCTGTCCGCAGGCGAGCGGAAGTTCGACCAGAGGCCCCTGCGGGGCATGGCGTCCCAGATGAGGCTGCTGGAGGAGCCGCAGCAGAAGGTCCTCCTGGACATGATCCAGGACCGGACGTCCGCCTACGATCCTGCCAACCTGGCCGCCGACGACGAACGGGACCTGGAAAACGAGTTCCGCGCGAAATCCGAGGTCCTGTGGCAAGTGGCTCAGGGCGGATGGGCGACGATCGACAAATTCTTCGGGGTTCCCCTGCCCACCTGATCGGAACGGCCCCCTTGGCGACAAGGCGAAGAGGGAGAACTCTGTGGACGTGGAGCGAACCACCCCAAAGTTTCGGGGAGGCTCCAACTCTTATAAGTCAACGAAAACCGCAAAAGACGGTCATGTTCACGGAAAGAGGGCGGTTTGGCGCGTCCGCGATGTGCAACTGGGACTTGGATCGGCCGACACTACAGGTGCCATTTCAAAAGTCCTGTTCTGACACAACGACCCGTATGCCCAAAGAAACCTCGTCAGCGGCATCCGCCACCGCCCGCCGATCGTCCCGCGCGGCCGCGGGGGTGCTCCTGGCTGCAGCAGCCCTGTTTGCCCACGGTGGCAACGCCTGGGCCGAGCCCCCGGCACCCAGCGCGTGGAGCAACGAACCGATCAAACCCTTGCCGGCCTTGCCCGTGCTGGACGCGCGCAAGGTGGCACTGGGCCAGCAGTTGTTCGAGGATCGCCGCCTGTCCAGCAACAACGCCCAGGCGTGCATCAGCTGCCACGACATCCACACCAACGGGGCCACCGGCAAGACCAAGGATGTCGGGCCTTTCGGCCAGCCCATGCTCAGGAACACCCCGACCATCTTCAACAGTGCGCTGAACTTCCGCCAATTCTGGGACGGGCACCTCGCGACCCAGCATGCGGCGATCAGCGAGGTGGTGCAGAACCCGGTGGTCATGCGCAGCACTTGGCACGAAGTGCTGGGAAAACTGCGCAGCGACCACGTTGTCGTCGACAAGTTCACCGCCATTTACCCCGATGGCGTGCAACAGAACAACGTCATGGACGCCATGGCGACGTTCATGAAGACCCTGCAGACACCCAATGCGCGCATCGACCGGTACCTCGCCGGCGAGAACTCGGCCCTGACGCCGGACGAGCGCCTCGGATACCAGCTGTTCAAGTCGTACGGCTGCGTGGCATGCCACCAGGGCGCCAACATCGGCGGCAACATGTTCCAGGTCATGGGGGTGTTGGGGAACCGCGGCCTTTACTTCACGAAGGACGGCGCATTGGTCACCGACCTGGGCCGCTACGCAGTCACCAAACAAGAGGCCGACAAGTTCGTTTTCCGGGTTCCCAGCCTGCGCAATGTGGCCGTGACCCCTCCGTATTTCCACGATGGTTCCGCATCGACCCTGCCCGAAGCGGTGCACGCCATGTTCGAGTACCAACTCGGACGCAAGCCCAGTCCGCAAGACCTCGAACTGATTGTGAAATTTTTGGGCGCGCTGACTGGCGAGTACCAAGGACATCCACTGAAAGCGCCTGAAAGCCGATGATGGTTACACGTTCGAATTTGACTGAAAACCTGCAGAATTTGTGGTCTCACAAGCTCGTGCGGCGCGTCGTGGGAACGCTTGGCTGCGCGGCGATGCTGATCCCGCCCTTGCTGATTTCTCACAACCTTCAGCAAGGGGATCCGAAGCTCGATGCCGCTGTACAGGCGGTCGACGAACTGCAGCGGATCGACGCCAACTGGAGCCAGGACAGCTTGCGCCTGTCCTCCGGTCTGATCTCGGATTACGACCCCTTGACCAACCCCCTGCCGAGGCTCGCCATCAACGAACTCGCGCTCAATGCCGTCGCCATGTGTCCGGAGTGCCAAATGGGCGGGGAGGCGCAGGAACTTCCGGCGCTGTTGCAGCGCTACCGTGAAAACATGGCCCGCAAGATCGATCTGTTCGAACGGATCAAGTCTCAGCAGTCGATCCTCGGCAATTCACTGCGCTTCCTCCCGACCGCCTGCGCGGAGCTGTCTGACGCCGCGCACGCTTTGAGCAGCGCGTCCGGTGGCCAGGTCGACGAGCTGCTCGCGCGCCTGCTCGTGATCGGCCTGGACTTCCAGCGCGAGCCCCGCCCCGAGACGCGCCAGTTGATGGAAGACAAGATCCGGCGGCTGCAAATGGCCGCGGCCTCCTGGCCGTCGAACCTGGCCGTCAAAGTCGATGCCGTCTTGACGCACTTCAAGCTCGTCCTGGAGCAGCGGCAGCTCGGCGACGCGCTGCTCAGGCAGCTCCTGGTCGTCCCCACAGTCGCCGACATGAACGCGATGGAAGACGCGCTGCGCGTGCGGCAGAAGGCGTTCCTCAAGCGGCAAGAGTTCTACAAGATGGCGATCTTCGCGTATGCAGCCTTGCTGCTGGCGGCGCTGAGCACCATCGGTTGGCTGCTCGCCCGCACCTACCGCCGGCTCAACGATTCATATGCGTCGTTGCGCGAGGCGAACAAAGAGGCGCAGCTGCAACTCGTCCAGTCGGCCAAGATGGCGGCCATGGGGCGCATGGCCGCCGGCTTGGCGCACGAGATCAACACACCGTTGGCCTATGTACGCGCCACCATCGCCGTCCTCAAGGAAATGCTGGTCGACAAAGAGCCGACCCGGGAAAGCGTTACGGTCAAAGAAGTGGGCGAACTCCTCGTCGACGGCCTGTACGGCATCGACCAAATATCGGAACTGGTTCTCACCCTCAAGAATTTCACGCGCCTCGACCAGGCGCGGACCGGGGAGTTCTCGGTCGAAGAAGGCCTGGAAAGCTCGCTGCTGCTGGCCCGCTACACCATCAAGCACATCGCGCAGGTGAGGAAAAACTACGGCAACGTGCCCCGGATCAGTTGCTCTCCGGCTCAGATCAACCAGGTCTTCCTCAACATCATCGTCAATGCCGCGCATGCGATGCAGTGCCGGGAAGGCAAGGGCCTGCTCGAAATCCAGACTTCCGAAGAGAACGGTTTCGTGAAAGTGCAGATCCGCGACAACGGCACCGGCATACCCGCGCACATCCTCCCGAAGATTTTCGATCCCTTCTTCACGACCAAAAAGATTGGAGAAGGCTCCGGCACCGGTCTGGCTCTCGCCTACCGCATCGTGGAAAGCCACGGCGGAAAAATCAAAGTCGATACCGAAGAAACGGTGGGCACGACCTTCACGGTCTTGCTGCCGATCGAGAGCACCGCCGAGACCCAAGCGGCCTTGAAGGCGCAGCCGCAGTCTGCCTAAACCCCAAACTTTCAAGGAGCAACGAACGTGGATGAACGAGTCAAAATTCTTTTTGTCGATGACGAGGAGCGCATTGTCCGGCTGCTGAAGGTGATCTTCCGAGACAAATACGACGTCTACACGGCCCTCAGCGGCAGCGAGGCGATCGAGTTGCTGAAGGCCACGCCGGTCGATATCGTCGTCTCTGACCAGCGGATGCCGGGGATGCTGGGGCACGAGTTGCTGTCGCACGTGCGCGAGATGATGCCCCGCACCGTCCGCGTCCTGTTGACGGGCTATTCCGATCTGGTGGCCATCATCGGAGCGATCAACGAAGGCGAGGTCTACCGCTTCTTGAACAAACCGTGGAAGCAGGACGAACTGCGCATGGTGGTCCAGGAGTGCGCGGAATTTGCGATCTCCAACCGGCAGGCCTGGTCCGAGAAGGTCGAGGAACTTGCCAGCGAAACCGATGGACAGGACCAGTCACAAACCCCCCCATTGGCCACGGCAACGAAGCTGCTGGCGCTGGAAGGCATCGACAACCAGCGCTACGAACTGATGGAGATGTTCACCCAGGACTTCAACGTCATCGGGGCCACCACCGCGAGCGAGGCCATGGTCATCCTCGCACAGCACAACGTCGGGGTGGTGGTGGCCAGGCAGTTGGCGACCGAAGAAGAAACCGTGGAAGTTCTGACGTCGTTGAAAGAAAACTACCCGCTGGTCCCGGTGGTGCTGGTGTCCGAGGCGCCGGACAGCAAGCTGCTGGTCAAATTGATCAATCAGGCTGAGATTTATCGCTTTGCAATGAAGCCGATGAGCCCGAACCTGTTCCGCCTGGCGATCTCGGCGGCCATGAAAGAACATCACCGGCGCTTGGCCGACCCCCGCATGATGGCGAGAGCGAAAGCGGTGGCGGACGCGCGGCCCGGCGAATTCGCCGACAGCGTGATCAAGAACCTCTCCCGTTTCAGCGACGTCTGGTAGGCACGGCATTTACAGATCGGAAGACATATGTTGTCGAAAATATCCGAGCGCCGGATGCGCGGCGTTCGCGGATTGTTGCTGGCGTCATGGCTGGTCCTCATTGCCTCCTTGATGTGGGACCCCCTGACGCCGGCGCTGACCGCGCCCGAGAACGTCGCCAGTCCTTTCCATATCGGATCGCCCGGCATGGCGATTCAGGGCGGGACCATCTACATCAAGAATGAGCCTTATCCCATGGGACGGCGCATTTTCTGGACGATGCTCGTCCCCATCGTCCCGCTCTTCCTCATGGTGCTGGGGCATGAGGCCTGGCGCCGCGTGTGCCCGCTCTCGTTCGCCTCGCAGCTTCCGCGCTTGTTGCAGTTGGGACGCACCCGCAAGTCGGTCAAGCGCAGCACCGGGAAGGTCGAACGCAAGCTGACCTTGCTTTCCAGCGACAGCTGGCTCGCCAGGAACAGCTGGTATGTGCAGTTCGGGCTGTTGTTCCTGGGGCTCAGTTCACGCCTCCTGTTCGCCAACGCCAGCAGCGTCGGTTTGGCCTTTCTGCTGCTCGGCATCATCGGCTCTTCCGTGCTGGTTGGCTTCCTCTTCGGCGGCAAAAGCTGGTGCCATTACGTCTGCCCGATCAACGTCGTGCAGAAAATCTACACCGAACCGCGGGGTCTGCTGGAAAGCCAAGCCCACATCGTGCGCATTCCAATCACGCAGTCGATGTGCCGTCAATCGACTCCGGAGGGGGAAAAGCCCCGGTGCGTCGGCTGCGTCACCAGTTGCCCGGACGTCGATCTCGAGCGCTCTTATTGGGACGCGATTCTGTTGCCTGCGCGGCGGCATGTTTACTACATGTTCTTCGGGCTGATCATCGGGTTCTACGGTTACTACTACCTTTATTCGGGCACCTGGGACTATTACTTCTCCGGCATTTGGACCCACGAGGCCAATCCCGCCCAGCACCTGTTCGACCCGGGCTTCTATGTGTTCGACCGGCCATGGCCCATCATCAAGCTCGTGGCCGCGCCGCTCACGCTGGCCGTGGCCTGCGGCGCGTCCCTGGGGCTGGGCATGGCGCTGGAAGCCGGCTACAAGCGGCTGCGCAACCTGCGCGCCCCGACCACGGACGGCGAGATCCGCCACCACTGCCTGACGGCCTGCTCATTCATTTGCATCAACACGTTCTACTTCTTTGGCGGGCGGCCCAACATCATGCTGATGCCGCATCCGGTGATCCGCGTGATCGACCTGCTCATCGTCGCGCTGACGACGCTGTGGCTGCTCCAGGCCCTGCAGCGTTCGCCCATGAAGTACCGGCGCGAGGGCATGTCGGCCTATCTGCTGTCGGAATTGAAAAAGCTCAAGGTCAATGTCAGCCGCTACCTGGATGGCCGTGGCCTGGACGAACTCAAGCCCGACGAGGTGTATGTGCTCACCAAAGTGCTGCCGGCCTTCTCGCACGAGCAAAAGTTGCAGGCTTACGGGCGGGTCTTGGACGAGGCGATCGTCAATGGCACGACAGCGTCGCCGGCCACCTTGCGTCTGCTCGGTGAAATGCGCACCCAGATGGATATTTCGGATCAGGAACACCTGCAGCTCCTGGACAGGGTGGCGGCTGGCGGCAGCGCCAGCGCCGAGGTGAAAAAGGCCTCGTTCTTCGAGCAGGCCGTCAACCTGGCCAAATACCAGGAGATCATGGGCCATGCGGTTGCGAACCACATCGAGTCCGGCAAGACGCTGGCGGACGCTCTGGTCGATCCGGATATTCTCGTGATGATGCCCGTGCTGCGGGCCAGCTTCCAGGTCACGGCCGAGGAGTCCGAGAGTTCATTGCAGACGCTGGTCGAAACGGACGGTGTGCTTTTCGCGCGCCTGCAACGCCAGCTCGACGCGCTGAAAGACCTGCTCAGCTGCCGTTTCTTCCTGAACAGCCGGCGCACCGCCAGCCCCATGCAACAAGAGCCGGTGGCGATGTTGCTCGAGCGGTTGGGTTCCCGCAAGCGCGCGGTCCTCTTGCGCATGCTTTCGCTCTTGCGCGCACTGCAGAATCACGAGGTGGCCCAAGCATACGCGCGTTGCCTGGTGAGGCTCGACGCGCAGACACTGGCCGAATTGCTGCCCACTCCTGCCGATGCCGCGACGGGCGTGTCGTGGGAAGACGCCTTGGCGCCGCCGATGACGGCGATCTTGCGGGGGCAGGCCCGGGCGTCCGGCGAAGAGAAGTTGCTGCCTCCCGGCCTGTCGGTCTACACATTCCACGACGTCATCAACGGCGGCCTCGACGCAGCCGCCTGCTTCAAATACCTGATGCAAGACGACGATCAAGTGGTAGAGGCCGTTGCGCTTTCCGTGGCGGCCCGGATCAGCGCCGATCTGGGCAAGGAACTGCTGGCAACGATCGAATCGGCGTCGAAGCAGATCCAGCACCCCTTGCTCGTGGAAGTAAAAAACATGATCGAGGGACGCGTCGGCCCGGACGCCTCGCATTCCGAGGCAAGGGCCCGGCCCCTGCTGGACATCACGGTCAAGATGCCGGACGGGCGCGCTGAAACCCGTGTCTTCAGCGACAAGACCCTCGCGGTCGGCAGCGGTCTGACCAACGACCTGATGGTCAGCAGCGAATTCGTCGCACCGTACCACTTCCGGCTGAACCGGACGGACGATGGACGGGTGGAGATCGAGATGCTGCTGACCTCCTCGCCTTTGTTCCTCGACGGACAAGCCTGCACGGAAGATTCTCGCTTGCTCGATTCCCCTGCGCGCATCGAGTTCTGTCGCCTTCCGGCGCGCGGTCCCGAGCTGCTGTTGAGGTGGAACAACTCGATGAGTGAGCGCGTGCTGCATCGGATCGATGGCGTCACGAAACTGATGTGGCTGCGCAGCAGCGGGGCGTTCGGGGCGTTGTCGTGGTCCAAGCAAGCCAAGATCGCCCTGCAGACCGAGGCACGCCGCTATTCGAGCGGCGAGAAGCTGCGGGTCGGGACAGATGAGGTCTACATCATGGTCGATGGCTCGCTGGTGAACGAAGACGGCAAACCCTCTGGCCGGTTGCTGATGTGCGATGTGAACCTCGACGGAGACGATCGCCCGAGGGCCTTCCGGGTCGACAAGGACTTCGCGCTCGTCTTGTGCATCTCCGAACCCGAGCATGTGCTGGTGGCCAAGCGCTGCGCGGGTCAGATGCAACCGCCGCCGGCCGCGAGTTCCGTCGATGCGCTCCCGGTCGCGTCCACGGAGCAGGAATTTCAAGATGAACGGAGACAGTCATGAAAAATGAAACCAGCGGGCAGGCGGTCGCACGCATGCTGTTCATGTCCTTTGTCTACGTCGCAGACTGCGACGAGCAGGTCAACTCAGCGGACATCGAGCGCTTCACCGGCTTGATAGCGAACACCGGCTGGGCCAGCCATCCCGTCCTCCTGGAGGGGTTGGAGTACCTGCGCGAAGGCTACGAAAAACTCTGGAGCGAGTACGAAAGCGCCAAAATCCCGGTGCAGATCGAGGTCTTGAGCCCCTGCCTGGCCGAGCTCATGAGCGGCATGACGGACAAAGATGCCCGCAAATTCAAGGACGCCCTGATCGATTTCATCCGGCGTGCGACGCCGTTCGGCAATGCCGCGCTGTCCGTTTTCAGTCTGGCCGGAACCAGCGAACGGCGCCAGGCGCGCCAGGCAGTGGAAGATGCTTTCGAGAGGGCCGCCAGCCGAAGCTCGGGCCCGGCCCAGTCGGCCGACGCCAAGACCTCCCCCCTGCTCGGCGGCACGGCCTTCTCGGATGCAGCGGCCGCCACGGCCGTTGCCGGAACCGCGCCGCCGCTCGTCAAGGCAGGCGCCGGATCGGCTCCGGAGGAGGCCGCAGTGTGGACCGGCGGCAAGATCAGGGTCGAGTGCGTCCGCATCAACGATGAGACACACGACGTCAAGACCTTCACCTTTGCCTGCAGGCCCGCACGGATGTTCCGCTACAAACCGGGCCAGTTCGCCACGCTGGAGCTGAACATCGACGGAAAACAGATTAAGCGCAGCTACACGATCTCATCTTCACCCTCGCGCCCGCACACCTTGTCAATCACCGTCAAGCGCGTGCCCGGCGGCCTGGTGTCCAACTGGCTGCACGATCATCTGAAGCCAGGCGCTCAAATCAACCTGAGCGGCCCTTTCGGGAAATTCAACTGTTTCGACATCCCGGCACAGAAGCTCCTTTTGATCAGCGGTGGCAGCGGCGTGACGCCCATGATGTCGATGTCGCGTTGGTTTGCCGACACGGCGGCTCCCGCCGACATCGCGTTCTTGAATCATGTGCGCACGCCCGTGGATGTCATCTTCGATCAAGAGTTGCGCTATCTCGGCACCCGGCTCGGCGAGGGATTCAATCTGCTGGTCGTGCCCGGGAAACTGGCGCCACCCCATCCCTGGATCGGACCCACGGGGCGTTTCAGCGGCGAGTTCCTGCAGTCCTGCGTCCCTGATTTCCGGGAGCGCACGGTCTTTATCTGCGGCCCGCAACCCTACATGGACT
>JGI24740J21852_10001093_pt1 | contig 12255 bp, 9 predicted proteins | sample KBSCornC6_FD_21852 | JGI IMG/M metagenome (IMG submission 21852) | reverse complement strand
CGTGCGTTTCGAATCGCAACGGTTTTTAGTAAGGATGCCGCGCTGTTGCAGTCAGCCGGCATCTGTTGGGGGCACTCCCCTAGTGCCCAGAGAAATGCGGGCCGTGTCCTTGGGGAGGTCACGTCCCGCAGCGATGCTGTGTGCTCTGGCGTCGCCGCTCATACGTAGGAGAGCTAGGCGAAGGCAATAGCCGAAAACATGTTGCATTGCAACAATTGCCAGATCGGATTGGATTGTAGGAAGCGCGTTATGCCAAGTCAATCATAAAGAAGTAAGTTTTCATATCAAAAAGTTATGATTTGACCCCCGTTGTTGGGACTGGCTGACCTGCAAGGCGTTCTGTCATCAGGGTGCCGCGAAGTTTTGCCCGTACAATCGCGGCCACCCCGCCTACACCAAAAAAAGCGTCCCGGGACGATCATTCGGCCGTTTCGGGGTGCGTGATGGCGCCCCGACCATTACCTTTCGTTACAAAATCTCCATGCAATACAGAGACTTACGTGACTTTCTCGCCCAGTTGGAGCGCATCGGCGAACTGCGGCGCGTGCGTCAGCCGGTGTCACCGCGGCTGGAAATGACCGAAGTCTGCGACCGCCTGCTGCGCGCCGAAGGCCCGGCGGTGGTCTTCGAACAGCCGGTGGACGGTACGCGCAAGTACGACATACCCGTGCTCGCCAACTTATTTGGCACGACGCGCCGCGTGGCGCTGGGCATGGGCGCGGAATCGCTCGACGAATTGCGCGATGTGGGCCGCCTGCTCTCCGCGTTGAAAGAACCTGAGCCGCCTCGCGGCCTGCGTGAAGCCGGCAAGCTGTGGACGATGGCCAAGGCCGTGTGGGACATGGCACCGCGCAAAGTGTCGTCCCCCGCATGCCAGGAGATCGTGTGGGAAGGCGACGATGTGGATCTCGCGCGCATTCCCGTGCAGACGTGCTGGCCGGGCGACGCAGCGCCCCTGGTCACGTGGGGGCTGGTCATCACGCGCGGGCCGCACAAGAAACGGCAGAACCTGGGCATCTATCGCCAACAGGTGATCAGCCGCAATCAGGTCATCATGCGTTGGCTGGCGCACCGGGGTGGCGCGCTGGATTTCCGCGAGCACGCCATCGCCAATCCCGGCCAGCCGTTTCCGATTGCCGTGGCGCTGGGTGCAGACCCGGCCACCATTCTCGGTGCGGTGACGCCGGTGCCGGATACGCTCTCGGAGTATCAATTTGCCGGCTTGCTGCGGGGCAGCAGGACCGAGCTTGCGACGTGCCTCACACCCTCCTTGGCGCAGGCGCAATTGCAGGTGCCGGCTGGGGCGGAGATCGTCCTCGAAGGCCACATCCAGCCGGACCCAACGCACCCGAGCGGCTATCAGCATGCACTCGAAGGCCCGTTTGGCGACCACACCGGCTATTACAACGAGCAGGACTGGTTCCCGGTCTTCACGGTCGAGCGCATCACGATGCGCCGCGACCCGATCTACCACTCCACGTATACAGGCAAGCCGCCCGATGAGCCGGCCGTGCTGGGCGTGGCGCTCAACGAAGTGTTCGTGCCGCTGCTGCAGAAGCAGTTTCCGGAGATTGCGGATTTCTACCTGCCGCCCGAGGGCTGCAGCTACCGCATGGCGCTGGTCAGCATGAAGAAGCAGTACGCCGGCCACGCGAAGCGCGTGATGTTTGGCGTGTGGAGCTTCCTGCGGCAATTCATGTATACGAAGTTCATCGTGGTGGTGGACGACGATGTGAACCTGCGCGACTGGAAGGAAGTCATCTGGGCCATCACCACGCGCGTGGACCCGGCGCGCGACACGGTGATGGTGGAAAACACCCCCATCGACTACCTCGACTTCGCCTCGCCGGTGTCAGGCCTGGGCTCCAAGATGGGCATCGACGCCACCAACAAGTGGCCCGGCGAAACCACCCGCGAATGGGGTCAGCCCATCGTCATGGATGCTGCCGTCAAGGCCAAGGTCGACACCATGTGGGAGTCGCTCTTCCAGTAACCACAAGGGCTGGCGGGCCACGCAGCGAGCGAACGGTCGTTCGGTTATTCTTGGCGAGTTAAGCGACTGCTGCATCTAAAAGGCGGGCCTTTCGGTCCGCCTTCCTTTATGGAGACCGCCATGGCCGAAGCACACGACTCCCGCACCGCCAACGCACTGGAGCGCATCAAAGACCGCTCCCTCATCAAGACGCAGTCCTACGTGGATGGCACCTGGGTAAGCGCCACAGACAGCGCAACCTTTGCCGTTCACGACCCGGCCACCAACGCGCATTTGACTGACGTCGCCAACCTCGGCCACGCCGAAACGCTGCGCGCGATCGATGCCGCCAACGCGGCTTGGCCGGCGTGGCGTGAATTGACTGGCAAGGAGCGCGCGACCCTCCTGCGCCGCTGGTTCGACCTGCTCATCGCCAACGCCGACGACCTCGCCGCGCTGATGACCGCCGAGCAAGGCAAGCCGCTGGCCGAGGCCAAGGGCGAAATCATCTACGGCGCCTCGTTCATCGAATGGTTTGCCGAAGAAGCCAAGCGTGTTTCGGGCGACGTCATGGCCAGCACCTGGCGCGACAAGCGCATGGTGGTGCTCAAGCAGCCGGTGGGCGTGTGCGCGTCCATCACGCCGTGGAACTTCCCGCTGGCGATGATCACCCGCAAAGTGGCGCCGGCATTGGCGGCGGGCTGCACCATCGTCATCAAGCCTGCCGAGCAGACACCGCTCTCCGCGCTGGCGATGGCCGAACTGGCGCACCGCGCGGGCATCCCCAAGGGTGTGGTCAACGTGGTGACGGGCGATGCCGATCGCTCGATCGCCATCGGTAAAGCGCTGTGCGAATCGCCGATCGTGCGGCATCTGTCGTTCACCGGGTCGACGCCGGTGGGCCGCATCCTGATGCAGCAGTGCTCGCCGACGGTGAAGAAGGTGGCGCTGGAGCTGGGCGGCCATGCGCCGTTCATCGTGTTCGACGATGCGGACATCGATGCTGCCGTGGAAGGCGCAGTGCAGTCGAAGTACCGCAACGCAGGCCAGACCTGCGTGTGTACGAACCGCTTCTATGTGCATGCCTCGGTGTACGACGCGTTTGTCGAGAAGCTCTCGGCCAAGGTCAAGGGCATCAAGGTCGGCAACGGCTTCGACACAGGCGTCGTGCAAGGCCCGCTGATCGACGATCAGGCTGTGGAAAAAGTGCAGCGGCACATCAGCGATGCGACGCAGAAAGGCGCGCGCCTGACTGCCGGCGGCAAGCTGATGCAGGGCTTCGGCTCGCAGCGCTTTGTCGAGCCGACCGTGCTGGCCGACGCCACACCCGACATGCTGATCGCCCGCGAAGAGACCTTCGGCCCCGTCTCCGCCATCTTCAAGTTCCAGGACGAAGCGGAAGTCGTGCGCCTGGCCAATGACACCGAATTCGGCCTCGCCTCGTACTTCTTCAGCCGCGACATCGGCCGCATCTGGCGCGTGGCCGAACAGCTTGAGTACGGCATGGTCGGCATCAACACCGGGCTGATCTCGAATGAGGTGGCGCCGTTCGGCGGCATCAAGCAATCGGGCCTGGGCCGTGAAGGTTCGGTCTACGGCATCGACGAATACCTTGAGTTGAAGTACCTGTGCATGGGCGGCATCTGAGCCGCCTCCCCCTGGCCGACTTGCTCCAACCATAGAGAACAGGCGGCCTCCCCTTGCCGATATCCCATCTGGCGGAGGAGACACATGAACACCATCCAGGAAGGCGCCCTGCTCTGGACGCCGTCGGCTGACGTCATTGCGCGATCGCGCCTGACGCATTACCTCGATTGGCTCGCGCGCGAACGCGGCCTGCGCTTCTCGGCCACCACGCCCGAGGGTTACGCAAAGCTCTGGGAATGGTCCACCACCGACCTCGAAGCGTTCTGGACCTCCGTCTGGGAACACTTCGACCTGTGCGCCTCGACGCCTTTCACCCAGATGCTCGGCGATCGCACGATGCCCGGCGCGCAATGGCTGGTCGGCGCCAAGCTGAATTACGTCGACCAGGTGATGCGCCACGTGGAAGAAGGCGGCAGCCCCGATCGCACCGCCATCCGCTACGCCAGCGAGACCAAACCCCTGGCCGACCTCTCATGGCGCGAGCTTCGCCAACGCGTCGCCTCGCTGGCCGATGCACTGCGCAGGATGGGCGTGGTGCCGGGCGACCGTGTTGCCGCCTATCTGTCGAACACGCCCGACGCCATCGTCGCGTTTCTTGCCACGGCCAGCGTCGGGGCCATCTGGTCGGTCTGCGCGCCCGACATGGGCCAGGTGGCCGTCACCGACCGTTTCCGCCAGATCGAACCCAAGGTGCTGATCGCGGTGGACGGCTATCACTACGGTGGCCGCGCGTTCGACCGCACCGACGTAGTCGCAGAGATGGTCGCCGCGCTACCGACGGTCAAACACCTCGTGCTGGTGCCGCAACTGCACGGCGACATCAACCGCGCACGCTTTCCGCAAGCCCAGGACTGGCGCGACCTGACGGCCAACGACGTACCGCTCGTCGTCACACCCGTGGCGGCCGATCACCCACTGTGGATTCTCTATTCGTCCGGCACCACCGGCATGCCCAAGCCCATCGTGCACGGCCACGGCGGCCTGCTGCTGGTGCAGACGATGATGGGCGCGCTGCATCTCGACCTTGGGCCCAACGACGTCTACCACTGGTACAGCAGCACCGGCTGGGTCATGTGGAATTCGCAGGCGAGCGGCCTGCTCGGCGGCGTCACGCTCGCGATCTACGACGGCAACCCCGGCACGCCCGATCTCAACACGCTGTGGCGCTTCGCCCAGGACGCGGGCGTGACGTTCTTCGGTGCGGGCGCGGCGTTCTTCGCCAATTGCCTGAAAGCCGGCATCGAGCCCGGCCGCGATTTCGATCTGTCGAAGCTGCGCGCCATTGGCTCGACCGGCTCGCCGCTCTCGGCCGAAGCATATGACTGGATCTACCGCCACGTGAAGGCCGACGTCTGGCTCAATCCGATCTCCGGCGGCACCGACTTTGCCGGCTGCTTCGTCGGCGGCGTACCCACCCTGCCCGTCTACGCAGGCGAAATGCAGTGCCGCAACCTCGGCTCGCGCGTGGAAGCGCTGGACGAGGCCGGCAAGCCGCTCATCGATGCCGTAGGCGAACTGGTCTGCACCGCGCCCATCCCATCGATGCCGCTGTTCTTCTGGGGCGACACCGACGGCAGCCGCTACCGCGACAGCTACTTCGACATGTACCCCGGCCAGTGGCGCCACGGCGACTGGATCAAGATCACCCCGCGCGGCGGCGCCATCATCTACGGCCGGTCAGACGCCACCATCAACCGCCACGGCATCCGCATGGGCACGGCCGAGCTGTATCGCGTGGTGGAGGATCTGCCGGAAGTGCTCGACAGTCTGGTCGTCGATCTGGAATTCCTCGGCCGCGAATCCTTCATGCCGCTGTTTGTCGTGCTGCGCGAAGGTGCCTTGCTAGACGACGCGCTGCGCAACACCATCAACGCGCGTATCAAGGCGGGGCTGTCCGCGCGGCATGTGCCCAACGTGGTCATGCAGGCGCCGGGCGTGCCGCGCACGTTGTCAGGCAAGAAGATGGAGGTGCCGATCAAGAAGCTGCTGCTCGGCGCCCCGCCCGAGCGCATCGCCAAACCGGATGCGATGGCCAATCCGGACGTGCTGACGTGGTATGTGGACTATGCCCGCACGCTGGCCGCGCAAACCAGCGCAGCAGCCGAGGCCACCCCAGCGCTGGAATCGTGGCGGAACTAAACCGATTGATCGCCAGAGGTTCTACAATCTCCCCCAATCGTACGATGGCATGGCGCAGACAGGCTGACTAACGTACAGCGTGCACCGGCACGCCAAGAGGTCGGGCTCGCTGCTTAACGGGGATTCACCATGCTTGCAACGACGAGCGTCCTGATCAAGACGGAGGACGGCCGTGAGGCGCTGGCCGCGCGCCGCCACGACATGCAGATACGCCAGCGGCATCTGCTCATCCTCATTGATGGCGCACGCACGGTCGGGCAACTGCATCAGCTGCTCGACAACTGGGCCGATCTGGACGAATTGCTCATTGAGCTGCAACAAGCCGGCATGGTGGACGTGCTGCCGGGCGCGCTGCCCGACCTGCCCGCCTCGGCATCGCCTGCCGATCCATTGGCATTCGACCCCATCGCCTATTTCAACCGCCCACTGTTCGATGACGAAGCAGAGCCGGGCACCCTATCCCCCCTCTACGACGAATTGCCGCCCTTGACAGGCATGACGCTCGGCCTGCAGACCACCGCCGCCCCTGCCGACACGCCGGCCGCCAATGAGTCCCAACTGACACCCGTTGACGTAGCGCCCGTGCCTGCCACCCCTGCGCCCGCGGCGCCAGTCGTATCCATACTGTCCATCACACCCGAACTGGCCGACGTGCTGCCGAATGTGATCAAGGTCGAGTTGATGCGCTTGGCGCAGCACCACTTCGGCGCTGCAGCCGGTGCCACCATGCCGCTGCTGCGCGCATGCCGGGAAGACACCCAGTCGCTATGCGACGTGATTGCCGCCTGCGCCCAGGCAGCCGAACCCATCGTCGGCGGCCGGGCCGCCGCCCGCTTTGTTGACGACGCCATGCACGCGATGGCGCAACGGCGCTAGGGACCCGCGGCCGGACACGCGCTCGCACGGAGTACTTGCCTCGTCACACATTCCACCGCCCTCAAAAGCCGCGGGGCCACTTTGCGTGCGCCGCAGAACAGCGGACAATCTTGCTGTTCTGCTGTTCGCCTTCCTCCGCCGGTATGTCTGACCTCAACCCCTCCGAAACCGCCCGACATGCCCTCCGCGAGCTTGCCTCGCGCAAGCTCGCCCCCACGCCAGACAACTTCGCGGCCATCTATCACGAGATTGCCGGCAGCAACCCAAACGGCGGCACCGAACGCGCCACGCTCGTCCGTGAACTGCGCGAACACATCGCGCGCACCATCGAGCGCTGCCTGCCGGCCCTGGGCGAAGACGATGCCGCCATCGGGCCCGCCGCCTCGGCGCTGGTCGCTGCGTGCCGGTCAGAATCGGAAAGTTTGGCGCACCTGAACGCCAGGCTGGCGACGTTCAACCATTGGCTAGCACTGGCCGCAGAAGACCAGAACGAGATTCGCAAATCGCTCCTGGGACTGCTGCAGCTGATCTTTGAGAACATCGGCGAACTCTCGCCGGATGATCGCTGGCTGCGCGGCCAGATCGATGCGCTGATGAAGGCCAGCGAAGCGCCCGTCAGCCTGCGCCGGCTTGACGATCTGCGCCGCCGCCTCAAAGAGGTGATTCACAAGCAGGGCTCGCTGAAGACGAAGTCCATCGAAGCCCAGGAGGAGATGAAGCGGCTCCTGGCTTCGTTCATGGAGCGACTCTCCGCTGCGGCGGAAATCTCGGGCGAGCACCATCGCCAGATGGAGGCGTGCGCCAAGAAGATCGAATCCGCTACGTCGATCGCTGAGATTGCACCGGCGATTCAGGATGCGCTGTCCGCCACCCGCTGGATGTCGCTGGAATCGGCCCGCAATCGCGATGAACTATCGGTGATGAAGAAGCGGGCCGAAGAAGCCGCCAACGAGGTCGCGACGCTGCGCAAGGCGCTGGATGCGGCGTCGGCTTCTGCGCGTCATGATCTGCTGACCGGCACCCTCAACCGCAAAGGGCTGGAGGAAGCCCTGGCGCGCGAGGTTGCGCACGCGGCGCGCGAAAGCTCGACGCTGTCGATTGCGTTTCTGGACATCGACAACTTCAAGTCCATCAACGACACCCACGGGCATAGCACCGGCGATGAAGCGCTCTCGCATCTAGCGCAGGTGGCACGTGAAGCGATGCGCCCGCAAGACACGCTGGCCCGCTTTGGCGGCGAAGAATTCGTGATCCTGATGCCCGATACGGGCCTGGAAGATGGCGTCCGGACCATCATCCGGCTGCAGCGCGCGCTGACCCAACGCTTCTTCATGGCGGGCGATACGCGGCTCTTCATCACGTTCTCGGCCGGCGTGGCCGAGCTGGGCAAAGACGAAGCGCCCATGTCGGCGATTCAGCGCGCGGATCGCGGCATGTATCAGGCCAAGCGGGCGGGCAAGAACAAGGTCGTCATGGTGTGAGTGGACTGCCGTGGTGCAGGGCAAAGTCCACCCAAGTCCACCCGCAGGCCTGTCAAGCCGCCATCTGCGCCGCATCCGCGGCCACGGAGACCAGCGCCCCCGCCACCCGGCCGATCTGCTCCGGCGCCAATCCAGCGATGTTGATACGCCCGCCTTGCGTGCCATAGATGCCGTGCTCTGTGCGCAGGCGCTCCATGGCATCGGCATCCAGCGGCAGCACGGAAAACATCCCCTTGTGCCGCGACAGGTTCTGTAGCGCGCTGGGCGCCCCCAGGCTGACGAGCGCATCGTCAAGCCGGCGCCGGGTGCCGATGATGCGCTGACGCATGTGTTCCAGCTCATCGCGCCAGCACGCTGTGAGCGTGGTATCGGCCAGGATGGTGGCGACGATGGCCGCGCCGTGGTCTGGCGGCATCGAATAGTTGCTGCGCGTAATGCGTTCCAGAACGCCGCTGACGGGTTGCAAGGCCGCCGCGTTCTTGCCGATCACCATCGCGGCGCCGGTGCGCTCGCAGTACAGGCCCATGCTCTTCGAGCAGCTTGCCGCCACCAGCACCGTGTCCAGCGCATCCACCATCAACCGCAGGCCTTGGGTGTCCGGCTCCAGACCTTCGGCAAGCCCCAGATATGCCATGTCGACCAACGGCACCAGCCCTTGCTTTGCGCAGCACGCGGCGACGGCCTGCCAAACGCTGGCGTCCATGTCGATGCCCGTGGGGTTGTGGCAGCAGCCATGCAACAGCACGATGTCGCCCGCACGCGCGGCGGAGAGGTCCGCGAGAACGGCGTCAGCATCAAGCACACCGCCCTCAGCACGCCAGCGGTAGCGCTCCACCGCCAGCCCTGCGGCCTGCATGATGGGCACATGGTTGACATAGCCCGGGTCGGACACCCACACGCGCGCCCCCGGCGACGCCACAGCAATGAACTCCGCCAGCAGGCGCAGCGCGCCGGTTCCGCCTACGGTCTGCATCGTGTACTGGCGGGCCAGGCGCCCTGCGTCGTGGCCGAGCAGCAGCGTGGCGAGGCCCGCGTTGAAATCGAGGTTGCCGGCCAACCCGCGGTAGGTCTTCGAGGCGCCGGCAGCCGCCAGGCGCTCTTCTGCAGCTTTTACGGCGGCCATGACCGGCGTGCGCCCGAATTCATCCCGGTAGACGCCTACCACCAGATCGACCTTGTCGGGCCGGGCGTCAGCGCGGAAAGCGGCGGTCAGGCCCCAAAGCGGGTCCGGGGCAACGGTTGCGAGGGTCGCGAGCATGTGTGGTCTCCGCAAGTGCGATGCGAGGGTCTATGCGCGATTGGCCAGGATCACGCCAGCGGTGATCACGGCCACGCCGCATACAACGGTCAAAGTCAGCGATTCGCCCAGCAACGGCACGGCCCCCAGGCAAGCCAGCGCGGGTGCCAGCGAGCCGATGGCGGAGCAGCGCGGCGTATCCAGATGGCGGATCGCCAAGGCATACGACACGCTGGAAATCACCCCAACCCCCAGCCCTTGGGCCAGCAAGAACGGCATGGCGTTGGACAAGGTGAAATGCCCGATGTGGCTGTCGACCAGGCCCAGGCTCACCAGCAGCACCAGCACCAGGAACGAAGGCACGCTCAGCAGCAGCGCGCAGCCGATGGCATCGAGCCCGGCGCGGCGCAACCCCAACGTGTAGCTGCCCCACAGCAGGCTAGCCAGCAACAGCGTTGCCGCTCCGCCGACAAACGCACCCTGCGACGCATGCGATTGCGACACCAGCAGCAGCATCACGCCGAGCAGGATGATGGCGATCGCCCGCGCCCGGGCCGCGCCGATTCGCTGACGATCCAGCGCATAGGCGACCAGCGCCACCGACAACGGCGTGGTCCCCGCGATGAGCGCAGCAACGTGGGCGGCGGAGGTCGCCTTGCCGCCGGCAGACGCCATGAAGAAGAACGGCAGGCCGGCGCCAGCCAAAATCATCAGCGCACTGAGCGGCTTCACACGACGCAGCATCGACCAGCGTGACGGCAGGAACGGCAACAGCAACAGCGTCGGCAGGCCGAAACGGATCAGCGCCACATCCCCCGCCGCCAAGGGCGAAGCGCCAATGGCACGAATCGACAGGGCGAAGCCGGCCCAGATCAACACCGTCAGCACCATCGCCGCATACCCGATCAGCGGATTGGCCTGAAAGGCTGCTCGCCCAGCCGAACCACCCGCGCCCACCCCCCATGTCAGACCGCGCATTCTCGCTCTTCCTCGATTTTCGAATGAAGACAGAATGCCTCAGCACAAAAAGTAGTATCTTGCGATTTCCACCAAGGCAAACGCCCACATTGGCAGAATCTGCCACCCTAGGAAAATCGCATGGACAAGAAAGACAGACAGATCATTGCGGCCCTCCAGAAGGAGGGCCGCCTGACCAATCAGGAGTTGTCGGAACGGGTCAACCTGTCACCCTCGCCCTGCCTGCGACGGCTGCGGCTTCTGGAAGAGGCCGGCGTGATCCGGGGCTACACGGCCATCGTCGACGAAGAGGCGTACGGGCTGCCCGTCACGGCATTCGTCCATATTCGCTTGCAGCAGCACTCTCGAGATGTGGTCACGACATTCGAGAACCGAATCCGCGCCATCGACGCGATCCTCGACTGCTACGTGCTGACCGGTGAAGCGGACTACCTGCTGCGCGTGTTGGTGGAAAGCCTGCAGGACTACGAGCATTTCGTGCGCAGCCAGCTGCATGCGATTCCGGGCATCGCGGCGATCGACACGAGCTTTGCTTATGGGGTGGTGAAGCGGTCTACGGTGTTTCCGGCGTGGGATGAAAACCGGGGAAGCGCGAGGCGGCGGCGTAATCCGGCAGCAGACCGGTAACCCAAGCGTGAAGAAGCGCAAGAGAAGCCACTTTCAAACCCACATGTAAGCGCCAGCGCTTGCCCAACCCCCACAACCCCGCATAAAATGACGGGCTACGCGGGCGTCGTATAATGGTAATACCCTAGCTTCCCAAGCTAGAGCCGTGGGTTCGATTCCCATCGCCCGCTCCACCGAACAGTCTGAAGCCGCCCTCGGCGGCTTTTTTGTTGCCTGCTCGCCCCTCATTCCATCGACGGGCAACCGGCACGGGATCTTCATGCAGCCCATCGAACAGCCGGGCACCGGCCCCGACGACATCACGCCGGAATCGCAAGACACGAATGCCGCGGAAAGCGCCGAAAGTGGCGAAAGCGGCGCGGAAACCGGCCACCCACGCCGCATCCGCTCCTTCGTGCGCCGCGCCGGCCGCACGTCGACCGGCCAGCAGCGCGCCATCGATGAACTCGGCCCGCGCTTCCAGTTGCCCTACACCGCCGAGCCGCTGGACTGGGACGCCGCCTTCGGCCGCACCGGCGCCAAGCGCATCTTCGAGATTGGCTTCGGCATGGGCGAGACCACGGCCCACATCGCGCAATTGCGTGGGGACGACGATTTCCTCGGTGTGGAAGTGCATGAGCCGGGCGTCGGAGCGCTGCTCAAGCTGATCGGCGAACGCGAGATTGGCAACATCCGTATCGTTTCACACGATGCCGTGGAAGTGCTGGCCCACATGATTCCGGAAGGCACGCTCGATGGCATCCACGTGTTCTTCCCCGATCCGTGGCACAAGAAGCGCCACAACAAGCGGCGCCTGATCCAGAGCCCGTTCGTCGCACGTCTGGCTGCGCACCTTAAGCCGGGCGGCTATCTGCATTGCGCGACGGACTGGGAGGAATACGCCCACCAGATGCTGGAAGTGCTGTCCGCCGAACCGACGCTGGAAAACACCGCCGACGGCTTCGCGCCGCGCCCAGACTATCGCCCCGTCACCAAGTTCGAGAAGCGCGGCCTGCGCCTCGGGCACGGCGTGTGGGACGTGGTCTTCCGCAAGCGAGCCTAACCACGTCCGCGCACGCTGGCGCCCGTCAGCGTGCGCCGAAATGCGTATCGCCGAAGAGGTTTTTGGCGTGGCGCGGGAAAGCGCGCCAATATTGCGGCGGCGCCTTGACCGTCGCGCCCAGCTCAGCGGCGGCCGCCCAGGCCCAGTGCGGGTTGTAGAGGAACGCCCGGCCGACAGCGACCAAGTCCGCACGCCCTTGCGCAACGATGGCCTCCGCCTCGTGTGCTTCGTTGATGAGGCCAACGGCAATGGTCGG
>JGI24740J21852_10001091_pt1 | contig 12262 bp, 13 predicted proteins | sample KBSCornC6_FD_21852 | JGI IMG/M metagenome (IMG submission 21852) | reverse complement strand
GGTATCCGGTACATCAAAGCCGAACAATAAGGGGTTCAGCGGTTTTTCCGTTTGTGTATTGCGGATCTCAAAATGCAGGTGCGGGCCTGCAGAGCCGCCGGTATTACCACTCCAGGCTACAAAGTCGCCTTTTTTAACCGGGAACATATTGGGTGGTATGCGTATATCCATGGCCCAGCTTTCCTGCTCATAGGCCTTTTGTTTTACATATTGCTCCAGGGCCGGGAAAAAGCGGTTCAGATGCCCGTATACCGTCGTGTATCCATTAGGGTGAGTAATGTATAACCCATTTCCATAACCCGCGTGCGATACGCTGATGCGGCTCACATACCCGTCTGCAGCGGCATGTACCGGCAGGTTCTCCCGCTGCTCGGTCTTAATATCCATACCGGAATGAAAGTGGTTGGGCCGCAGCTCCCCGAAGTTGCCGGCCAGTACAATAGGAATATTCAGCGGGTTACGAAAATATCCCTGCGGATAATTTTTCCCGGGTAGGTACTGCGCGCTTAAAAGTTGGGGGAATAAACAGCAAAAGCCTATTAATTTCCTGATCATGAGTGCAAATGTAAGGGACAGGAAAATATGCAGTACAAAAAAATACCCCCCGCAGATCTTCCTGCGGGGGGTACAATGTATTCAGCAATGCTTTTTACAGCTTTGACTTTACTTCCTTTATGAGTGATACAAACTCCGGATTGGAGCGTATGTCCGGCATCCAGGCCAGGCCCATCCGGCACAGGTCGTACTCCTTTACAATAGTAGCGCCGGGTTTACCTTCTTCTGTAGACAGTATCCAGATGGTATCTGAAATAGCGGCGGCATTCTCTATATCATGGCTAACAATGATCAGGGTGTTCTGCTCATGCAGGGTAGATACTTTCAGCAGCAGGTTTATCACCTTATCCACCATCAGTATATCCAGGCCGGAGAAAGGCTCATCCAGCAGAATAAATTTGTTGCCGGTTAATACCTGCTGAATAATGCTTACCCGCTGGCGCTGGCCGCCACTCAGCTGCGCCGGGTATTTTTTCAGGTGTTCTGTAAGCTCAAAAGTATCCGCATAGTCTTTTATGATCTGTCCTTTTTCTGCATCAGAGAGTTTTACCGTGGCATTGTCCAACCCTATTTTCAGGTTCTGGTAAATGGTACGGTGGTTAAACAGCACATAGTGCTGCGGTACAATGCCCATTTCACCGGCCTGCACGGGGTGCTGGTCTTCCTCAATGTTCACCACACCGGCCGTAGGCTTAATTAAGCCGGCCAGGATCCTGAACAGCTGTGTTTTACCAATACCGCTGCGCCCAATGAGGGATACTACCTGCCCTTGTGCCACGCCTTCCCGGTGAATATCCTGGATAGAAAAATTAATGTCCCGTAGTATCTGTTTGTCGCCGTACTGCAGGTTTACATTCTCAGCCTTCAGCAGTACTTTGTGCTTGGTATAACTATTCATTAATGGCGGGTTTGAAGTTGGGTGTAAGGAAATAGCCAGTGGCGCATTTGCCCCAGCACATAATCAAACAATACCCCCAGTATGAAAATAATGACCAGGGTACCAAACACCGTTTCCAGCTGCACGTACTTGTTGGCTTTAATGAGCATTACACCCAGGCCGCCTTCGCTCATGCTTAACCCTTCCACGCTGGTGATCATTAACCAGGCAATGGCAAAGTTCTGCCGCATTACTTCAAATACCTGGTCCAAACGCCCGCGTACCACTACTTCCAGCCAGGTTTTCCAGCTGTTCATACGCAGGGTGGTGCACAGCTCAAACTCCTGCATATTAATACTCTCAAACACGCTTAACAGGGAGGTTACAAAGAAAGGTACAATGCCAAAAATAAGCAGGCTTATTTTCAGCTGGTGCCCGTTCTGCGTCCATAAGGTGAACAGGAATATTAAACCGGTCAGGGTGAGGTAGCGGCATTTTACCACAAACCGCGCAATAGGATAAAAAACCGGGATCATAGCCAGGTAGCTGATCAGCAATGCTATCACAATAGAGATCACCATACCCTTTATAGTGAGCGATAAGCTGGCAAACAGGTTATCTACAAAATCACGGCTGCTTACAATCGTACCCAATGCGTGCAGCACCTTAGTAGGCGTGGGTATTAACCCGCCTCCGCTCAGCTGCCAGGCCATAAGCGCCAACACTATTTCCGCTGCCATCAGCAACACCATGTTACGTTTGCTGATAATGCGCAGGGGCTCGAAAATCGATTTGATGAATTTCATTTCAATTATTTAGGGAGAAGTAAGAGATATAACACCAGCCTTTTGCTGTGCAGTTTTATCTCCTACTTCCGGTTTCATACTTCCAGCTTCGTTTAACTACCCAGCACAATCTGCACGCGCCTGTTGCGGGCACGGCCTTCTGCAGTAGCATTATCTTCTATGGGTTTGGAAGCGCCAAAACCTTTAGATTCCAGGCGGTCGGCTGACAGGCCTTTGCTGATCAGGTAACTTTTTACAGCTTCTGCACGGTTGTCAGAAAGCTTCAGGTTAGCGGCATCATTCCCTACGTTATCCGTATGGCCATATACACCCAGCTTCAGACCTTCCGCTACCACGGCGCTTTTCAGGATCTCGTCCAGCACAGTATAAGAGGCTGGCTTAATCACGGCGCTACCGGTTTCAAACTGTATCTCGTATGACTTGGAGGATACCTCGCGGGTGATCTCCGGTGCATAGGTTTCCTTGATGGCCGTACCTTCCAGCAGCTCCGGGTGGTTAGACACTACGGAAGTCAGGAAAGATTTATCGATCACTTTATTATACACGGGATAAGTAGGGATCAGCTCCGGGTACATTTTGATGATGATATCACCAAAAGTGTTGTACACGATCTTATAGCGGTCCAGCCCATCTTTACCTAAACCGAACAGGTTGGCGGCATCTGCCAGGTTAAAGGCCATAGAACCACCCAGGCTTACATTAATGCCCTGGGCATCTTTTTCTTCCATACCGTTATAGTACTTCAGCCAGTACGCACCATTCTGCTCGTTATACACTTTGGCAGAAACATCTGCTGCAAAGGCTTTGGCTTCTGTAAAAGAACGCACCTGGTCGCCGGCCTGTGACAAGGCCATGATCAGGTTTTCTATATCCGTACGGTGATCGTACGCAAACTTTTTAATAGTAATGGTGATGTTCGGCATCTGTGATGCATACTCGCGGGTAGAGGCAATGTTTACCAGGCCGCCTTTTTTCTGCGCCACGTTCACGTCGCCGGGGGTCCAGGTAGCAACACCATCAACGCCCACGGTAGTATCACGGCTTACCTTTTTACCATCTACGATCATCTTACGGCTCTCAGAATAACCGGCAATGTATTTATTACCGGCATCCAGGAAATCGTTGGCAGCAATCAGGTTCACCGCATTACGGTCATAAGACGTTTCATCCGGGTTCACGCGCAAACCGTTATCACCGGCCCACTTCAGCAGGATGTTCATGTCACCGTCGCGCAGTACGCAGGCAACTGTTTTACCCAATGCATTCTTGGGATCGCGTTTCCAGTCGGAAGGGCCCATCAGCTTATCCTCACCATAACTTTTACCCATGGCGTAAAATGCAATAGGCTGGTAGTCGGGGCCCAGAGGCTCCAGCTCTTTGCTTAAAGCGGCAAAGAACATAGGCATACCATCGCCCATGAAAGAGGCAAATACACCAGGCGCATTTGGATTGTTCTTATACTCCTGTGCAAACTTCACCATGTCGGCAACAGACTTGTTACAGTCATCCTGGCGTTCCAGGGTTAGCTGCAATTTGGCTTTGTCCAGCAGGGAGCCCTTGGTGGTGTTAATACCGCCATTGGCATACATTACCGGGAACTGGGAGTTCCAGGCCATAATTTTCCATACGATCTTGGTACCGCCGTTCAGCGCCTCGTCCTGCCCGGGTAAGGACATCATTACTGCATTCTTGCTTAAAGAAGCTTCCGGCGCATCCGGCAGGGCTACCTTTCCAATATCAGTAGCGGCTTTCGCTTCCTGGGGACGTTTATCCCACCATAATACTTTTGCTGCATAAATAGCTCCCAGTAATACTACGATCAGTAATATCTTACCACCAGGTTTTACTTTCATTGACATTTTTTAATTATTTAGTTTGTTATGCTGAACGCTTAACGCTTTCAGCTTATATTTTTTTTTAGATAATAGTGTTGGCGCTTTGCGCCTGCTTTCTGCTTTACGCATTCAGCATTTAGCTTAATAAATCATTATAATTATCCTTGGCTACGGTACCGGGTACACGCTGGCCTTCCGGCGTTGGTGTCCACTTCTGTGTATCCAGGCGGAATGTAGTATCCGGGTCAAAGGATTCCAGCATCTGTAAGCCCTGCAGCTCATAGGTAGCGTTATCCAGGTCAATGGAGCGCATAAAGTCCGTTGAGTAGTTAATGGCCTTTTTCATGCTGGACAGCTTAGTGGCAATATCCTCTTTCAGGAATTCCATAGACTGTTCCACCATCAGCTTTTTCTCCGGATCGCCCTTGAATATTTTCAGGGCAGAGGTCAGCGCCTTGTTACCGGATGTAACGGATTTGTACAGGTCTTTTTTCAGCTCCAGCTCATTCCGCGCATCTTCTATCATGTAACCGCTGTTCTTGTGCACCTTGGTCAGGTAGTCGCCTATCCTGGCCAGGTTATCACGTATAGGCGCCAGCTGCAGAATGTATTCTTTAATACGCGCTATCTGGCGGGTGGCATTGCCCAGTTCCGGCAGCATGTTATTATCCTGCGCGGCTTTGGCGCGGGCCATCAGCTGGTTGGCTTCTTTTTCCTTTTCTTTTATTTTCATGTCAATCTTCTCCTTCTGCCCGTCTACTTCAATAGATTGCTCATATAGCTTTTCGCGCTGTTTTTCCATATCCTGCACATAGTCTTCTGCTATGATGAAGGGATCCAGCTCTATAACAATGCCTACCAGTTTTTTCATCAGCCATTCATACAGGTAAAACAGGCTTAGGCGCAGCTTACGGTGTGTAACGGCATACAGGAATAAACCCAGGGATACCAGGGCTATACCAAAGTTGAGCGTGTTCCATACCACCTTGGTGAGGATGGGCACTACATAATAACCGATCAGTACCAGTAAACCCAAACCGATGATAAGACCAAACTTACCGCCCGGCCGGTTCCAGTATGACTTTAGCTTTTGCCCTGCAGGTGCAGGGAAATACTGTGTTTCCATATTTTTTTTGGGATGTTAGTTTAAAGGGATGTTTGTATTTTTTGTAAGTCAGTTTCTATTTTATTGATCATGGCATTGCAGGCCAGCTGGTAACCCTGACGGCTACCCGCAATCTTTTGCTCCTGCTCGGTGATCAGCGCTTTCATTTGCCCCATTTGTTGCTGGGCAGCAGTGATCTCTTCGGTTAACCTTTTAATGGTTTCCGCGTTCTGCGCTACCTTCTTTTCCAGGTCAGACAGCTGCTGCTGGCGGCCCTGCACTTCCGCCAATGTTTTTTCATTGGCCGCTTTTTCAAAGTCAGCACGGTCTTTTTCCACTATGAGCTTGTATTGCGCGGCTGTTTCCAGCAGTTTCTGCTTGTTCAGTCCCTGCACGCTCAGCGTGGCAAATACGGCAGCCATCCGTGTTTTCTCGTCCGGTACATGTGCTTCCAGCGTTTCCATCATTTTCCAGAACTCAAAATAGTCTGGTCCGGGCAGGTTGCTGCGCTCAAAGAGTGCAGAAAAGTGCTGCTCAAATTTGTCAATATCCGCCTCGCTCATAGCTACGGCCGGCTGACCTTTGATGTTGCCCAAAGGAAATTTTTGCGAAAGGGTTACCTCCGCTTTAGATGATGAAGATTCATTGGGCTCAAATTCCACAAACAGGCCCAACGCCTTCTTAAGAAAGTTTGCCATTAGTGCATAAGGATTAGTGTAGTATTGTCCAGTTAGGCTGGGTTACGTTAACTTACCAGGGGTGAGTGATTTAATAGAATAGACGCAGGTATAGGTACACGGATCGGGTCATTTAAAATTAAATACGCCTCAAGGTATCTGATCGGGATAATTACGGTTGAATTACATCTTGTGTTTCATGTTAATTGTAGATGTAAAATTATAACATTTTTTGGATATCCGGGCTAAAAATCGAATAAACAGTTGATAACGAATTGTTAATGGAGGCCAAAAATACTCCCTAACATACTCTGAACTTATTTTTTTACTTTAGTACCCGCAATATAAAACCATGTCCATCCAGGTATCTGAACTTAGTAAAACGTACGGTGAACAAAAGGCGGTTGATAACATTTCTTTTTCCCTGAACAAAGGAGAGATTGTAGGTTTCCTGGGACCTAACGGGGCCGGCAAATCCACCACCATGAAAATGATAACCGGCTACCTGCCGCCCAGCGGCGGACAAGCCCTGGTAAGCGGGTTTGATGTAAGCAAGGCTCCGCTGGAAGTGCGCAAACGCGTGGGTTACCTGCCGGAAGCCAATCCTCTTTACTTTGATATGTATGTGAAAGAGTTCCTCACCTTTATTGCAAACGTGCACCAGCTGGGCAAAAACGCGGCGGAACGCATCCGTACCGTAATTGCGCTCACCGGCCTGGAACCGGAAAGCAAAAAGAAGATAGGCGCCCTTTCCAAAGGATATAAACAACGGGTAGGCCTGGCCCAGGCCCTGCTGCACGATCCTGAAGTACTGATACTGGACGAGCCTACCTCCGGCCTGGATCCCAACCAGCTGGCGGATATACGGCAGGTGATCAAAAACCTGGGCAGCAATAAAACCGTTATACTCAGCACACATATTATGCAGGAAGTGGAAGCCATGTGCAGCCGCGTGATCATTATTAACAAAGGCCGGCTGATTGCGGACGATACCCTGCAAAACCTGCAGCAACGCCAGGCCGGCAATGGTTATATTCAGGTAACTTTCGGGGAGCCTGTGGATGCGGCCGCCCTGGAGCAGCTGCCGGAAGTAACGCGCGTGGCAGGCAGCGAGGGCAATACCTGGCAGCTTTTTACCTCTAATGTAGAGGCAGTGCGTAAAAACCTGCTGCAATTTGCTTTGATAAATAACCGGAACATCCTTTCTTTGCAGAGCAATTCACAAAGCCTGGAAGCCATCTTCCGGCAGCTGACGAATTGATAACGGTCCTCAGACCACCGTCCACGGTCCATAAGATTATACAAGCATCAACTGCCTTGTGCAAAAGGCAATGGACTATGGGCCACGGACAATGGACTTCTTTCAACAAATCCTAAAACACTAATAGTAAAACCATGAGTACCATTTCAGAGATCCATGCCAGGCAAATTTTAGACAGCCGTGGTAATCCTACCGTAGAAGTAGACATCACTACAGAAGATGGCCATTTTGGCCGTGCTGCCGTACCTTCCGGCGCTTCTACCGGTAAGCACGAAGCCGTAGAACTGCGTGACAACGATAAAAAAACTTACGTAGGCAAAGGCGTATTACAGGCTGTTAAAAATGTGAACGAGATCATTGCGGAAGAACTGGCCGGATGGGATGTAAATGACCAGGCAGGCATCGACAAAATGCTGATCGATCTGGATGGCACCCCCAATAAAGCCAAGCTGGGCGCCAACGCTACCCTGGCAGTGAGCATGGCCGTAGCCAAAGCAGCTGCTGAAGAAAGCAACCTGCCCCTGTACCGCTACCTGGGCGGCGTAAACGCAACTACCCTGCCCCTGCCGCTGATGAACATCCTGAACGGTGGTGTACATGCTGATAACAAGATCGATTACCAGGAATTTATGATCATCCCGGTAGGCGCTTCTTCCTTCTCTGAAGGCCTGCGCTGGGGTGTTGAGATCTTCCATACCCTGAAATCCGTACTGAAGAAGAAAGGTTACAGCACCAACGTAGGTGATGAGGGTGGTTTTGCGCCGGATATTCAGAGCAACGACGAAGCTATTGAAACCGTACTGCAAGCCATTGAAGCTGCCGGTTACAAACCGGGCGAGCAGATAGGCATTGCCCTGGATGCTGCCAGCAGCGAGATGTTTAACGATGCTGACAAAACTTACAAATTCTACAAAAGCTCCCAGAAAGTGATCAGCAGCGATGAAATGGTGGCTTACTGGGCTGAGTGGTGTAAGAAATACCCCATCCTGTCTATTGAAGACGGTATGGCTGAAGACGATTGGGAGGGCTGGAAAAAACTGACCCAGGCTGTAGGCAGCACCGTACAGCTGGTAGGCGACGACCTGTTCGTAACCAACGTAAAACGCCTGAAACAAGGCATTGACCAGGATATTGCCAACAGCATCCTGATCAAGGTAAACCAGATCGGTACCGTAACGGAAACCATTGATGCGGTGAACATGGCGCACAAAGCCGGTTATACCTCCATCATGAGCCACCGCTCCGGCGAAACGGAAGATACTACCATCGCTGACCTGGCCGTAGCCCTGAACTGCGGACAGATCAAAACCGGTTCTGCTTCCCGTACCGACCGTATGGCCAAATACAACCAGCTGCTGCGCATTGAAGAAGCGCTGGGCAATGTTGGCTTTTATCCAGGAAAATCCATTAAATTTGGTAAGAAATAAACCAGATTTTAATTTTAGTGGTCAATACTTCCGGGTCCTGGGTTATCCCAGAACCCGGATCTTTTAAGACCTTTGCCACCTAAACAATTCATTTTGACACTACCCAAGTCCATAAAAATACACCCGCTGCTGCGCAACAAGTTTGTGATAGCGATTGCAGCCTTTGTAATATGGCTGGGTTTCCTGGACCGTAATAACCTGCTCTCCCAGTACCAGTTACAAACTGAAGTGAACAAGCTGGAGTCCCAGAAAGCATTTTTTAGAACGGAAATAGACAAAACCCGCGAAGAACAACGGGAGCTGCTTTCCAGCCCCGAGAAACTGGAAAAATTTGCCCGGGAACAATACCTGATGAAAAAGGATAATGAAGACCTGTTCATTATCAGGGAAGAAGCCACCACCGATAAATAAGCTTGCACTTTTCTAAAAAATTGCTATACCTTAACAATAGATTCCGCGTGTTCTCCGTTATTAAGCTGAATATTAGTTTATTGTATTAAAACAAATTTGCATGGGCAATTCTACTCTATCCTTCTCTGCTGTTTTACGTTCTGTGGCTGATAGCAAAAACAATTTTCAGGATATGTCTAAAGATCAGGAGCTCCCCCGTGAGGAGCGGGTTTGTCATACCCAAACCAAAAAGGCTTTGAACACTATTAAGTTCTCTCCCCGCGCTGAAACCCTAAAGGCTATTTTCGAGCACGCCCGGAAAAAAGGCTAAGCGGCAGCGGCGGCACTACAAGCCAACGTGAAATAATTGCAATTTGCTGGCTGTAAGCTATTTTTACAGCATGACGAAAAAAGAGCGCTTCGCATTCGTGCTGCACTACTTTGAAGAGCACGCACCCAATGCTGAAACGGAACTTATCTATGACAATCCCTACCAGCTGCTGGTAGCCGTGATCCTGTCTGCACAGTGTACGGATAAGCGGGTGAATATGACCACCCCTGCCATTTTTGAAAAGTATCCCGATGTTTATGCCTTAAGCAAAGCCACGTTTGACGAATTATTCCCTTACATCAGAAGCATCAGTTACCCCAACAATAAAACCAAGCACCTCATTGGCATGGCCAATATGGTGGTGGAGAATTTTAACGGGGAAATACCGGCCACGGTAGCTGAACTGATAACCCTGCCGGGTGTAGGGCGTAAAACAGCCAATGTGATCACTTCCGTAGTGCACCAGCAACCCAACATGGCGGTAGATACGCATGTATTCCGCGTATCGGCCCGTATAGGCCTAACCACCAATGCCAAAACACCGCTGCAAACGGAACAGCAATTGCTGCAATACATTCCCACAGAAAAAGTACATGTTGCCCACCACTGGCTTATACTGCATGGCCGCTACATTTGCGTGGCACGCTCACCCAAGTGCGGGGAATGCGGGTTAAGAAAGGTGTGCAAGTATTATCAGCAGGTGATCAGTAAACAACAATAACACATGGCTAAACCCTTCCTCACGGCACAATGGCGCAACCTGCTCATGATCAATTTTGCCGTTACGCCTGACCTGCTGCAAAAATATGTGCCTTACCGTACGGAGCTGGATACCTGGAACGATACGTACTACATAAGTCTTGTGGGTTTCCTTTTCCAGGATACTAAAGTAAAAGGTATTGGCTTTCCCATGCACCGCACATTTGAGGAAGTGAACCTGCGTTTTTATGTTCGCTATAAAGAAGGCAATAGCTGGAAACGCGGTGTGGTATTCATTAAGGAGCTGGTGCCCAAACACCTGATCACTTTTGTAGCCAATACTTTGTATAAAGAAAAATATGCTACACTGCCCATGCGGCACCGCTGGCATTCGCCGGATGAAAATACCCTGCACGTGGCCTATGAATGGAAGATGGGCAATGAATGGAACTTCCTGAAAGCCAATGCAGCCGCGGCTCCTACCGCTATTATCCCCGGCGGCGAAGCTGAATTTATTACAGAACATTACTGGGGCTATACGCAAAGCGGCCCTACGCTTACCTCAGTATATGAGGTTACGCACCCACAATGGCGCGTGCATGAAGTGTTTGATTATGATTACCACTGTAACGCGGAAGCGCTGTATGGGCCTGCATTTGCGAAGGCGCTTGCACAAAAGCCGGTGTCTGCGTTACTGGCAGAAGGCTCTGAGATCAGCGTGCAGCCCAAGCTGCGTTTGTAACCTGCCTGCGTGGTTTAATTTGTAGTACAGATCGTAAATCTTTTTTACTATCTTAAATCCCTAATCTTCAATTCTCATTACAAGAACAAGCTAAAGGTCCAACATATGAAACCAGCCGTCAGATTACAGCTATCCCTCATGATGTTCCTTGAGTACTTTGTATGGTGCGCCTGGTACGTAACCATGAGCACTTACATGTCTGTGCACCTGAAGGCTAATGGGGTACAGATAGGCTCCGCTTACAGCGCACTAGCCATTGCCACCATGATCTCTCCTTTTTTTGTAGGCATGATTGCCGACCGCTTTTTTGCGGCGGAAAAGCTCATGGGTGTGCTGCACCTGGTAGGCGGTGTTGTGCTTTTTTTAACCCCGCAGATCGCTAATACACTGGTATTTTACTGGGTCATATTATTGTACTCCCTGCTGTATATGCCTACCATAGCCCTATCCAATAGCGTAGCATTTTCGCAGATGAGCGATCCCGGTAAACAGTTTCCGGGCATCCGGGTATTTGGTACTATTGGCTGGATTGCCGCTGGTGCATTGGTAGGCAACCTGGGTATAGAAACTACTTCCGCCACTTTTTACATTGCTGCAGGCGCCTCTGTATTATTAGGCTTTTTCAGCTTTATGCTGCCCAAAACACCACCCAAGGCCAGGGAAGCCAGTGGCGCCAGCGCCGCTAAAGCATTGGGCACAGAGGCCTTTGTGCTGTTCAAAGACAGGCCTTACGTTATCTTCTTCATTGCTGCCGTATTGGTATGTATACCGTTGTCTTTCTATTACGGCTTTGCCAACCTGTTCCTCAATGATGCAGGTATGCATAATGCTGCCGGTAAAATGATCCTGGGGCAGATCTCCGAAGGACTTTTCATACTGGCTATTCCATTACTGTTTAACCGCATTGGCGTTAAGAACATGCTGTTACTGGGAATGGCTGCCTGGATACTGCGTTACATCTGCTTTGCCTATGGCGATAGCGGGGCGGGCCTGTGGATGTTATATGCCGGTATAGTGCTGCATGGTATCTGTTACGACTTTTTCTTTGTAACAGGTTATATGTACACGGAAAAGAAAGCCGGTGAAAATATAAAGAATGCTGCACAGGGCATGTTCACCTTTGCTACTTATGGCTTAGGCATGTTCATCGGTACCTGGTTCTCCGGTTTTGTTGCAGATCACTACACCGTTAATAATACCTACAGCTGGAAACCTATCTGGATGGTGCCTGTTTATATTGCAGCTGCTGTGCTGGTGTACTTTGTGCTGTTTTTCCGCGAAAGCAATGCAAAGAAAAATATCTGATTCTATTTACGATTTCAGATTTACGGTTTTAGATTTATGATCGCGGATGATCAGCCGCCAGGATCCAATCTAAAATCGTAAATCGTACATCTAAAATCTCTTTACGTCATGGCTAAGATTTCAATGTTAGGCTCCGGTTTTATCGGGCGCTTCTATGCAGATTCCCTGCAAGGGCAAAGAAGCAGGGACAAGATTGTTAGTATTTATTCCCGCCGGGAAGAAAGCGCAAAGAAGTTTGCGGAAGACTATAAG
>JGI24740J21852_10001089_pt1 | contig 12273 bp, 10 predicted proteins | sample KBSCornC6_FD_21852 | JGI IMG/M metagenome (IMG submission 21852) | reverse complement strand
TTGGCGACAAGTCTAGGCGCATAATGATTACGCTTAATGAGCATCCTATTGGATGTCGGCTTTGGAGCGCCAACTCAATTCAGACGATTGGCAAAAATTGGTCGTTTGCCGACATCCCGAATTCATCCACCCGGCCCGGCCTTCCGCCCCTGCCCGGCACAGAATGCCGATCCCTAGACCCGCTCGACCCCCAGATCGGCCGCGCTGATCCCCAGTCGCCTGATCTGTTCCGCCACGGGCGGCCAGACGGTTTCCAGGAAGCGCATGCGCTCGGCCTCCCGCAGTCGCCGGGTAGCGCCGTCGGCAACGAACATGCCCACGCCGCGCTTCACCACGATCAGTCCATCGTCCTGAAAGCATTGATAGGCCTTCGCCACCGTCAGCGGATTGGCGCCCTGCTGCGCGGCNAGCGCGCGCACCGACGGCAGCANGTCTCCGTCGCGAAATTCCCCGTCCAGTATCGAAGCGGCGATGATCTCCCGAAGGCGGAGATAGACGGGTTTTGNATCGTCGGCCATGGGTGCATCAGTGCCATAATACAGCGGTGCGCGTCAAGCGANGGNCTTACNTAATACCCCGTCAATCCTGTAACTATCTGTCCCAGACCGAAACTATATTGTCATATTCTGGCCGGGGCCGCTCGTCCTGCGGCCGGCCCGGCGTGCCGATGAAGATGAAGCCGGCAATCCTTTCCTGCCCCTTGGCGAAAGCCGCGCGCACATCCTCATTATAGCTGGCCCAGCCGGTCAGCCAGCCGCCCGCAAATCCCAGGGCATGGGTCGCGTGAAGCAGGTTCATGATCGCGGCACCCGCCGAAAGCTCCTGTTCCCACAGCGGGATCTTGCTGCCCTCCACCGGCGCGGAAAGCGCGACGACCAGTGNCGGCGCCTGATGCGCGAACTGGTGCATGGCCTCTATCTCCAGCCGCCCGGCATCGGGCTTCTCNGCGCGATAGGCCCGTTCGAGCANCGCTGCCAGAGCGTCACGCCTTTCCAGCGGCACGATGACAAAGCGCCATGGCGCCAGCTTGCCGTGATCGGGCGTGCGCTGCGCGACTTCCAATATCGTGCGAAGCTGGTCTTCGTCCGGTCCCGGCGCGATCAGGTCGCGNGGCTTGCCGGACCGACGGGTCTGCAGGAGCGAGAGGGGGGANCTGCGATCATTGAACATGCTGGCCCAAATGGAGCGGCGGAGACCATGACGCAAGGGCATGGCCGCTCTTTGACAGATGAATAATTCGGGCTCTAGAAGAGCTGGTGCCGGTCCGGCCTTGTCGGCTCGGCTGCTTCAGATGTTTGTTTTGCAGTGTTTTCCCGGCGCGCAGATGATTCCATCCGCCCGGAAAATGCGGCAGGCTGGGGCCGACCAGGGATGCCCTTCGCGCGTCCGCAACAGGATAGGATAAGGGGCCGGATGGCGACCTCAGTTTCAAATGCCGACGCGCCGGGTAAGGGCAAGACCTGGCTCGGCCATCCCCGCGGGCTGTTCCTGCTGTTCTTCGTGGAAATGTGGGAACGCTTCTCCTTCTACGGCATGCGCGCGCTGCTGATCTTCTACCTGACGCAGCATTTCCTCTTTTCCGACCGCGACGCCAGCCATGCCTATGGCGCCTATATGTCGCTGATCTACATATCCCCGCTGATGGGCGGCTATCTGGCCGACCGCTATCTGGGCCAGCGCAAGGCGGTGCTGTTCGGCGGCGTCGTGATCGCCATCGGCCACCTCATCCTGGGCATGGAAAGCGACGATGCGGGCGCCATGGGCCTTGGCCTGTTCTGGCTCGGCCTGGCGACGGTGATCACCGGCACGGGTTTCCTGAAGTCCAGCGCGTCGGCGCTGGTGGGCCAGCTTTATCCGCGCGACGACATGCGGCGCGACCCGGCCTATACGATCTTCTACATGGGCATCAATGCCGGCGCGACCATCGGTCCCGTCATCTGCGGCTATCTGGGCCAGACCTGGGGCTGGCACTGGGGCTTTGGCGCGGCATCGGTCGGCATGATCGCCGGCGTCATCGGCTTCATGCTGTGCAAGCCACTGTTGCAGGGAAGGGGGGAACCCCGCGATCCCGATCATCTGAAGGAACGGGTCGGCGGCATCGTCAGCCGCGAATGGCTGGTCTATCTCTCCAGCCTGGCGTCGATCGGGCTGTGCTGGGCCCTGATCCAGAACCATGTGATCGTCGGCTGGATGCTTGCCATGGCGAGCGCCGCCGTCGTGCTGTACATCCTGTGGGAAGCCTTTGGCCGCATGGAGCGGATCGGTCGCGACCGGATGCTGGCGGCCTTGTTCCTGCTGGTCATCAACCCGCTTTTCTGGGGTCTCTATGAACAGACCGGATCATCGCTCAGCCTGTTCACGGACCGCTATACGGATCGCAACATATGGGGCTTCAATGTTCCCGCATCGATGTTCCAGTCGGTCAACGCGGCCTATATCCTGATGTTCGGACCCGTGCTGGCGGGTTTGTGGATATGGCTGGCGAAGCGGGGATGGGAACCCTCCACCCCGGCCAAGTTCGGTATCGCGCTCACCCTTGTCGGTGCCGGTTTCCTTATCCTGGTGACGGGGGCCGGCGCGCCCGGCACGCTCACGCCGGTGCTGTTCATCTTCCTGCTCTACCTTTGCCACACGCTGGGTGAGCTCTGCCTGTCGCCGGTCGGCCTGTCCGCCATGTCGAAACTGGCGCCCTCGCGCATGATCGGCCTGATGATGGGCATCTGGTTCCTGGCCATGGCTCTTGGCGAATATGCCGCCGGGCTGATCGCGGCCGCCACGGGCGGGGAGGGCGGTGCGGCCTCCCGCGGCGATGTGCTGGCGGTCTACGGGACGATCGGCTGGTGGTCGGTGGGCGCGGGGCTGGCCGTCATGGCGCTGGCGCCCCTGGCGAAGCGCTTGATGCATGCCGACCGCTTCGATCAAGAGGGCGAATAAGGCCGCGCTACTGCGTCGCGCCCCATATGTCGCTGGCGCGGACAAAGCCCTTCTGGCCGCCGACGTCGAATGCGCACCAGCCCTTGCCGCAGGAGGAAAGCCGCCCCACCACGCCCTTCTGCGCGCGGAACAGGGCGCGGGCGTCGTCACTGGGGGAATCGCGCATCGGCGCGATGTCGGCGGTGACGATGGCGGTCGGCGTATCGCTCAGCAAGCGGACATGCATCCACCCCTGCGTGCCGGTCGAATCCTCGACCTTGCGCCACAGGCCCAGCACCTGCACCACCTTCACCGGCAGATCGCGGCGGCGATAGACCCAGTTTGACGGGTAATCGAGGCTGGGGCCGACCCGCATGCGCGCCTCCGCCTGCGCCAGCGAAGCCCAATAGGGCACCGGCTTCGCTGGCGTGGCCCATGCTCCGCCCGCCCAGCACAGCGCCGCGACCATGCCCGCGCCCAGATAGCCCTTCATGCCCATATCGTCCCCATCATCTGACCGCCCGACCATAGCCGTTCGCGGCCGCCAGCGACAACCGCTCTCTTGCGCATATGGATAAGCGCTTGACCATCGTCCTCACGGGGAATAGCGGCCAGACATGGCCAAGAAACCGCGCCCCGCCACGCCGCGCGTCATCGTCACGCGCCGCCTGCCTCCCAATGTCGAGGCGCGCATGGCCGAACTGTTCGACACCGTCTTCAACATCGGCGACGTGCCGATGGACCGGCCAGCGCTGACCCGCGCCATGGCGCAATGCGACGTGCTGGTCCCCGCGGTCACCGACCAGATCGACGCCGCGCTGATCGATGCGGCGCCCGAACGGCTGCAACTGATCGCCAGCTTCGGCAGCGGCGTCGACCATATCGACCTCAATGCCGCGCGGAAGAAGGGGATCATCGTCACCAACACGCCCGGTGTTCTGACCGAGGATACGGCGGACATGACCATGGCGCTGATCCTGTCGGTGCCGCGCCGCCTGGCGGAGGGGGAGAAGCTGGTGCGATCCGGCGCGTGGACCGGCTGGAGCCCCTCGGGCATGCTGGGGCATCGCATCGGCGGCAAGAAGCTGGGCATCATCGGCATGGGCCGCATCGGCCGCGCCGTCGCCCGCCGCGCGGCGGCCTTTGGCCTGTCCATCGCCTATCACAACCGCCATCGCCTGCCTTTCGAGGTCGAGCAGGAATTGCAGGCCCATTGGCATGAGGATGTCGATTCCCTGCTGGCGGCAAGCGACATCGTGTCGATACATTGTCCGCTCAATGCCGACAGCCGGGCGATGATCGATGCCCGGCGGATCGCGCTGATGCGACCCGATGCCTATCTGATCAATACGTCGCGGGCAGAGATCACGGATGAATCCGCCCTGATCGGCGCGCTCGCGGAAGGACGGATCGCGGGGGCGGGGCTGGACGTCTACACCCATGAGCCGGCTGTTGATCCGCGCCTGCTGGACCTTTCGAACGTCGTGCTGCTGCCGCACATGGGGTCCGCCACCATCGAAGGTCGCGACGCCACGGGAGCACGGGTGATCGCCAATATCCGCAGCTGGGTCGATGGCCATCGACCGCCCAATCAGGTGCTGGAAGGCTGGGTCTGATCCGGTCGTTGCGATAGCGGATTACAGGCGGCAGCCGGTTCTGGTCCCCTCGCTCTGCCCGGTTCAGGGAACCGCGAATGTCAGCGACGGACTACTCGCTCCCCGCCGTCGCCCATCCAACTTTTATTGCCCAAATCCCGAAGCACGGGCCAGCGTCACGGCTTCCCGCGCGGCCGCGAGCAGTGCGCCGCTTTTCGCCTCGCATTCCCGCTGCTCATATTCCGGCGTCGAATCCGCGACGATGCCGGCGCCCGCCTGCACGTGCATCACCCCGTCCTTGAGGACCGCCGTGCGCAGGACGATGCAACTGTCCATATTGCCGTCCGGCCCGAAATAGCCGACGCCGCCGGCATAGGCGCCCCGCGTTTCCGGCTCCAGTTCGGCGATGATCTCGCAGGCCCGCACCTTGGGCGCACCCGACACCGTGCCGGCCGGAAAGCCCGCGAACAGGGCATCCAGCGCGTCCTTGCCGGGCGCCAGCCGTCCCACCACGTTCGACACGATATGCATCACATGGCTGTAGAATTCGACGCTGTAGCTGTCCGTCACCGTCACGCTGCCCGCCGTCGCCACCCGGCCCACATCGTTGCGGCCCAGGTCCAGCAGCATCAGATGTTCCGCCCGTTCCTTGGGATCGGCCAGCAGGCTTTCGCGATTGGCCGCGTCCTCGACGGCATTGCGGCCGCGCGGACGGGTGCCGGCGATCGGCCTGATCGTCACTTCGCCATCACGCGCCCGGACCAGGATTTCCGGGCTCGACCCGATCAGGGCGAAGCCGGGCAGGTCGAGATAATAGAGGAAGGGCGAGGGATTGATCCGTCGCAAGGCCCGGTAAAGCGCGATGGGCGGCAGGGTGAAGGGACTGGTGAAGCGCTGCGCCAGCACCACCTGGAAAATGTCGCCCGCGACGATATAGTCCTTCGCCTTCTCGACCATCGCGGCATAGCGCCCGGGTTCCAGCATTGGCGTCACCGCGACATCGGCGATTTCGGCCGGGGCGGTCTGTGCGGGCAGGGGAGCCGCCAGCCGCGCGGCGACGGCGTCGATCCGTTCCAGCGCCTGTTCGACGGCGCGGTCGGCATCGGCAAAGCTGCCCTTCCAAACGGGCGCGACCAGGAACAGCGCGTCGGCCAGCCGGTCGAACACCAATATGACGGTCGGCCGCACGAACAGCATGTCCGGCAGCGCGATCGAATTTTCGGGAGGACGCGGCAACTTCTCCACCAGCCCGACCGTCTCATAGCCGAAATAGCCCACCAGACAGGCCAGGGCGGCGGGCAGGACGGGGTCAAGCTCCGCCCGGCATTCCGCGACCAGCGCCCGCAGCGCGTCGAGCGCATCGGCCTCTTCCGGCACGAAGGCATCCCGATCGGTCGCCCATTGCCGGTTGATCTCCGCCGCATGACCCTGCGCACGGAAAACAAGGTCGGGGGCCAGGCCGATCAGGCTGTGGCGGCCCCGCACCGCNCCGCCNTCGACCGATTCCAGCAGGAAGTCGCCGCGATCGGCCTCGAACAATTTGAGCGCGGCGGAGATCGGCGTATCGGTGTCGGCAATCTGGCGCCGCCACACCAGCGCGGATTGTCCCGCCGCCAGCGCCCTGCGTGCGCTTTCTATGCCGTCCATTGCCGCCGGTCCCCCTGCGCCCATCTTACTGACCGCTGCCATTGGCGCTGACCAGGGCGCGCTGGACGGAGGCGACGGCATTGGCATTGCGCTTCACGCCCAGTTCCTTCTCGACCGCGCGCTCGAACTGCTGGTCATATTCCTGGCCCACCACTTCGCTGAGCTGGTCGCGAACCTGATTGACCAGCGCCTTGTCCGTGCCCGCATCGCCGCGCTTGATGCCGTTCAACTGCACGACGAAATAGCCGCGATCCTGCCCGGCCGGCAGCGTCTTCACGCTGTTGGTCGCCATGGTGAACAGCATGGCCACTTCCGCGGGGGGACGCTGGCCGTCGCGCATGATGTCGGCACGGCGCCCGCCCACCATCTGCGGCTTGGGCAGGGCGATGCCGGCGGAGGCGACCGCCTGGTCCAGCGTCATGCCCTTGGCGACCTTGGCGCGGATCTGCTCGGCCAGCACCTTGGCCTTTTCATTGCCCTGGGCGAGCTTGTACTGCATCGCCACCAGCGGCTTGACCTTGGCAAGCGGCGGCGGCGCAGGGGCCTGTATGTCGCCGGGCGCAACCAGCGCGTAACGCTTGTCCGCCGCGATCGGCACCAGTTGCGCGTCATCGTCCTGGCTCATGCCGAAGACAGGGGCAAGCAGCGGCTTGACGTCGGCCGGCACCTGATAGGCCGCATCCTCTACCTGCTTGCCGGAGGAAAGGAGGAACGGCGTCGTTTCCAGCTTCAGGCCATTGTCCTTCACCACTTCCTCGAAGCTGCCGCCATTGGCGATCTGATCCTCGATCTTGCCGGTGAAGTCGTTGAGCAGCCGCTTCTCCTTCTGGGCGCGCAGCGTGGTGACGATCTCGTCCCGCGCGGCGGCCAGGGCACGGGCAGGGGTCGTCCTGACCGCCGTGACCCGCAGCAGCACCCAGCCCAGCGACCCGCGCAGCGGCCCGACCAGATCGCCCTGCTTCGCGGCAAAGCCCGCATCGGCGACGGAGGCGGACGCTGCGGCGGCCAGCTTCTCGCGGCTCTGGTCGGCCAGTTCGGCGACCGAAAGGCCGGCCGATTGCGCCGCTGCGGCGAGCGACTTGCCGCCCTTCACCTGTTCCGCGATCGCCTTTGCCGCCGCCTGCGTCGGCAGGATCAACTGCTCGAAGCTGCGGCTTTCCTTCGCGGCATAGACGGCCTTGTTCTGGTTGTAATAGCCCGCGATCTCCGCATCGGTGGGCTGTGCCGCCTGGGCGAAGCGTTCGGCGTCGATCACCGCATAGCGGATGCGGCGCTGTTCCGGGATCGTATAGCGCGCGGCATTCTTCTTGTAGAAATCGCCGAGTTGCGCGTCGGTCGGCTCCGCGATGTCCTTGAACGCCGTCGCGGGGACAAGGGCGATGGTGCCCTGACGCGCCTCCAGCAGCAGCGAGGCATAGGGCAGCACCAGGGAATCGGTCAGCTTCACGCCCAGTCCCAGCGGCGCCAGCATCTGCCGCTCCAATATCTCGCGGCTGATGTCATCGCGCAGCGCCTGCTCGGTGATCCGCTCGCGCAGCAGCAATTGCCGGAAATTTTCCTGGCTGAAATTGCCCGCTGCGTCCTGGAAGGCGGGAATCTGCGCGATCTGGGCGTCGACGAGCCGCTTGGAGATATGCACCTTCTGGTCGCTCGCATATTCCTTCAGTGTCAGGGACGCGACAAGCTGGTCATAGACCTGCGCCGCGCCGCCCTGCGCCAGGAAATCGCCGATCTGCAACCCCGGATTGGACCGGCGCGCATTTTCGAACACGCGCTGCACACGGTCCTGGAATTCGGTCATGGTCAGGCGCGCGCCGCCTGCCTTGGCGGCGGTTTCGCCGCCTCCAAGGGACGATCCGAACTTGCCGCTCGTAATGTCCCCCATGATGAAGGCGGCCGCGATGATCCCCAGGAATATCAGCGCAGCAAAGGCGCCGAATTTGGAGTGGATGAAACGGCGAAAGACTGAAAGCATGGAGGAAAGTCCGTAAAAGCGGCTTTGATGGCGGCCCGCTTTAAGGGCGGATCGTCGCGCGGGCAAGGGGCGCTGGGGCTGCAAGGCTGGACAAATGGCCGCACGCCGTTCATCGGCTCGGCCAACCCGGCGGTTCGGATTGGAGAGCTGCGCCGCAGGGGACCGTGCAGCAATAAACAATAAGGGGAAAGATCGATGAGCAGGCGGAAGCTGATTGTCGGTAACTGGAAGATGAACGGCCTGCGCGCCCAGCTGGGCGAGGTGGAGGCGATCGGCGCCCTGGCGCGCGACTATCCGGCGGTGGAGGTCGGGCTGTGCCTGCCCGCGACGCTGATCGCGGCGGCGGACGGCGTCAAGGGTGCGGCCTTCATCGGCGCGCAGGACTGCCACATGAAGGAAAGCGGCGCGCATACCGGCTGCCTGTCCGCGGCCATGCTGGCGGAGGCAGGGGCAAGCTGGANCATCGTCGGNCATAGCGAACGGCGACAGGACCAGGGCGAAACCGACGCCGACATCGCGGCAAAGGCGCTGGCGGCGCGGGCCGCGGGTCTGAAGGTCATCCTCTGCGTGGGCGAAAGCCTCGACGTGCGCGACGCCGGCAATGCGGAGGCGGTGGTTGCGGCGCAATTGCTGGCCTCCCTGCCGGATGGAGCGGCGGCGGACTGGCTGGCCATCGCCTATGAACCGATCTGGGCCATCGGCACGGGCCGAATCCCCACCATGGAAGCGGTCGCCGCGATGCACGCTGCCCTGCGCGCCACTCTTGCGGGCAGGATCGGCGCGCAGGCGGACGCGACGCGAATCCTCTATGGCGGATCGATGAACGGCGACAATGCGGCGGAGCTTCTGGCGCTGGCCGACGTCGACGGCGGCCTGATCGGCGGCGCGAGCCTTGCGGCGGCGAAATTCGCTCCGGTGATCGCGGCTGCCGCCTGACCGCCGACGGATGACAATCCCCTCCCGCCTGTGGGAGGGGGGCGGGAAAGACAGGGGCGGTTGCCCCCGCGCCCTATCATCGCTATGTGCGCGGCAACGCTCCCTTTACCGGACAGATATTCGTCTCATGTTCACCTTCCTCCTCGTCGTGCAGGCCCTTGTCGCTGCCCTGCTTGTCACCGTCATCCTGATGCAGAAGTCGGAAGGCGGCGGCCTGGGCGTCGGCGGCAGCCCGGCGGGGTTCATGTCGGCGCGCGGCGCGGCGGATTTCCTGACTCGCTCGACCACGGTTCTCGCCGGCATCTTCGTGACGCTGTCGATCGTGCTGGCGGTGATCGCCTCCATCCAGCACCGGCCGAGCGACATCGACACCTCGCTGGTGAAGCAGGCGCCCCAGGCTCCGACATCTTCTCCGGCGTCCGCGCCGGCCCCGGCGACCGGGCAAGGATCCGCTGGCGGGCGCTGCCGGCGCGGCGAGCGGCAAGGCTTCCAACGGCGCTGTCCCGCTCGCCAACTAGGCGCGCGACACTCCCAATTTCGCTTTTTTCGCACGCGCGATGATTCGCGCGCTTGCCCAACTCGTTTGTAAAAGGCTAAGCCTCTCCCCCCATGGCGCGGTATATTTTCATCACCGGCGGCGTGGTCTCCTCGCTTGGCAAGGGCCTGATGGCCGCTTCGCTCGCAGCACTGCTGCAGGCGCGAGGTTTCCGTGTGCGCATTCGGAAATTCGATCCCTATCTCAACGTCGATCCGGGCACGATGAGCCCGTATCAGCATGGCGAGGTCTATGTGACCGACGACGGGGCGGAAACCGACCTCGACCTTGGTCATTATGAGCGCTTCACCGGCGTTTCGGCGCGGCAGTCGGACAATGTGACGCAGGGCCGGGTCTATCAGACCATCATCCAGCGGGAACGGCGCGGCGACTATCTGGGCGCGACGGTCCAGGTGATCCCGCACGTCACGGACGAGATCAAGGCCTTTGCCATGGCCGAATCCGACGATCTCGATTTCGTGCTGTGCGAGATTGGCGGCACCGTGGGCGACATCGAATCGCTGCCCTTCATGGAGGCGATCCGCCAGCTCCATAACGACCTTGGCCGCGGCCGGTCGATCTTCGTCCATGTGACGCTGGTCCCCTATATCGCGGCGGCGGGCGAACTGAAGACGAAGCCGACCCAGCACAGCGTGCGCGAACTGACGTCGCTGGGCATCCAGCCCGACATATTGCTTTGCCGCTGCGAACATCCGCTGCCGGAAAGCGAGCGGCGCAAGATCGCCCTGTTCTGCAATGTCCGCCCCGAAGCGGTGATCCCGGCGCTTGACGCCAGCAGCATCTACGCGGTCCCGATGCAATATCATGCAGAGGGGCTGGACGACGAAGTGCTGCGCGCCTTCGGCATGGAGGGCGCGTCCGCGCCCAAGCTCGACCGCTGGCACGACATCATGGACCGGCAGCAGAATCCGGAGGGCGAAGTCACCATCGGCGTCGTCGGCAAATATGTCGGCCTGCCCGATGCCTACAAGTCGCTATATGAAGCGCTGACCCATGGCGGCCTCGCCAATCGGGTCAAGGTCAACATCAAATGGCTCGACGCCGAACTGTTCGAGGAAGAGGGCGCGGACATCGCCGCTCGCCTGGAACCGATGCACGGCATCCTCGTCCCCGGCGGCTTCGGCGTGCGCGGGTCGGAGGGGAAGATCGCCTCGGTCAAATTCGCCCGCGAACGCAATGTGCCCTTTTTCGGCATCTGCCTGGGCATGCAGATGGCCTGCATCGAAGGCGCGCGGAACACGGCGGGAATCGCGAACGCCTCCACCACGGAGTTCGGCGAAACCAGCGAGCCGGTGGTCGGCCTCATCACCGAATGGATGAGCAAGGAAGGCCTGCAGAAGCGTACCGCCGAAACCGACCTGGGCGGCACCATGCGGCTCGGCGCCTATCCGGCCAGGCTCGCTGGCAACAGCGTGGTGGCGGGCATTTACGGCGCGACCGAAATCAGCGAGCGGCACCGCCATCGCTATGAGGTCAATGCCGGCTATCGCGAGCCGCTGGAAAAGGGCGGCCTCATCTTCTCGGGCATGTCGCCGGACGGCACGCTGCCGGAAATCGTCGAACGNCCCGANCATCACTGGTTTGTCGGCGTGCAGTTCCACCCCGAACTCAAGTCCAAGCCCTTCGACCCGCATCCGCTCTTCGCCAGCTTCATCGAAGCGGCGGTGAAGCAGAGCCGGCTGGTATAAAGGAGGATCGGGGCCGGAATGGCCCCGTTTCACCCTAACCCTGGGCAGGCGTCAACTTCAACAACCGCCCCTCAGAACCCCGCCCGCCATCCTCCAGCAGCCAGAGCGCGCCATCCGGCCCTTGCTCCACCTCCCGGATTCGCGCGCCCATGTCCCACTGGTCCGCCTTGGACGCATTGTCCCCGTCCAGCTTCACCCGTATCAGCGCCTGGCTCGACAGCCCGCCGATGAACAGCGACCCCTTCCATTGCGGGAACAGGTCGCCCGAATAATAAACCAGCCCCGCCGGCGAGATGACCGGGTTCCACCAGAGCTTGGGCGCCTCATAGCCATCGCCTGCCTTGTGGTCGGGAATGTCCCGCCCGTCATAATGGCTGCCATTGGAAACCCGCGGATAGCCATAGTTGAGGCCGGGCTTGATCAGGTTCACCTCATCGCCGCCCTTCGGCCCCATTTCCTGTTCCCACAGCCGCCCGTCCTTGTCGAAGGCGATGCCCAGCAGATTGCGATGGCCATAGGACCAGACCGCCGGATGAAAGCCCTTCGCCGCCAGCGGATTGCCCGCCGCCGGGGTGCCGTCCAGGTTCAGCCGCAGCACCTTGCCCAATGTCGACTTGGGATCCTGCGCGGGATCGAATTTCTGCCGCTCGCCATTGGTGAAGAACAGATATCTGCCGTCCGGCGAGAAGGCGATCCGCCCGGAATAATGGCCGTTTCCATCCATATACTGGCTTGCGCGGAAGATCACCTTCACGCCGTCCAGCTTCGTCGTCCCATCGCTTGCCTGGTGGAAGGCGCCGGTGGCGAGCACCACGCCCTTGCCGCCCTGACCCGCCTCGGAAAAGCTGAAATAGACCGTCTGGTTGCGCGCGAAATCGGGCGCCAGCACCACGTCCATCAGCGCGCCCTGACCTTCGCTGTCGACCGGCGGAATACCTGCGACGGGAATTTTCGTTCCGTTCT
>JGI24740J21852_10001083_pt1 | contig 12299 bp, 21 predicted proteins | sample KBSCornC6_FD_21852 | JGI IMG/M metagenome (IMG submission 21852) | reverse complement strand
CTCCCGCTGGCGACAACCGTCGATGACTACGCCGCGCTCTTGCCGTGGGCCATGGCTGCGACACGCTGAGAGGCGTCGTTTAAAGACTGCTTACGAACAAACGCCTGAGCTCCGAGCCAGGCGCCTCGGTAGGTGCCTCGTTTGTCTTCTACCCCCCGGGTGCTAGTGCGAAACATGCCACCGGTATCTCTGCCAGTGAGCAGAGCAACGAGCGTGAACTGGAAATTATGGCGGCCATCCAGCGCAAGGCGGCTGGAGAGTTCATTGTCTCCGACGCAAAGGCGGCGTAAACAAAGGCTCAGCGCTGGTCCGACATCTTCTTGAGCTTCACCAGGGTCTTCTTGGCGGCAAGAAGCACGACAAACGTTTCCACTGTTGCACCAGCGGACAACGTCTGCAATGTCTCGCGAAAAACCGGTGTCACTATGTCGGGCGGCAGGCCCAGCCTGTCAGCGATGTCACACACATACGCGTAGTGCTCGTCACGAAGTTCCGGTTCGGTCACGGTATGGTGGCGTACGCCACGGGTTTAGTGGTTCGGAATTTCAATGATAGTCTCACGCCGCGACGCGGATGGCGGAAAGGTCATCATGGCGTTCTCCGGCAAAAGTCATAGCGGGTCCCGTCATGTCTCCGACTGGCCTTCCGTGCCCCAGTACTGCCAATCACCGACTTCGGCTCCGTGGTCATAGTTGCCTCGTGCGGCAAGTTGCCCATTCGGATGAAAGTCCTTCCAAAGGCCGTGCTCAACACCATGCTCGTACGTGCCTTCGGAAGCAACAGTGCCGTCCTCTTGGTACGAGACAAATAGACCGTGCCTGACCCAACGACTACCGTCTGCGGCAAGGTACCTGGCGTATCGATACCTAAGCGCGCCGCTCTCATAGAAGATTTCTGCAATCTCAAGGTCGGCCATTTTTCCTACTCGCGTTCATACACGCACGCCGACGCGGTGCGTCTCCTCGCTGTGCAGTCGGAGAAAGCTCAAATGGTCGATTCCAGATACTCACCGTTCCACCGAGCCGCCTCCATCGCCGACACCAGCAGCGAGACGAAATCTTCAAAGCTCCTGGCTACGAGGCGTTTCGTATCCTCGTCCCGACCGAATCTGATGACCTGGCCAACGGAGCCTTTCTTGTCCGGGTCATAGTCGAGTCCAAGATGGTTGCCGCCCCAATCCTTCGTCAGGGGTATCCACAAGCGATTCGTGTACATCGGCTTGATGAACCCCTCAGGTTGGGACGCCATGAAATCCGCGCAATCTGCGTTCATCGCCTCCTCATCAATTGAACGCCACGCATCCCATTCCTTGCGGATGTTCTCGACAGACAGCAGCGTCTCACCGCCAACGAGCCCGACGCTTCCGTCTTGGCCATCGTGGATGCTGAGAAATGCCTTTAGCCGTTCGGGAAGACGCACGCCAAGATGCTGCTCAAGTTCCGCAATCTGGCTCGGCGAAGCACCTGGCCGCAAGCGTACGCGCTCCAGGCAGTCTAGGCTCAACAGCGATTCTTCAATTTGATTCCATTGGTCTTTCATCTACGAGTCCCACGCTTTGAACGCCTCGATGGCGGCGGTGATGTCGAGTTGCATGCGGTCGAAGCGGCCTACCGCGTTACCGAGAGTAGAACCAATCGAGAAACTCGGACGCAACGTCGGAGGTAAGTTCTAACGCTGCTTCAGCTACTGCACCGTAGCCCTTGGCAGCCGCAATGGCGGCCAGTGCACACGCCAAGAATCCGCCGTCCCAGTCTCTGTCGGCAGCCCGTGCAACGAGGTGAGGCAGAGTGGCCAGCGCAGCGAAGTAGTCAACGCGCAGGTCCTCTGGCACTTGTATGTTTTTCTGTTGGCGCCAAGCTTCCACCACAGCGGGGAAATGGAAGTAGGAGAAATCGGCTTTGCATGGCGCCGTGGCCAGTGCTCGTACGACATGTGGGACCGCCGCGAACGACGCAGAGTAGACATCGCCCTGATGCGCCAGAGCACTCCACAGGGAATACCAGGGCTCGGCGTCGTCGACAGAAGATGGGAGCGCCTCCAACTTCTCCAGAAGCGCCGGCATGTCATGCGCTTTGCCGTACGCGTGGTCAAGCTCCGCCCAACGCGGACTGTTGAGCGGCAAGCAACTTATGGAAAACGCAGCAACCATATGTGAATGTGAAAGGACGACACATCGGAGGATAGCAATAGCCGGCATGGATAGCGCAATGTCCTTCCTTCGTTCGCTACCCGCCATACCGACGACACCGAATGTCTGTTCCTGTCGGGAATCCTGCGAGAGGGGGTGGTCCGCGACTTTGAGCCGGACCAGCGGCCTGTGGCTTCCCGGTTGCGGAAAGGTCCGCGACTTCCGCCCTACAGGAGCGAACAGGAACTAGCGCTTCAAATAATCGGCCAACAGCTCTTCGGCAAGTGCCTCTGATTCTTCAGAAGAGAACCACCATCCGTGCCGCTGAAGCGCCGCCATGAATATCTCCCTTGTCAGAGGGATGCCCCGTACATGCCACCAGTAGGCCGCCCCCAATACGGCGCTTCCGTCATCTGGCATTCCCAGCCTGCCAAAGAAGGCTCGCCCCGCCTCGGATGAGTTTCGATAGTAGGCGATGGAGCGAATCAGGCCGTTGAGCCCAAAATGCATTTGCCGCAGGTCCGATTCTGCGGTCTCCCGCACCTCGCGTTTGGCGGCATCATCAAGCGTGGCATCCAATGCCTCCAACAGCTCCCAAAGACCCGCAATCTCCATTGCCTCCCCCGTCACTTCGTGTCCCTGCTCGTACCGGTATCTACAGCTCGTGAGCCGGCGTTCAGAGTTGTAGTTGAGCGCTGCGGACAACAGCACGGACGCATTGGAACAGCGCGTTGCTCTTCTCTGGACCGTGAACCTGCTGACACCTCTCCATTTGCGGCAGCACGGTTGCGAGGCGCGGCATCCTCAAAGCACCTAACGTCTCGCGAAAACACACCTCGGAGCGGAACGAGTACTGGACATACTGGAAGAGGTTTGGGAAGTCGAACGCGTCTTCGACGCTTTCCCGCATCGCACCCACCACGCGCAGCGACATCGCTTTGGGTGCGTCGGGTATGCGCCAACACCATTTGTTTCGATAGTGGGCCGCACCTTCGCGATGAACTCGCTGTAAGGAAGGATGTCGCGGATGTCGTGTTTGAAATAGATGGTTAGGTGTTCCATGTCGGCAATTGGCGTGTCGGCGCTGGTCATGGATTTGAAGGAAAGGTACCGGTCCGCTCATGGCGATTTCTGCCACTGAGCGGCGGGCGCAAGGCGCCTGCATCCGACCAGAGCAACCATTCATCTACCTGTTGGCCCGGCCCCGCCAACAAGGCCATCTCGCGTAAGTTAGAACTGGGGGACGAACCCAAGCATTTTGTCCGCTTTCCGCATGCACCGCAACGCATATCAATCCGACAAGCCACCAGGCAAGCTGCGAAACCGGCTTCATCGCGTCACCCTCCTCAGGACAAGAACTGTCAAGGTATTGCGCTCGCCGGAAGAGCACCAGAGCCGCTCTGGCTCACGGCCCAACCACTTCGGCGCTGACCGATGCGGAAGAACTGGCTGCGGTTGACTCGCTATGCCGAGGCCGCTCGATGGTCTTCCTGTCAGTCACCACTCCGTTCACAACGGTAACCCGTTCGTACCGCAGGACGAAGAGCTCCTCACCAAGATGCCAACTACTGCTCTTCTTGACCAAAGGAATCGTGAGCGTGCCTGAAAACCAGTATGCCCTCTGCGGCGAAGATGCATCGGGAATCACAGCATCTAGGGGCGTGTCGTTCGGTTCATGGCATGGTGAGGCTAGCTTGACCAAGTACAGTGCGCCGTCACGTATCTCCCACGTTCCGACGTAACCTCGCCAATTGGCGGTTGTGCACCACCCACCAAGTGCAGCGCGAAGATTGTCTGCAATCTTCTGATGTTTGAGCAATGGCGCGAGTGGTTCTGCCAACAGCGCGGTCGACTCGTCGTTGACGATGATGACCTCTGCCACCTGCGGCGTGGCAAACGCCACGCCTGATGCGAACAGCAAGAATGCCGCGAAGACTCGTCTCATAGGGAAACTCAAACTTGCAAATGCGCGATGGATGGGGATGGCCAATTCTGGCCCGGAGATGGTCGATGACCAATTTGAGTGTCACGCCTCAGGCGGTGAAACCCTCATCACTCTGCAACCACAAACTGCCTTGCCGTGGTCGGAGGTAGGCCGGGCATGTTCATGTGTGCTTCGGCGACAATACCGACCTGGTCACCCTGCTTGACTGCGCGCAATACGCATGAGTCTTCTGGCAATTGGGAAGCATATGCTTCGTCGCCAATTTGAAGCACGACCTCCGCCTCGTCCCCCGCGCTGCCACTAGGGTTCTGGCGCCTCGCGACACCGTCGCCAACAAGGAAGGAAGCACGTTGCCCAGGGCTTTGGTGATGGGTAACTGAAACGCGCAAGTTTGCATGCGATGCAAAGTGAAGCGCCATTCCATCCTGCGTCTGAACCACCCGCTCAATCCAGCATAGATGTTGTGCATGACCTATGGTCGGAAGGGCAAGAACCGTGGTGGCGAAAGCTGTCGCTACGACGTTACGTTTCATGTTTACGATGTCAAAGCTGGTTGGTGTAAGTACGTGGTGGCCGATGAGGCGAATCATCGGCCCTTCGATGCCAATCGCACAATGCTTTCATCTACCCGAAACCAGCTACTTTGGCCTGAACGTGAGAACAATAGTCTTGGTACCAACTTGCCCCGGCTTCTCGAGGGGTAGCGGAGAAGACCGCTCTATCGCTTTGAGCACAGCGTCATCATAGGTCTTCACACCGCTGGACTTTTCGAGCGTGGCGCGTAGTACCGCGCCGTCTGGACCCAGCAATACCTTCACCACTGCACTGATGTCATCCGGAAGGTTGTCATCAGAGACCAAGAGGTTCGACTTCACCACCCTGCGGATTCGTTCAGCGTAAGAAAGCGTTCCCGATGGCAAGCCCAGAGACAGCGCATTGCTCCGGTTAGGAGCATCGTTCAACAAACTGAAGACGTAGGGTTTCGAGAACGAGACGGGCGTCGCCTTACCCGTCTCAGGGTCTACAAACGGGGTACACGTCTTCGACTGCGCTGCGCGTAAGGCAGCCGCATCAAGCAGCGCATTACCAGACGATTCACTGACTCTTGTTTCGGAAACTTTGCCGCTGACATCCACGACGGCGGAGACGACGACCCGGCCTTGGGCATGTGCTCGCTGGGCTTCAACGGGGTAGGACAACTGAGGGTCAGTACATACAATGGCGGCAGTTCTTGCATCCACCTGACGCGGCGGCGGTGTCGTACATCCCGCAACCAAGACGAGTGCGATGGTGAAAATAAGTTGCCGCACGCGACCCAACATGCCACCTCCTCTCGAACCCGGTACTTGTTTGATTGGTTCGGTCTGCAACCATTCTGGCTACAAACCTCTAAGGTCCCGGCACGCTAGGCGAAATAGGCCAACCGCGCATCGTTGACCTACGCCCTCGCCATGTCGCCTAGAGTCACCGATTACGGCACTGACGTCGGCAAGGTTCGCTCGACGTGCCTGTGCCATTGGAAAAATGTAGCGCAACGTTCAGCACAGCCATTCGAACGGCATGTCAGCGTGTCCCCAGCTTGTTGGCGTCGCCGTCAACAATGAGCACACCGCTGTTGCAGGCTTCCAGGTTAAGTCGGCGGAACTGGAACGCATAGTCAGCGTTGGTAAAGCTCAACGTAAGACCCTGAATCTTGCCGCCGAACGTTCGCTTCAGCCTACGCAGGAAAACCGGTTGGTAAATGCTCGTCTGAGGTAGGGCCGACCTGCGGAGAATGAAGACTAGCGCAACCGAGAGGATGGCCAGAGTCGCGGCCGTAGCGACCAAATGCTCTTTTAGGGCGGAGGGAACATGCTCCGGCGGAATCAGCAGAAGGAGGCCGAGCATGACCCAAAACATGCCGAAGGCCACCAATCCTTTGGAGAAGGCTCCCTGCCGAAACCGATTGGCTGTGCGCTTGCAACGATTGCAGAACGGCAAGGGCAATACGAACGTTGTCTCAGTGCCTGCGAGCAAAAAGTACCGGGTATGCTTCAACTGTACGTCGACAAGCTGCAACTGTGAGCGGGTGCCGCAGTTGCAGCAACTACTTGAAGGCGACTGGAAAGGAAGGCGCGCCGCTTTCCCCGGAACATAGACCAGCATCTGACAACCCCCAAAATACTCGTTTTCTTATATAGCCGCAGTAGAGCATGCTCAGAACTGGTCAGGATGTTCTGAACGTAATCGCTCCGCCATGCGCTTATGCGCGTTGTACCACAGCGAGATGGTTGGACTGTTGCAACCCGGCGGCGAGACTTCTCCGTCGTCAGTGAAGATGACGTAATCTTGCGCCACGCTCGGGAAGCCCATCGATGGGTTCGGGTAGACGGGAAACCTGAGCTCCGCAAACTCAGGCATCGGCCCTTTGACGTTCTCCAGCACCTCATACTTTGCCAGTATCGTGCCCGCCGGATACTCCATATCGATGTCCTGACCTTTCCATGGGTCGTCCCACGACAAACCAACGATACGAGCAATGAAGACGTGCTTGAATCGATTTCGCGCGGATTCAAGTGGTTGCTTCTGAGGGAAGCACACCGTCGCGGCGGAGACACCACAAATCAAAAGCAAGATGACGGCAAGGGCAGGTCTCAGAGGTAGTCGAGCCCTGCAACGCAAAAGACGAGGCCCGGCTGTCATTTCGGGCACACGAACCCTTGCGGCATTTCTTTATTATGGAGAGCCCAATAGACCTTAAGCTCATTATGAGCTTTTCCCCGGCAGACCTCTTCAACTGTCACAGAGAAGGCCCCGTTCTCTTGGCGGACAGGAACAAGTCGGTAAATTGTGTCCTTCTCTAAAACTGCGCGGACACCGTCAACGTACTGCTCGCGCCAAGACAGCGCAAGAATAGCGTTTTTTACCTCACTTACAACTCGCACCTTTAATGTGTGCTCGCCGGGCGCCATCTGCGCAAACAGGCCACAATTGGGGTCACCGCCTCCCCGCCCCTGGCTTTCAGGGCAGTCCACCCCATCGATGCCTGCAACGTTCGCCCGGAATCCTTTTATCTCCCCAAGCCCATGCTCAATGCTGCCGTCTCCCCAGCCGGGGACAATCAAGGCTATCTGATTATCAGGGAGAGGGTCGCCAGGGTAGTTCTTTCGAGGCTCGCTCGCAGCCTCAGCCGACAAAGACGCGACACACAGCACAAACGCGACAGAGGCCAACAGCTTACTTTTCTTATTCATATTCAGTAGGACTATCAATTGATTTCACCAGGACTACAGCGAGAGAATCGGCACGCCAGGGATGCTGCCGTTGGAGCCCCGCCGCAACCGCTATGAGGCAGCCCGCCTCCCATGGGCGTCCGCGCTCACTAGGTGACAGGCCTCAAGGGGTCGGCACACAGTCGGCATGTGCTCGAATTCGGATGATTGGCAGCCCCACACCCTGCACACTTGATATCTTCGGGCTCGGCGGAATGGTCTTTGAGAAGCCAGTAAATCAACAGCGCCCAAACATTAAGCGGGATGAGAAGCAGCCACTCCGCACCGCGCCGCTTTGCACGAAGATAGAACCAACAGGCGAGCAACAACTCGCCAAACGCAATCACCCCCAACACCTGGCTGGCCGTGTCTCCCCATGCATAGTTGGTGACTTTGGTGCGAATGAGGCCCGTCGCAGCAAGGGTTATGGCATAGGCGAGAACGGCGACATTTCTACGACGTAGCTCTTTCTGTATCACGGGCGAAATGTCTCCGATACGGTTTCGCGAATCGAAACAGCATATCGCAGAGGCATGACACAGCGATGTGCCCCGCTTCCCCACCGTAGTAGGGTCTCTCCCTCTACGACAAAAGCGGTGGATGCCGGAACCTGCGAGCTCTGATTTGGGCCTGCCATGACGCGTCCGGTCAACTGTTGCTACTGGCTCTCTATCAGCGGAAACAACTTGATATGGCCCGGTAGACTCCTTGTGCATAGGGCTGACATTGACGATTGACAGCAGCGTATCTACGCTCCGGTTGGTATCCACACCGAGGCAAGTCAATGGACGACGAAGCAACAGAACTGGTGATTGCACTGGCCAAGCATGTCATAGGCTATATGCAAGCGACCTTTCCAGGTTGGACCGATGCCTATGTCCGCTTTGACGCGCCGAGCGATTCTCAATACGGCGTGCGAGCCTCCTACACCACAGCGAGCGGCATCGAACTTGTCCCCGCAACAGAACACCGCGAGCTCGTTGCCGGCATTATGCGTATCGGGCCGCAGTTGCGCGACGCGTTGGAGAACAACGGGAAGAAATTCCGCGTCTGCCTCTTTCGTGCCAACGCCCAGTTTTCCTACCGAATGGACTACGAGTGGACCGACCCCACAAGATGGAACATCACGAAGCTCAAGGGAGCATCGGGCCTTCCGGAGGGATTGGATGCGCTCGCCCCACTGGACTGATGGATAGTGCGAGCGCGATTGTTTCATCTATACGCCCAGGCTTTCCAGGCGAAATGCCGCTCGCTACACGAACGCCCTTATCCGGTCATGGCGTTAGCTCTCAGAATCGCTTCCCACCTGGCTGCTCATGTTCGAGGGGATGAAGGAGAACTGTACGCAAGCTGACCTTGCCGACCGCGCCGCCGAACACCTCACGCCGCAAAAACCAACGGCTGCCAAGAGGCAGCCGTCGTAGGCGGGTTTCTCTATCTACGCTTGCGCAGAACTCCCACTCCAGGTGGGACCTGGATGGCCCAGGCGGCGCTACGTTTTTTGCACCCGCTTGTACGTAGCCTTTGTGGTGATAATTCTATCGTGTCGTACGTCGCTATCCAACGAGACAATCGGCATGTCGCTGCCACATCTCACGGAAGCCACTACGAGGTGCCCAACTGCTGAAAACGCTAGTCTCGCCAGGAGCACGTCGCTACACTAGGACGTCGCTGAAATCGACGATTGGTCCGCTGTAGTGGCAACAAAGGCGAGACCCGCAGCAGCAGAGGTAGGGCCACGAGCAATACCTACCTGAACGGGGTGCTTGGTTTCCAAGCGCGGGGGTCCCGAGGCTCTGGCCTCTAAGGGATACTGCGGGCGCCGTTCCGACACAGACCTCAAAAGCCGCCAAGTGGCGGCTTTGTCTTTTGCGGCGAGACATTGATTCACCTGCGCGAATGCTCACCATCGTCTGCGAGGGTGCCGCTCGGGATAGTCATACAACCCCGCATCCACGCCAGCCTCACGTGGAGAAGGCGCACCCTCCGTCTGCTTCTCGCGTGCCGCCAAGTATTCGTCTACCGCAGATGCACGAACACGTCGATGACCGTCCTCTGCCACGGTGACCTGCCCCAGTTTGCCGACGTCGGCGAGCATTGATGCATACGGCCGACTCACGCCCAGCCTGTCGGCCACCTCTGCTATTGCCAGCAGCACGTCGGCGCATCCAGCACCGACTTCGGTGGATTCAGAGATGATTCGCTGCGATTCGGCCTTCAGAGCTGCCGCCTCTTCAGGCTCGAACCCCAAGTCAGCGAACACGTTGCCACCGACAGGGGTAATGTGCATGGATTTGGTTTCGACGGCCATTTCTTACTTCCTTCGTGAATAACAGCCTTGTGTAGACATCAAGTCAATCGTCCACCTCGGGCAACAGGTTCCCGTCAGCGTTCCAAACGTCTGCCCGCAATTCTCGTCGCAAGTAGCTGAACTCAAGCGTGTCCCACGCGAGCCCCTCCGCCTGCTTGCGTCGGATGTACTCATCTTCCCGTTCACGTATTTGTTCTGCCGTCAGACGCACGTGTCGCCTCTAGGCTGCCGCCGTTTCGCGGCTCGACGTTGTTTGCGCAGTTCTGCTCGCAGCCCCTTCTTGTACTCGTGCCCGAGGGCTGTTGCGGGCATTGATAGCGCGGCGACAAGTTGACGTCGATTCAGCGCATCCAATCGCTTCAACAAGGCTCGTTCAATCGCATCGATGAGAACTTGCTCTGATTTCATACGCCGGCCCCCTTTGTGATGCCGATACGTGCTCCTGTTGTCGACTGCAACTCAGCCGCGACGAGACTGGCGCCGGGAATGGCGGCGCTCACATCGGCCGTCGCCGCACGAATGGCTTCGGTGGCTGATGGCGCTTCGCGACAGAATTCGAGGGACACATATCCAGCAACACCGAAGCCAACCAGCGCGTCGGTGCAACCCGCTGCGCCTAGACGCTCGACAATAGCGTCATGGCCAGCGTCGGGCGCGGACAGCTTGAACCGGAGCGTGAACAGGCATTCCATCGGCGTCTCTTGCCTCCAACGCGAACTAGTCAGTGGGCGTCGCATCCATTCCAAACTGCATGTGCAACGCTGCCTTCAATTGTTCTTGGACGACAAAGTCGCCGAGCCCGTGATTGAGGTCGCAATGAACAAGGTGGCCAGCATAGTCACCGAATCCATCGCTGCGGTCATCTATCGCTAGCCAGCGCACGAGTCGGTGGCGACTGACGTACCTCAATATTTGAGTCCCTCGTGCGATGCCGTTCCAACGATACGCATCATCAAAGCGTGAGTGATACGTTGCCCCATGTACCCGTCTACGCAATTCAGCGAGTGGCATAGCGTCTCTGGCCTCGTTGAACCCCAGTACCTTCACCCATGACGTTGAGAGGACCAACTCCACACCCGGGTACGGCACCAGCAGTTCATTCAGGACATCGGCAAACTCGAACAGCCGAATGTGTGAGGCACTGCTGACAATGCCACTCCGAGTTCGATACGCATCGCCTCGATGAAGCACACCGTCATAGTCGATAAACACGACGCAGCGTGTTGACGTCCACGGGCGCTCTATCCGCGAAGGCGGCGGACCAAGAAAGGCATCGAAGTTCATGGCTCGCTGAGTTCAGCCATCGCTCGAGAACAACCTAGTTGAATCTCGTGGACCGTTATCAGCAGCCATCTGGCTTCCACATGAATCGTTGCTCCATTGGGTCATAGCAGTACGCGGCTTGAAACCGGACAGTGCAGCCATTCTCGAACCGCCTAACGCAGTCGCCATTATCACAGCGCGTGGTGGACCGTAGCACCTTGCCGGTAGGTGGCCGGCAACCGTTGGCGGCGACAGGTATTGGTGTGTTTTGAAACTGACCTTCGTCGAACCAAACGTGTGCTGCCTCGCTTCGGCACTCACCTACAGTGCGACACTCCGAGTACGCTTGGTCAATCGCGACCTGACGGTCCTCGTTCCAGCCAATTCCGTACGAGCCGTTGCTCGCGTTAAAGGCGGCCCAATATTGTGGGCCAGTCGCAGCCCCTTTAATCTCGCACTTTCCGCGCTTGCTGCCATCACTACGGCAGTTGCGTAGGGCCTGTTCCCGAGCCCTCGCGATGCTAGGCTGACTGCCCACGAAGAAATAGACATATCCGGTCGCCGTCTCGGCGGCGGCGACCGCCGCCGCGCCAAACGCATGTGAAGCGAGGCAAAGCAGACAAGACGCGAGTACCCCACGATTCAGAATCGGCATCGCTCCACCTCATTGCTCATCTAACCACTTGTATACGCGAGCCCTGGATGGACTGGGGAATGCCACTGTCACGATAGACACACGTTACTCGGAGAAGCGTTCCCTCCCATACGGGCGTCTGCGTGACCGGTCGAGTTGCGTCACACAGGTACGGCACTAGCGACGAGACGAAATCGGGGTCAGCGGCCGGAATTTGCAGCGTCGCGCCTGGCGCGCACGAATAGAACTGCCCCTGGTTGTTCGCTCCGCCGTAAACGAGCATGCCCTGGTAGCCCCTGACCTCGCCAACAAAGCACTGGTTCCTGTTGACGCCGACCGCCGTAGGCAGCGGGAGGTACGCCGGCCGTTTGGGCTGAGAAGCCACGGTCGTGGCAGGCCTCTTGGTGCCGTTCGGTGCAGTAGCGCAGCCCGCGCCAAGGGTGGCAACTAGAGCTGCCAGCATCAAACGTTTCATTCACTCCCTCGTCCTGTTGGTTTTTGCTGCCGGGTAAACTCCGACCACGCCTGCCGTTGCGGGGCGGCCCGCATCCCGCAAGCCGGGCTCAACGAACCCGTTCACGGCGGTGCCCTTTCGGTACACGATGGCCGCGAGCCCGTTAGCAGTTCGTCAGTGACATCTCGGTATCCGGTGACGCGATTGACTCGACACCAACCGGACCATACGTAGTCAGCATCGCCTTCGTCGTCTGCTCCAGGTGCGCCTTCAAGAAGGTATCGACGGCCCGAGCGCGTAACGCCGACGCGAG
>JGI24740J21852_10001082_pt1 | contig 12300 bp, 6 predicted proteins | sample KBSCornC6_FD_21852 | JGI IMG/M metagenome (IMG submission 21852) | reverse complement strand
TTGTTTGGACCAATATGAATCATAATCCTATCAGTAAGGGAAGTGGATTTGCGAATAACAGTGGTCCAGCCGCTGACAGTTGCATCATATTTAAACTGTGCTTCCAGGGTAAACTTAGACGCATTGTTGAGCTGTGTCACATTTCCAGTCGTTATCCTCCCTAAGGAGGACATGGTCAATGCCTTGCCTGAATTAGAACAGCTACTTGTAACCGTGATCGTCAGCGTGTCCCTGGCAATGGCCGCCCTGTTGTCGACAACATTCAATTGATATTTATATACACCTGCCGTTGTAATCCCAGACACAGCCGTAGAGGAGCTGGAACCCAATGGCGTAGCGATGGTGCCGACGGCCGGACCGGAAATTTTTTTCCATACATACCTTACAATACTCCCATCAGGATCTGCAGAAAGGCCGCCATTCAACGTGGCCACCCCGGAGCTGGTGCAAATAGTTGTGTCGTTACCCACGCTAGCTATAGGAAGGACATTAACGGAAAGGCTTTTATTCTGCCCAAGAAACCACTCGTAGATATTTACTATACCGTCGTAACCGTATGTATATGCCGCGTTGTCGATGTTATACACCCTGGGCCATATCCCGTGCCCTCCGTCTGGCCAAATGGTCTTTAACGCTTTTACTTCCGGTGCAGGGATATGGTTGTTGATTGAATCAATTGGAATCGTAGTGCCGGTAACGTCGCAGGTCACATCATCTTCGGCATGAAATCCCCACACTGGCAATTTGGCTTCACCCACATATTGGGGGCCATTGGGAGTACTACCCCATCCATCGAAGTGGTGTGGAGGTGCGCAAAGTGGTGCTGCTGCTGCTAGCCTTTTGGCATTTGCTGCATTGGACGCGAGAAAGCCAAAAGTCCCCCCTCCACCAAAGCTCATGCCGGTCAGGTAAACTCTGTTGGTGTCAATTTTGAGATTGTTCTTAGCATAATTTATTATGGAAGTTATATAAGCAACCTGCCACTGCCCTATTGGGTTTCCGGTGCTTCGGAAAGTGCTTCGGCACATAGGGGATAAAACAATAAAAGTATCTACCTGTCCATTCCAGGTAAATGCCATTTTATACCCAAGACTTACGAGGCGGGAAGGCCCGAAACCTTCTATATCCCACACGGGAGCTCCAGCAGCAATGGATGTATTATTACTTTGCTCGCCACCACCATGCAGAAAAACGATCAATGGGTATTTCCTGGTATTGCCCGGCGCGTCGTGCCCTGCTGGTTTGTATTCAAGAAAAGGAATTGTATCGCCGTTGCCGGCTGTAATGCGCTTGGCAATATTTTGTGCATTTATATGAGCAGGTAAACTGCAAAGAAGCAGAAAAAAGGCCAGGCATTGGCCGATTAGTGGGGTAAATCTTTTCATGGAATAAGTGTTTTAGTGTTAAGGCATTACTTAGGAAATCAATTTATCAGGACTTTTCTGCGTTAAAAAAAGGTGATACTGGAAAGAAGTTAAGAAAAGGGGTTCGAGGGTGTTGACAAGTGGATATAACCACAATACTTGCTCCAGGCTTATAGGTTTCGTATTTTGCTAACCGTAAGGTATGTAGATTTAAAAGATAAAATACAATATTTTCGGCAGTTTTAAATATTTACTATTGACATTGATAGACTAACTGCGAAATTATAGCATTGATTATAATAAGGACTTAATATGGAGATACCTTAGTGGTTTCCGGGCGCCTTAACGGTTCCGGTTATGACTCTAAAAAACCATATAGTCAAAATTCATTTTTGTACATAAGCTTTCCATCCAGGCTGTACAACTCTACTCTATCCACTTCACATAACCCGTTTGAAATATAACCAAGCCCAGCCAGGTATCTGGTATCTGTAGTATATCGTGTTGAAAAAACTTCTTTGCCATTTATTTTCACAACAGCCAGTTTATTCTTTACTGTTATTGCTATATCTGTCCACTGACTTACGTCAAAAGTTATGGGAGATAAATCATTATCCCTTCCTTTCTTTAATTGTTCCCCGAATACGATGAACGCCTCATGCGCACATCCTTTTGTTGTACATCTCATATTCATAAACGACCGTTGGCAATAGAGCTCTATTTCAATGTACGGGCATAAGCTATTTCTTACTTCCTGCATTCGTATCCTGGTTTTATATTGAAAGTTATCGCCGGGTATATTCATCTGGCTGGGGAAGTACACATAATGGTACCGCTTGTCTTTGCTGACCTCAATATTATTTTTCTGTAATTGCTGTATGCTCAGGCCCAGGCTGCCATTATTATTGAAAGTATCCACTTTAATATACTGGGTGGTGTAATTGGCTATATTGTCAATTGCATAAAAAAACCAGCGGTCTGTGGGAATACTTACATCTACTGTCCTGATAACAGAATCGTTAGCTATGAGTTTCGCAATATGATAACCGGGTTCGTAGTATATATCTGTTAGTGTGTAGTTGTTCTTGTAAATTTTTATCCTGCGATTTTCATCCCAGGATTGCTGAATGAAAAAACTATCGGCCTGCACTTCATCAATATTATAGCTAAAAACCACAGAATTCGGGATATCGTTCGAGGTGTTCTTCCGGAATGAAAAAGATGCCTTTTCTGCATTGGCCACTATTCCTTTTGTTGAGCGGAAAAAATAAAGGCTTCCCAGCAAGATGATGACAACCGGTATAGACAAATACTTTATACTAAACCTCCTCCTTAATTTTTTTGCTGATCCCTTTTCCGGCCCTTCTTCGATCTTGCTGGCTTTAAAATCCTGCCAGGTCTTATAATTATAGTAATTGGCGATCGCATTTAAGGTGGCAATTTGTGGCAAACGGGTGAATTCACCATAAGCAAGCCGTTTTATAGTGGTTCCACTTATCAGAATGCCGGATTTTTGTTGTAGCTGCTCCCCAATATGATCAAAGTCACGTTGGGTCATCCTGGTGAGATCACTATATCCATTTTTATTAAAGATCTCTATTACGCTGGTTTTTACTAATGCCTGTTCGTTCATAAAACATCTTAATACGGTCAAAATTAACCCTCCATCCTTATCAAGCTGCCCAAAATCCCCTAAAGACACGTATTTATTCAGTTTTGGGGGCTTTTGCTGCGTTTTTGGTAATGGATTTTTATGTCCGGTAGTTTACTTGCGTAACAATCAGCCTGAGAAGGGCTAACCGCGATCGATGGAAAGGTTCTGTAGAAAAATGAATTTAAAACTAAACAATTAACTATGAATGAACAAGCTTCAACTTCGAGATTTCTGCGGGCGCTAACAATAGCGGTTCTGGGCTTTTATGGGAGCGGTTTGCCGGCAGTTGCGCAAGCCGTGATACCCACCTGGAGCGCACCGGCATCAACGATCGTGGTATCTGAGGAAAAGGAGTTTCAGAACGGTGACGTTCATCTTCGTGGTACGCTTTACCTACCAGGTGGCCCGAAACCATTTCCCGCCGTCATTGCACTTCATTCCGCCTCTTCAGCGACGCAGGATCTTCCACTCTATCAGCATTTAAAAGACCTGCTGCCTGCCCTGGGTTATGCGGTATTCATCTATGACCGGCGTGGCAGCGGCAAATCGACCGGCAAACGAGCCGGTACTGATTTCAATACGCTGGCTGATGACGGTCTGGCCGCATTGCGGATGCTTGCCGCTGACAAGCGGATCAATGCACGGAAAATCGGTTTCTGGGGATTGAGCCAGGGAGGCTGGCTTTCAGTGCTCGCCGCATCCCGCTCACAGCAGGTAGCCTTCGCCATATCCATATCTGCTCCCCTGACAACGCCGGATGTGCAAATGAATTTTGCAGTAGGAAACATTCTACGCGTTAAAGGTTTCCGCGACGAAGATATCAGGGCAGCAATCAGGACGCGAACATCTGTTGACGATTTTATGCGTGGGCGGGGAGATCGCCCCGCTGTTGAACAAATGTTGGCTGACGCTGTTAAAAGACCCTGGTTTAAATATTGCTATATTTCGCCGATGCTGGACGATCCTGCTCATTCTCAGTGGGCGAAGGAGATTACGCTCGATCCGATCACAACGCTTAACCGGGTCCGTTGTCCCGTACTTATATTATTTGGAGCAGATGATCCCTGGGTGCCGGTCAGGATCTCTGCAGAACTTCTCAGTAAAATGGCTAACAAAAAAGCAAATCTGAGCTATGCAGTCATTGCCGGAGCAAATCACGAGATGGCAACTAGGGTGACTCCTGAGAAAGAACTGGACCCTTCCAATGCGACCGCGTTTGCACCAGATGCTCCCTCATACTTCGGTATCCTGGCAAAATGGTTGAGCCAACCCGGCCAGCGTTCAACGCTTCGCTAAAAATCCCCCGTAGCACATATAGTCTAAATTCAAAATTATCATATCAAAACTTTTAAAAGATCTTATATGAATATATGGACGAGCATAGGCCGCATATTTTTTGCAATTGGAATAACAGGCATAGGACTGCTGCATTTTTTCTACCCGGGAATCAGGCCGGTCATAATTCCTGAATTAACAAGTATTCATTCCAATTTATCCTTTATCGCTTATTTTATAGCTGTGCTGCTAACGGGTGCAGGGGTTTTAATTGCCATTGGTAAAAAATATAGTAAGCTCTCATTGTTAATGGGGATCCTGTTTTTTTTACTGTTCCTGTTTGGTCATTTGCCCAGGTTTTTAGCCGCAGGGTCTTTTAATAATTATTGGGTGAACCTTAATAAGGTTTTGGCATTGTCCGGGGGATTCCTGGTAGTCTCAACAATTAATCCACCAAAACCGGGGCATAGATTAATGGAGTTGATTGCCAGAACAGGCCCTTTAGGTAAGTACTTATTTGCAATCATGTTATACAATTTCGGGGTTGGCCATTTCAATAATTTGGAAGGAGTCAGCCATTTAGTGCCAAAGTATATTCCTTTCCCGCAATTCTGGACTTTCCTGGGCGGTGTTACACTCATGGGGTCAGCGATAAGTATTTTTAGTAACTATAAAGTAAAACTGATTTTGCTGCTGCTTGGGTTAAATTTATTTATCTGGTTACTATTGTTACACCTTTATTACTCCATTAACTTCCCGCAATGGCAACAAGGTGAAAATTTCATTGGCTTCCTGACCTGCTTATCTTTTTGCGGTACTGCTTTAATAATATCCCAAACAGCATCAAAAAAATAGCAAATACAATTGGGGGCTGGTTTAATCAGGTTATGCAAAAGCATGTTACCTGATAAAAAGATAACATGCTTTTGTTTTTTATGCTCATTTCGGCAGCGCTTACGGTTTATCCCACCATACCCGGGTGCTCAGCTTATCAGCGCCCTGGCGTTCAATAGCCTGATTCACCTTGTCGGTATTCACACTCAGCTCGGAGGTTGGATAGGTGAGCCTTCTGATAAAAGTACCATTTGGCACATCCGGATTATTAGGCTGCCCGTATGGATTGGGTGTAAGGGCCGGGAAGCCGCTTCTCCTGAAATTAGCAAAAGCCTCAGGTCCGTTCAGAAAAGAAGCGATCCAGTATTGGGTATTGATCTGCTGCAGCTCAGTGCCGGCCGTCAATGGGTTGGCGGTAACATAACTATCGCGGGCAGCAGCAGGAACAGCGGAATTGGGATCATATGCAGCCATCTGGTCCATATGTGCCCGGATGCCGTCGGCAAAGTATTGCGCTGCAGTACCGCCGGTGATCCAGCCCCTGAAGCTCGCCTCAGCCAGCAGCAGATTGGTTTGCGCGGCAGTTACCAGAAATACCGGCGAAGAGATCTTCACGATCCTGCGGCGGTCTACCTGGCTGTAATCATAGAAGCTGGCCAGGCCGTCGGCAGTGGCGGCAGCCCCGATGGTACCATTATCTTTCCCAATGGGCATACCTATTTGTTTAGCAGGATCCGTGGAGCCAACTGCTACCGTTTGCCCCGGACCGCTGCCGGCTCCTACATACCGGATGGCGATAGCCGGCAAACGGGGATCATTCGTATTCTTTAGCTGGTCTACAAAAGGCCTGGCGAGGTAAAAGTTAGCGCCTTCACTGCCGTTGAGCGTTGCACCTATGGGTTGGGTGAAATTGGGATCATGACGGATATACGCATTATCTGCATTAGCAGTGATCACGCCGCCGGCCACGGCTGCCTGCACCGTGCTCTGGGCTTTTGCTGCATCCACTTTTATTAACCGCATACCGGCGCGCAGCAGCAGGGAATAGGCAAATTTCTTCCATTTGGCCACATCACCGGCGTATAATGCATCACCGTTCTCAATGGTGCCGGCGGGGTTCAGGGCGGTTGCCGCCTCAGTCAGCTCCTGGATGATCTTTGGATAAATGTCCTGCTGGCGGTCATATTCAGGGAACAGGATCCCGTCTGAAAAACCGGCTCCGCCCTGTGTATAGGGTATGTCTCCATATTCATCTGTGAGGAGCATGAAAACATACGACTGGTAAATGCGCGCCATATTGTACATATTGCTCCTGGCCGGATCGTCTTTTGTGCGCATCAGGGCATCATGCGTATTCTTTATCACACTTTGATAATAGACTGCCCATATAGGTTGTGTAGTTACATCGCGGCTGTCCTGGTTGAAATTGGCGCCGGCCAGCACCCCGCCGTTGGGCGATACCATCTGCTGCACGATCCCAACATCGAATACCAGTGATTTTACAGGAAAAGAAGTATTAATAATGCCCTGGTTCAACAACAGCGCCGGGTCCAGCGAAGAGGGATTTGTTTTGTTTACATTCAGATCGGACAATCCACTTTCGCAGGAAGCCATGGCCAGCGATAATACGAACCCAATGCTATAGTTTAAGATCTTTTTCATAACGGAGGTTGTTAGAATTTAATATTCAAATTCAATCCAAGGCTACGGGTGCTGGGCAGGCCGGGTGATTCAAGCCCTACCTGGTTATCCGAGCCAAAACCGAATGTTTCAGGATCGATATTATCCACCCATTTTTTTATGATCAGCACATTATTAGCTACAAAATCAAGCTTTACACCTTTGATGGGCCATTTAGGGGAAAGATGTTTTGTAAAGTCATAACCCAGGCTTAGCTGGCGCAGCTTCCAGTAACCACCATTATAAACAACCGCTTCCACGATCTGCTGTGTACGAAGGTGCTCCCAATAGGTTTGTACTGAGGCCACCGCATTATTCGGATCACCGTTGGCATCCACACCCTTGCCTTTTACGCCTGACTCACGGCCTTCCAGCGTCATTTTATGGAGGCCATGCCGCACGGCGTTAAAGTTGGTGCCGGACAGTACTTTATTTCCCAGCTTATAATCAATGAGCACATTCAGTGTAATACCATTGTAATTAAAGGAGTTAAGGAAACCGCCTACCCATTTGGGCAGGGCGCTGCCAAACAATACAAAGTCGGCTGTGCGCTGGGGCAAACCGCTCGACTGAAAGATCATCTGGCCTTTGTCGTTCCGGGCATACCCGTAACCGGCAATCTGCCCTATCTCCTGCCCCACTACCTGCCTGGTTTCGCCATTAAATACATGCGTTCCCGTTGTAATGCGCTCACCGGGTTTGTCGGTAACAATGCTCAGCACTTTAGTAATATTGTAAGAAGTGTTGGCCGTGAATTCCCAATTGAATTTTCCGGTCCTTATTGGCACCAGGTTTAGCAGGGCCTCAAACCCGCGGTTGCGGCTTTTACCACTGTTGATGGGTGTATTGAAATAACCGGAGGCATCAGAGATCTGCACCAGCACGATCTGGTCGCTCGTGATCTTCCGGTAAACCGCCAGGTCCAGATTTACACGGCTGTTAAACATGCGTAATTCCAGACCGGCTTCTGTTTCTGCCACGCGGCTGGGTCTCAGCCGGGGATTGGGTAATGTGGTGCCTGTAACGCCGTTGCTGATATTACTGGTACCTACCGGTACCGGCACACCGTTGGGATTAGTAATAAAATTAGCATTCGGCGTATAGAACAGCCGGTCCGAATAGGGCGCTACATCACCGTCGCTGCCTACCTCCGCATAGCCCAGCCGCAGCTTACCGAAGTTCAGCCAGCTTAAGGCGGGCAGGTGCTCCGAAAACACATAACTACCGGAAACGGATGGATATAAAATGCTCCTGTTGGCCGGAGCCAGTGTGGAGAACCAGTCATTACGCACCGTGCCCGTTAAATAGAAGGTTTGTTTCCAGTTCAGCTCCGCTGAGCTGTAGAGCGAGTTCACGCCCTGCTCTGTCAGCGTATACACAGGATCCTTTGCCCGCCCGTTCTGCACAGTATACAAACCCCTGATGACAAAATCGGTTACTACCACGTTATTGATGTCGGACCTTTTGCGCATACGGTTACCGCCGCCATTCAGGCTTATCCCCAGATCGCCGAACTGCCTGTTTGCATTCACCAGGAAATCCAGGTTGGTTTCCCGGAAGCGGCGCGATTCCTGGGTATATAAACCGTTCACAAAACCGGGAGGCGCAGCTGCCCTGGAAGCCTGACCGGTTGGGAAGTTATTCACATCTTCATCGCGCGACCAGTAATCCTGCCCAAAGCGGCCCTGTACACTCAGCCATGGGAGGATATTATATTTCAGGGCTACATTGCCAAAGATGCGGTCGCGTTTAATGTTGTGGAACTGTTCCGCCAGCACCCAATAGGGGTTGGTGCGGTTCGTGAACCTGGACCAGGGATATTCATTGCCTGCCGCATTGTATTTGTTCTCGTTGAGCAAACTTAACGGCATAGAGGTTGACATGGCCATTAAAGAAGTAGGAATGGAATTATCCTGGTTAGCAATATTCGGCGGGTTCTTATTGACCTCCCTGGAATAGTTGATATTGCCGGACAAGATGAGCTGTTCTGACAGGTTATAGCTATAACCCAGGTTCATGGTTTTACGGTTAAACGAATTATTAGGCATGATACCTCTGTTCTCTGTATTATTCAGCGACAGGCGCATACCGCCTTTATCATTACTGGCCTCAAATGCCACCGTGTTGGCAACATTCTGGCCATGGCGGTAGAACTCCTTAATACGGCTGCCCTGCGGCTGGTATGGAACCGTTAGATTATTGAACAGCACCTGCGTCATACCGGGTGCAAACTTTTCCCCGAACGACCACTGTCCTGAAGTAGGATTAGGAGTGGTAGGGCGAACACCATTCTCACCCTGTCCGTATTGATCCTGGTAATCGGTAAAATCCAATGGCGTATCATTGGTATAGTTCAGGTTATAGGTAACGCCAATACCTTTTGTTTTCCCTCTTGTTTTAGTGGTGATCATGATCACACCATCTTTAGCGCGCGACCCATAGAGCGCCGATGCCGGTGCGCCTTTTAAGACCGTCATGCTTTCTATATCATCCGGGTTTATGCTGGATAAGCCATCTCCCCCATCTGCAAACACCCCGCCTCCTTTTACAACGCCTGATATGATATTGTCGTTGAAGTTAGTATTATCAACCGGCACGCCGTTGATAACGATCAGTGGGTTGTTCTGCCCTGAAAGGGACGACTGGCCACGGATACGGACCTTGGAGGTACCACCGGGACCGGTACCCAGCGACGAAATATTCAGCCCCGCCACCTTGCCCTGTAAGGCATTCATTACATTGCTGGTGCGGTTCACCGTCAGCTCTTCGGTTTTAACGCTGGTGGCGGAATATCCCAGGCTACGGGCCTGCCTTCTGATGCCCAGGGCTGTAACCACCACCTCACCCAGGCTCTGGTTCTCCTCTGCCATAGATGCATCCACCACGGTGCGCCCGGCAACTTCCACATTCATTGTTTTATACCCTACTGAGCTGAATACCAGCGTGGCATTGGCTGCAGCAGGAATGCTGTATCTGCCATCGCCATCGGTGGTTGTGCCATGTGTGGTTCCTTTTACTCCCACAGAAACACGGTAAAGTTTCACACCTTTGTCATCTGACACAGTACCCGTAACCGTTTGTGCATAAGCAGCAGATCGCAACAAAAGAAGAATGAGAAGCAGCCGGAAGCTGGTCAGGCAGGGACGCCTGGCGTTGGTATGTATTTTCATAACGGGATGTTGTTTGCTATAAGTTGGACCAACAAATTATCCGGTATTACACTCAAAAACTTCCAAAATAGAACAGTGTTGAATTTTGTACATCTCTGATGAATAAATTTCTTTTCTTTATACAGTATTCCACGAGTGAAACTGATTACCCCGCATTTAGATAAACCAATATGCATCAATTTGTACTACAACGCGGCAAATCGGCAGAATTGAGGTTGTTCCCGCATATTTCTGAACTGGGCATAAAAAAGAATGGTGCTATCCAGCTCAATACCTTCCTCACCACAGCTACAGAAGACATCCGTCTGTATTATATAACAGAAGGCAAGTTCGGATGGCGCATCAATCATCAGCCTTATATCTTATACCCGGGCGATGTAGCGCTGATATTACCCGGCATGCCGTTTGGCTGCGATAACGAAGTATTGGAGATCGGCTCCTTTTCCTGGCTGCATTTAAGCATGCAAAAACTGGAGAACGGCCATCTGCTACCAGGTAAGTGGAGCGGCTTATCGGAAAGCGAAGGCGCCGCTATCGGCAAAATATTATTATTAAACTATACTCCCGTTTTGTCCAGGTTCAGCGAGGCCGGTAAAATACTTAAATGCATACACGCAGAATTGTCCGGTCATGAAATAGGTTATCAAACGCGTGTCAATCAGCTGCTGGATGAGCTATTGATACAGATAACCCGGCACATGACCAGGCAAAACAATCCCTGCCGCGACTTCCCCAAAACATTCATGCACCTTGAAGAGACATTGCGCAAGGATCTGAGCTATCAATGGACGGTAGAAGAAATGGCCGCGCTGGTTGGGCTGGGCACCACCCTATTCACAGAGCGTGTAAAAAGCTATTCCGGCTTTTCGCCCATCAATTATCTGATCAATATCCGTATTTCCGAAGCCATCAAACTGTTGAAGCGGCCGGATATCAGTGTAACAGATATAGCGCTGGACACCGGCTTCTATTCGTCGCAACATTTTTCCACCACGTTTAAAAAGCTGACCGGTTACCGGCCCAGTGAGTTCAGAAAAAATCATTTACTCAATAAATAATTACGATAGACATGGAATGTATCATTACTATTGAGCTGGGAACAAACGGGGTAAGGGTTTTTGCCTTTAACCTCAGTGGCGAGGTCCTCCATTCAATGAAGGGCCATTATCCTACCTTTCATACTGATCCCGATCATAGTGAGCAGGATCCCGAGCAGATCTTTATTACCACCTTGTATGTGATGAAGAACCTGCTGACCCAATATATTTACCCGAAAAAATATAAAGTGGCCTGCATCTGTTTCAGCGCCTCCATGCATAGTTTGCTGGCAGTGGACAAAAATGGCAATCCGCTCGGTAACGCCATTACCTGGGCCGATAACCGTGCCAAGAAAGAAGCGCAGGAGCTGCGCTGGTCGGCGCTTGGCCAAAGCCTGTATGCAGCCACGGGCACGCCTATTCACCCCATGTCGCCCCTGCTGAAAATAGCGTGGATAAAGAATCATGATAAAGACCGGTTCAAACAAACCAGTAAATTCCTTTCCATAAAAAGTTATATCATTCACCAGCTGACAGGCCAGTACCTGATAGATTATAGTATTGCTTCCGCCACTGGTTTGCTGAACATACATACTGTTGCCTGGGAAGCGGATGCTTTGCAGTATGCGGGCATTACAGCGGCCAAACTACCTGATCTGGCGCCTGTATTTACCACTGCCGGCAAGCTGAAAATGGCTTACCAGCAATCACTGGGCCTGCCTGCCGATATCAAAATACTTATCGGCTCCAGCGATGGCTGCCTGGCCACGCTGGGCGACGGCGTAAGAGGCGAAGGGAAAGCCACCATTACCATTGAAGACAGCGGGGCCGTACGGGTAATGGGCCCCACTGTATTGAAAGATGAGCAAATGCGCTTTTTCAATTACCTGCTTACCGACGATTGTTATGTAAGCGGCGGACCTACTAATAACGGGGGGAACATTTTTGAATGGTTCGCACGGCAGTTCGGCGATTTCACGAAGCCCTTCGATATAGCGGACAGCATGCAGCAGCTCCTGGAAGAAGCATCAAAGGTACCGGCAGGTTCGGACGGCCTGTTGTTCCTTCCTTATTTGCTGGGCGAACGCGCCCCTATCTGGAATGCCAATGCCCGGGGTACCTATTTTGGGCTGAATATTAAACATGAACGCAAACATTTTATACGCGCCACCATTGAAGGCATCTTATACGAAATATACAGCATTGGTAAAAGTCTTGGCGAGCAACGCAGCATCAAAAGCCTTTCGCTGAACGGCAGCTTTGGTACGATTCCTTTCTGTACCCAG
>JGI24740J21852_10001080_pt1 | contig 12319 bp, 6 predicted proteins | sample KBSCornC6_FD_21852 | JGI IMG/M metagenome (IMG submission 21852) | reverse complement strand
AAGGCGCTGGCCAGCGTTGCTTTGGTAATAATGCTGGAGAGATCAATCCCCAGGTGCACCACAGTTTGTGCAATTTCAGGGCGAATACCGCTGATAATACACTCCGCGCCCATTAAACGGGTAGCGCTGATGGTTTTTAACAGGTGCTGCGCAACCAGGGAATCTACTGCAGGCACACCGGATATATCCAGTATAGCAATGCTGCTGCCGGTTACTACTATTTCCTGCAGCAGGCTTTCCATTACCACCTGCGTACGGGCGCTATCCAGGGTGCCAATAATAGGCAGGGCCAGGATGCCATCCCACAGGCGTATTACGGGGGTGGAGATCTCAGTGATCTCATCGGTCTGGCGCAGGATCACTTCTTCCCTTCCTTTAATAAAGGTTTCAAAAGTGGTTACGCCAAACATATCAACCAGTTTGTTTAGCTTAAGTATAATGGACACCATCTGTGCCGGGTCGCTCTTCAGCTCTTCCTGTATGATCAGTAACAGCGCATCTTTCAGGCTAAAGATATACGCGCCGGTTTCCCGCGGTGAAAAACCCTGCCGGGCACGGGAGATAGAGATACCGGATAATATTTCTATTACATTCTCAAAATCGGAGGATTGCACATCTCCCAGGTTGTTATCGTTCAATGATGTTACCAGGGCATCCAGCAACTCTTCGGATTGTGCCCGCAGCTCTTCATTGCTCATCAGATCTTCACGCAGGCTTTCATCTGCAAGCTGGTTCTTCATCCATTGTTCCAGGATCTGTTTCTTCTTTTTCAGGAGTACCTTGGAGATATCAATTTTCATATTTTACCAATTATTATATTTTAATATAAATAAAGTGCTTTCGACAAAGGGGAATGGCGATCATTACAGCCAGTACAATTTAAAAAATTGAACCGGAGGCTACCTGCATGATCTTCGATGCAATAGCACACTACAATTATAGAACCAGGAAATATGTTATGCTATAAACTATTTGTAATGACGTGGAGCCGAGAAGTAGAGTGTAAATTGTTGTAGAACCGACACGGAACTCTATGCTACGTAGCAACGAATGTCAGGAAAATTTGTAGTATTTACAAAGGACTATAAAAAATAAAATCATGCCGCTTACGGCTGAGAGCGGCATGATACGACATTAATACGATCCTGTTATTTAGGCGTTACAACACTGTTTAAGTATTCCTCAATATTCGTATAACCATCATGGTCCCTGTCCAGTACTGCATCCTTTGCATCTTTTGGATTTAAGTGATGCTGTGTTTCCCAGCTATCCGGCATACCATCATTATCAGCATCTTTATACGGTGCGCCTTTGTATTCCGGGTAACCGCCTACCTGGTCGGGATGGGTGATGATGCCCAGCTTGTAGGAATCTGCCGGCAGGCGGCGTTTAATATATTTGCTGGCGGTATTGGGTCCGCCGCCGGTGTATAAGATCTTACCGGTTCTAACTTGTTCGGCTATACGTTTATCTACCGCATCCCTTTTAGGCAAAGTAGCACCGGCATGTTCCGGCACATAAACAAAGGCTTCCTTTGCCGTCATAACAGGAAATTTAGCGATCGGGAAAGGTTCATTTACCCGGATGGCCTTTGTAAACTCACCGGCATCCGGCATTTCACCAATCTGTACGCCGCCGGCCCAGTTATCGTTGGTTACAGCCGCATTACCTTCCATAATATTACCGGCTACATAGGCCTGCCCGTAATGGTTGGCATCTGTTCTATCCCGGTTGCCTTCCGGCTTTAAAATGCGGTGGCCAATCGGTTTATCCAGCGGCGTTATAGGGCCGGGTTTAAAATAGTTATTAATGAAATTGAATTTTGAACGATGATCACCGCCATCTGCACTGCGGTTCCACCAGTTGAATACTACGTTGTTCACAAAACCAAAGTCGCCATACATACCTATGGAGGGGTTACGGCTAATGTTGCTGCACCACATGTTACGCATAAAGGTGCTGTTTAAGCCGCCAATGGTGCTGCCAAAGGCATGGTTATATACGTCCAGGGCCTCTGAAAAAATAGAATTCTGGATCGTAATATTCACCGTGGGCAGCTTCTCCGGTTTGGAGCCATCGCCTTTCTCATACACGTGCCGGTACATGGACATATTTTCATCCAGCCCCCAGCTGGCAGATACATGGTCTATCATAATATTTCCCACACCATTGCCACCCAGCGCATCATCACGGCGGGTTACTTCGGTGGCACCACGGCGAAAGCGCATGTAACGGATCACTACATCATGCGTATCAATCCATACGGATTCACCGGCCACGCACACCCCATCGCCCGGCGCGGTTTGCCCGGCAATGGTGATGTACGGCGCACGTATGCTGACAGGACTTTTCAAATGAATAATACCGGCTACATTAAATACCACTATGCGGGCGCCACCCTGTTCGCAGGCTTCACGGAACGTTCCGGGGCCGCTGTCTGCCAGGCTGGTAACTACATACACTTTACCGCCACGGCCGCCGAAAGTATAAGCTCCGCCGCCTTCTGCACCGGGAAAGGCTGGTATCTTAGCCTGCGGCAGGTCTTCCGGCTTTTGCGCCCAGGGTATATAGGGTTTTCCTTTTTTTGCCTCTGTTTCAATAACAGGCATTGCTTTGGCAAAAGCCTCGTCCGATTGCTTTTTGAACTGCGCCATTACGGCATCGGCAGAATCCTCCATGGATTTCGGGATCACCGGGTACTGTGCGTATGCTGTACTGGCTATCCCACTTATACAGGTTACAGTAAGTAGTTGAAATAAGAGCTTCTTCATATCTGGCATATATTATTTGTGCTTTAATAACCATCATTCTGTTTAAACTCACCTTTATTGGTAACTGCATCCAGCTGGGCCTGTGGTATGGGGCGCAGCATGTGAAAAGTTTTTATGTAAGCCGCGGCATCCGGGTTATGTGTTGTAACGCGCTCTACCAGCTTGCCGGTACGTTTCAGGTCAAACCAGCGCAGCTGTTCGCCGGCGAGCTCGCGCGCACGTTCATCCAGTATAAAATCGATATTAATATCAGCCGGCTTTACCGTCATGGCCGTTTCCTTACCAGGAATAATGGCCCGTTTGCGCAGGTTATTGATGTACAGGGCGGCAGAGTCAAGCCTGCTCAGCTTCATTTGCGCTTCGGCCACTATCAGGTACATTTCGGCCAGGCGTATTAAAAATGCATCGCGGGCACTTTGAGGCTCCGTAGCTGATCCACGGGTAGGGTCTGCAAATTTTTGCAGGGTGATGTAGTGGAAGCGGTCTTTAGGTTTGCCATTTGCATCATAGATATCATCCCGGTCGTAAGTGGTATAACGGTAACGGGTACTGTATTTCTGCTGGAAATTGTCGACCGGGTATTTGCTTACAAAGATCGCGGTATCTCCCACCTCAAACTTATTGCTGCCTACCAGCGGGGCCAGGGCCGGATTCTGTGCGGCATCGGCGGCGGTCCACTTAGGCAATGTTTTGCTGTTGTTGGAGATCCAGGCTTGTTTGAAAGAGGCGCTGAAACGGGCATCGGATGTTTCGTCAAAAAGATCCAGCAGATACTGTGTAGGCATCCAGCGTACATTGGCCACTTCATTGGGTACATCCGGCATCATGCCCGGCTGGTCTATATAGTTCATCACAAACATGCTATGCCCTACATTGCTGCCGGCATTCACCTCCAGGTTTTTGGAGTAGTTAAGGCCCCATACCACTTCTGCATTCTTTTCATTCTCCATCTTCCACAGGTCCGCATAATTAGGCAGCAGTGAAAACCGGTAGTTCTTAATTACGTTGTTTGCGTAATTACTGGCCGCCTGGTTATTACCGCGGGTGAGGCTTATACGGGCCATTAATGCTTCTGCTACCGGTTTGGTGGCGCGCCCGTAATCGGAAGTGCTGGATGGTAAGTGATCTATTGCAAATTGCAGGTCGGCAAAGATCTGCTCATATATTTTTTCAACCGGGGTGCGGTTTGCCGTTGTAAGCATCCCTTCCGTAGGTTCCAGCGTAAAATTCACCGGGCCAAATGCTTCTGCCAGCAGGTAATAATACCAGGCCCGCATACAACGCAGCTCCCCTTCCAGCACCGGTTTACGGGTATCTGCCAAACCGGCGTCATTGATATGTTTTAAGCCGGTATTACACAGGTTAATGGCCGCATAACAGGGTACCCACAGATTGGTATTTACCCACAGGTTATCGGAAATAAGCCCCTGGTAAGTGGTAAGCGGCGTGTTGGGAAAAATACCATTGATGCCCGTATTGCCATTAAAAGCAGCATTGGTCCATATATCGGTGCCAGCTTCCAGCAATGCGTAACCTTCTTCTTTACCAAACAGGCTACGGTTATAAGTATACGTAGCAGTAACGGCCGATTCAAAACCTTCCGGGGTGGTGAACAGGCTTTCTACCGTAGCGCCCCCCGGGTTATATTCATCCAGCTTTTTGGTGCAGGCAGTTATAGTGCATGTTGCCATTAACAGCAGGACCATCTTGTTTATATGCAGTTTCATCATTTTCTTCAGGTTTTAACAGTTAAAATGTAACATTCAAACCGGCCACGAACAGTTTGCTCAAAGGCTGGTCAATAATCCCTTCACTTTCCGGATCAAAGTCTTTGTTGTTACTGGAATAGAACCACAGGTTTTTGCCGGATACATAGATCTTTACATTCTCGATCTTTGCCCTGCTGATGAATGATTTAGGCACGTTGTATCCCAGTGTAACATTGCGCAGCTTCACATAAGAGTTCTCATACTCTGTTAAAGTGGTAATGTATGATGAGCTGCGGGTGGCATTCGGACGCGGGTAAGCGTTCGTGGGATTTTCCGGCGTCCAGTAGTCTACTGCCGATCCGTTCTGGGAACCATTGCGCACATATTTGGCGTAATAGTCAGAGCTCATCCACTGGCCTACACGGGCAATGAATAAGATATTCAGGTCAAAATTCCTGTAGGTAAAATTGTTATTAAAACCACCGGTCCATTTAGGTACACGGGTGCCTATAATGGTACGGTCGGCAGCCGAGATCTTTCCATCCGGTTTACCATCCGGCCCTGAAACGTCTGCTATCTTAATATCGCCGGGTAATGCATCATACTGGGCGGCCTGCGCGGCTTCGCCGGTTTGCCAGATACCCAGTTTTTTGTAGTCATAATAAATCGTGGGCGACTGTCCCAGGATCAGCGATTTGCGATAGTCGTTATCAATTACGTTGCCATTGGGCAGCTCTGTAATTTTCTCTTTATTGTGTGCATAAGAGATGGTGGAGGTCCAGTGGAAGTCACGGCTCACAATGTTATTGGTGGTTAAGCTTACTTCCACGCCCCGGTTGCTGGTCTTACCTATATTACGGCTGATGGTGGATACCCCTGTGCTGCTGGGCATGGTGTAGGGGAATATCAGGTTATAGGTGCGTGCATCGTAGTAGTCAACAGTACTGCTGATGCGGTCCTTCAGCAAACTAAAGTCAACGCCTATATTAGTGGTGGCGGTCAGCTCCCATTTCAGATCACTGTTACCAATACTGGGATTGATGGTATAGGCGGGGGCCAGGTTGGTATCGTCGTAAGAGAACTTTATCTGCGTTAAAGTATTTTGCGTAGTGTAGGGCGCAATTACGTCGTTACCGGAAATACCGTAGCCTACCCTTAATTTCAGCTCGCTGAACAGGTGCTGTTTTTTCATAAAGTTCTCGTCGCTCACACGCCATGCGCCGGCTACTGACGGGAAGAAAGCCCATTTGTTACCGGGGCCCAGCTTGGAAGATCCATCGCTACGGCCGGTAAGTGTTAACAGGTATTTTCCCTGGTAGCTATAGTTAATACGGCCGGTAAATGATAATAATGCATACTTGTTGTAGTTGCTGCCATAACCTGGCGACTGTGTAGCGCCAGCCAGGTTATGCCATAACTGAGAAGGAAAGGTTTGATTCTTTGCAAGCGCATAGCTGCCGGTGCCAATGTTCTGTATATAGCTGGTTACACCAGTAACTGTAAAGGAGTGATCTTTTATTTCCTTGTTATAGGTGATGATATTTTCCCAGCTTATAAAATTGCTTTGCGTATTGGTAACAGATGCCTGTGAATTGGCGCCGTTGCCGTTAATGGAGTTTTTTCCATAAAACTGCCCGGCTACGGAGCTCCATTGCGTGGTAGAAAAAGTGGACCGGATATCCAGGTCTTTCAGCGGCGTAATATCTGCATATGCGGCGCCGGAAAAACGGTTGGTTTTTGTATTGGCCGCCCAGGAGCCGGGCTGCTCATCGATCAATGGGTTGATCTGTAAACGGTCTACCGTATACATTACCACGTTACCGGCCGAGTCATAAGGCAGGCCCAGGGGAATGGCTTTGGATGCGGCGTTGAAAGGATCACGGCGTATATTATTATTAATATTCGCATACTGGCTGCTGATACCCACCTTTAACCAGCTGTTAATCGTTTGATCCAGGTTAAAACGTGCAGTGTAACGTTTATAATCATCGCCCTCTAAAATGCCCTTTTCACGATAGTAGCCGGCGGAGAAATAGATCTTGGTTTTATCCGTACCGCCGGACACGCCCACCTGGTAGTTCTGCTGGGTACCATGGTGCAGGATCAGATCGGGATAATTAATATACTGCTGGTTCTGGATGGCGCTTAACTCTTTCTGGTTAAAGATCAGCGGATCATCTGCAACACTGTTCCAGGTGCCCACAGCACGGTAAGCCTCGCGCTTAAACGCAACATATTCAGGCCCGCTTTGCATACGCCCATACTTAGATACATCTGAAACGCCGGCATAGCTGCTGAAGGTTAGCTTGGGCTTACCGGTGGTGCCTCTTTTAGTAGTGATGATAATAACGCCGTTGGCGCCACGGGATCCGTAGATGGCGGTGGAGGAAGCATCTTTCAGCACATCTACCGATTGTATATCGTTCGGGTCAATATCCGACATGCTTACGCCCTGCACTCCATCTACAATGTATAACACATTGTTTGAGCTGGCAGGGTTACCGATAGAGCGGGTACCCCGTATCCGTATGTTCGACTGGCCACCTGCATAGCCATTGTCACGGTAAATATCTGCACCGGGAATTTTACCCTGCAAGGCCTCAATGGCATTGGAGGCGGGCACCTTCACCGTTTCATCGCCCTTTATGGATACTACAGCGCCGGTGAGGTCGCGTTTTTTCACCTGCCCGTAACCGATCACCACTATCTCATTTACGTTGGAGATGGCATTGCTCAATGCAATGTTCAGATCTGTTTGTTTACCAACCGTGATCTCCTGTGTGCCGTAACCCAGGTAGGTTACCACCAGCACCGCATTATCACCCGGCACCTGGATAGTAAATACACCACTGGCATTGGCGGCAGCGCCCTGCGCGGTACCTTTAATATTTACCGTGGCGCCGGGCAACGGTTGTTTGGTAACCTGGTCGGTGATCTTACCGGTTACCGTTCTTTGCTGGGCCATTACACGCGTGTAACTGCCTAGCAGCAATACAATAAATAAGTATACTAACGTGGTTTTATTTTTCATAACGCAGTATTTGTTTTAGAATGGTTAAGCATAAATACACTGGCAGCTGTTTTTCGGGCTGCGCCCCAGAAAAGCTCCCAGTATGGCAAATAGATCATAAGCTGTAATTACATAGGTTACCTGATGTGATTTCCGTTATTTGAACATGCGATAAAAACAATCCCTCCCCTATAAATGCATGTTTACAGGGCTATGCGCCGCACAGGCGGCTATTTCCTTTAGTGTTATATTTCCATTCCAACCTGTTCCAGCTTTTCGTTGCGCCTGATCTCTTTCCAGCCGCTGTACAACAGGTGCTTATCAATATTGGGTTTGGGAAAGAACAGGCTGGCCACATACCCTACCCCTATTACAATTAAATGGCTGTATACACCCAGCATTAGCTTATGGTGCGTGAAATTATATTTGCCCAGGTCCAGCAGCAGTTTTTTATGATCGCCTAAACCAATGGCCGTGGAAGTAAGAAAAGCATACGCGGTAAATAATATGCACACAATAATGGCAATGGTAATGCCCTGGTTATTGGCTCTTGCGCTTAACAACCCTAACAGGAAAATGCCTACAATGCCACCGGAAAAAATAGCATAGAGGGTGAAAATAATCCCCAGTACGCCTTCATCGCCTGCGCTGATGTAAAACATGGCAATGAGTATAGACAGTAAGCCGGATATTACCACCAGCCATCTGCCGGCTTTCAGGTATTCTTTATCAGAGCGGTTGGGCCGTATCTTTTTATAATAATCCTCTACGCCTACAGCAGCCAGGGAATTAAGGTCGGCGCTCAGGCTGCAGATAGCAGCAGAGATCATGGCGGCAATGATGATGCCTACCACACCGGCCGGCAACTGCGTTACAATAAAATAAGGGAACACGCCATCCGGCTGCATATCTGCGGGCAAAGGCTGCTGGGTGTAGAACACAAACAGCGCGGTTCCTATGAACATGAACAAGGTCCACACCGGTACGGTTAGTAATATGCCCATTAAAGATGCCTTAATGGCTGCTCTATCTGTACGGGCAGTCAGATAGCGCTGCACCACCGTTTGATCTGTACCATATTTCTGAATGGCATAGAACGCACCGTTAATAGCCATTACCCAGAATGTAAGCCGGGAAAGGCTTGCATCATACGGCCCAAAACCGGTGCGGTGGTTGGCAGATGCTACCTTCCATACTTCCGGCAAACCACCTTTTACAGAAAACAGTAACACACTGATGCAGATAATGCCGGTGGCAAACAGCATAAAGCCCTGGAATACATCCAGCCAGATAACCGCTTCTATACCGCCCAGCAGGTTCACCGCAATAATGATCAAACCAACTACCAGTATGATCACCATGGTATTTCCCCCGGTAATGCTGTGCAGGGCCAGCGCCAGTAAAAAGAATACCGTACCCATACCGGAAAACTGCCGTAGCACAAAGGCCAGGGAGCTATAATACCGTGCAAAAGGGCCAAAGCGCTTTTCAAAATATTCGTAGGTGCTTAACCGTATTACCCTCCGGTACAACGGTACTATGAACCAGATCACGCATATTAATACAATGGGCACCATCAGGCCCTGAACCAGTAAGATCCAGTTGGAGGAATAACCGGTACCGGGATAAGCCAGGAAGGTTACGCTGCTAATAAGGGTGGCCAGCAGCGACATACCCAGCGCCCAGGCCGGGATCTTACCTTTGGCTAAAAAATAGTTCTGGCTGGTTTTTTGTTTCCTGGCAAATACAAATCCAAAGGAAATAGTAGTTACCAGCAAAAGGATAATGATGACGTGGTCTATTATATGCAATGATGTGCTCATAATGTGGAATTGCTTATTGCATGAGATATAATGGCGGCCATTCGTAGCTGCCTGGCTTTAACGTGAGATGTAATTCTTTGTTACCCTGTACCCGCATGCGCGTTACGCCCGGCGCCAGCGCTATTGTAGGGTATAATCTATCAATTCCCAGCTTACGCATTACTGCCGCAGCTGTGGAGCCGCCTTCTATGAGTATTTCATGCAGCGGCACCTGGCTGGCTATAAAGGCCGCTGCTTCCGCCATCTTGTTCCGTATGTTCAGCGCATGCGCTTTATCATCTTCCATTTGCGGATGTACGGCTATGCTTACCTTTCCTTCCCGCTTCAGCTGCAACAGCGTTGCTTCCATCCAAAGCTGAAATAATTGCGCATCTACCGTAGCATTGCCCAGTGCAGCGGGCATATAGCTTACAGGAAAACCATCCTGCTCTATTTTTTTTACAAACGCGCGGCTTTTATGAAATGCGCTGCCGCAGATCATGAGCGCAGGCGGGTGCAGGGCAGCGCTGCTTTTTTCCATGATCACCGGGCGCATATTCCTTGCTTCTAAAATAGTGGCAAAAAATTCTGCGGCGCCGGCTACCAGTGTGCCTGCATCCAGCTTTTTAGTCCACGCAACCAGGTCCGCGCCATCCTGTACCTCCCCTACCACAATGCCGGCATCCGGTTGCGGCGCATGATGCGGCAGCACCTGTATATCCCCATCCTTTGCCTGCAGCAGCGTTGAGATGCCGGAGCTATGTACCGGAAATTCCGGGTCCTGCGAAAAGCTGCTCTGGTGCAGGGGCTGTCCGTTCAGTAAATAGGCGCCATCAACTATTGTTCTGCCCAATCCCGGGTTAGCCGGTACTATCAATGCTTTGGGCAGCTGCAATAATTCCTGCTGCAGCTGTATTTCCGCCAACACATGGCCGCGTAATACAGAATCAATTTTTTTAAACAATAATGTGGGCTGCAATGCTTTCAGCCCCATGCATATTTCCGTTATCACTGCTTTAGCAGCGGTTTTGGACAGGGAGCGGGTATCGGTGTCAATGATCAGCAGGTCGGCCCTGGAATGCAGGTTTACCGTGGTGGTGATCTCCGCCATTAAACCGTACTTCAGCGCCAGCCCGCCTATTTCCGCGGCCCCGGTCAGGTCATCTGCAATTACTACCATCATAAGGGCTGCCTGTTTTTAGATAACTGTACAGCGGATTCAATGGCTAACAACATAGCATCTGCGCTGGCAATGCCTTTACCGGCAATTTCAAACGCAGTACCATGGTCTACAGAGGTGCGGATAATGGGCAGGCCCATGGTTATGTTCACACCTTTCACGCTATCCATTTGTTGTTTTTCCGCATTCCATTTAAAGCCGGAAAGTTTAAATGGAATATGCCCCTGGTCATGATACATGGCTACAATACCACCGTAATAACCGGTAGCGGCTTTGGCAAATAAAGTATCCGGCGGCACAGGGCCATCTACCTCGTAACCCAGGCGGCGGGCTTCTTCCACGGCGGGCAAGATCTCCATCTCATCCTCTGTACCAAACAAACCGGCATCACCCGCGTGCGGGTTTAAACCGGCAATACCTATTTTTAAATTTTTCTCATTCAGCTGTATTAAACCATTGCGCAGCAGCTCCGTTACTTCCAGTATGCGGTCTTTCTTTACCAGGTCGCAGGCTTGCCGCAGGGATACGTGGGTGGATACGTGGATCACTTTCAGGTGATCCTCCACCAGCAGCATAGCGTATTTTTTAGTGCCGGTGAAGTGCGCATATATTTCCGTGTGCCCGGCAAAGTGATGGCCTGCTTCGTTAATGGACTTTTTATTTATAGGGCCGGTAACCGTGGCTGCTATTTCCCCTGCCATGGCCATATCAATTACTTTTTTCACTGCTTCAAAAGCGGCGTTACCGGCCATGGCAGATACTTTCCCGAACTCCAGCTCCGCCATGTTCACATTCTGCAGGTCAATCACATCTATTTGCTGCAACCGGAATTTTGCTTCCGTTGCATGTTGAATAGCGTTTATTGTAGCGGGTAAGCCCAGGCGGATAATAATATCACGGAACACTGCAGCATCGCCTACCAGCAAAGGGCGGCAAATGGCGTGTATGCTTTCATTCAACAGCGCTTTCACAGCAATCTCCGGCCCAATGCTAGCCGGGTCGCCCATGGTAATTCCTATTATTGGTTTCAGATCAGTCATTATTAATCCGGTTAATGTTATTTAAATCACCAAATACAGCGCGTACTTCCTGCATCAGCTTCTTTTCTTCGGCAGCAGGCAGGCGGTAGAGCGGCGGCAGCACATCCGGCCCGCATAGCTCATAAGCAGCCAGCATGGCCTTAAAGGCGGCCAGCGACTGGCTCAGGATCCTGTCTTTCTGGTACATTTCAGAGATCTGATCCGCTTTTTGCTGTGCCTGTGCCGCCATTACGGTATCGCCTGTACGTACACTGTCATATATTTTGCGGTACACAACAGGCGCCAGGTTACCACTACTGGGTACAATACCATCTGCGCCCTGTTCCAGGGCCGACCGGGATTGCAGGGCCCATCCCAATAAATAGGAAAAGTCTTCCCGCTGCTTCCATAAAGCAGTAGCGGTAGTAATGCGCTCCACGCCTTTTTCAGAATCTTTAAATCCAACAATGTTGGGATGCTCACTTAATTGTTCCACCACATCCAGCGGAATAGACAAATGCGTGGTGGCCGGAATGTTATACAGCACTAAGGGGCATGGCAGCGCATCTGCCAGCGCGGTAAAGTAGCGCAGCATTTGCTCCGGCGTTACCGGGTAGTAGCCTGGCATGGTGCTCACCAGCACATCCGCGCCCAGGTCATGATAGGTTTTACCTTCTTCCACCGCATCCTGCAGGCTGTTGCCTGACACGCCGGCATACACCAGCGCACGGCCGCTGTTAGCTTTAACAGCAGCCGTGACCAGGCTGGTTCTCTGCTGACGTGGAATAGAAGCCGCTTCGCCGGTAGTGCCTAAAATAAAGGGATGTG
>JGI24740J21852_10001079_pt1 | contig 12319 bp, 8 predicted proteins | sample KBSCornC6_FD_21852 | JGI IMG/M metagenome (IMG submission 21852) | reverse complement strand
CGTGCCGGTCAATCTTTTCGACGGCGCGCGCGTTGATCATGGGCCCGATCTGCGAGGCGGGGTCGCTGGCCGGCCCGACGTTGAGCGCAGCCACCCGTGCGGCGAGCTTGCTTGCAAACGCATCATGGACAGTGTCGTGCACGAACACGCGATTCGGGCATACGCAGGTCTGCCCACCGTTGCGGAACTTGGCCGCCATGAAGCCTTCCACCGCGGCGTCGATGTCGGCGTCTTCAAACACGATGAAGGGCGCGTTGCCGCCGAGTTCGAGCGACAGCTTCTTGAGCGTATCGGCGCTGCGGCGCGCCAGGTGCTTGCCGACCGCTGTCGACCCGGTGAACGTGAGCTTGCGTACGCGCGGGTCATCCAGCCACACGTCCACCACCTCGGGCGTACGTTCGCGCGACGCCGTGACGATATTGAGCACGCCGGGCGGTACGCCCGCTTCCTGCGCGAGCCGCACCAAGGCGAGTGAAGTCAGCGGCGTGTCCTCGGCCGGCTTGCAGACCACGGTGCAGCCCACCGCCAGCGCCGGCGCAATCTTGCGCGCGATCATCGCCGCCGGAAAATTCCACGGCGTAATGGCCGCCACCACACCCACCGGCTCCTTGAGCGCAAACATGCGCCGGCCCGGCACGGGCGCGGGGATGATCTCGCCGTTCATCCGCGTGGCCTGTTCTCCAAACCATTCGATGTAGCTCGCGGCGTAGGCCACTTCGCCCTTCCCTTCGGCCAGCGGTTTGCCTTGTTCGAGCGAGATGAGCTTGCCCAGGTCGTCCTGATGCGCGAGCACAAGATCGTTCCATCGCTTGATGATCTGCGCGCGCTGTTTGGCGGGCACCTTGCGCCAGGCGGGGAACGCTGCGTGGGCGGCATCCAGCGCGGCCTGAGCTTCCGTTGCACCTGAATCTGGCACGCGGGCGATGACGTTGCCCGTTGCCGGGTCGGAGACCTCCAGCAGCGGGCCAGCGGCAGCCGCCCATTCGCCAGCGATGTAGTTGGCGTTGCGGATCAGGTCGGTGCGGGTGAGCGTAAGAGACATGGTTCGAATCGGTAAAAAGTCAGCGATCAAGCGACAGCCACCAGCGCGGCAATCGCCTCGCCGATCTGCGTGGTGTTGGCCGTGCCGCCCAGGTCCGGCGTGTGCGGGCCGACTTTCAGCACCGTCTCAATGGCGGCGACGATGGCATCGTGTGCGGCCCGCCCGGCGCCCTGCCCTTGCGTGAGGAAGTCCAGCATCAGCGCGCCCGACCAGATCATGGCGATCGGGTTGGCGATGTTCTTGCCGTAGATGTCGGGCGCGGAGCCATGCACCGGTTCAAACAACGACGGGAACGTGCGCTCCGGGTTCAGGTTGGCTGACGGTGCCAGGCCGATCGTGCCGGTCGTCGCGGGGCCAAGGTCCGAGAGGATGTCGCCGAACAGATTGGTGGCGGCGACCACATCGAAGCGGCCCGGCTGCAGCACGAAGCGCGCGGTCAGGATGTCGATGTGCTGCTTGTCGAGTGCAACGTCGGGATACTGCTTCGCCACCTCCTCGGCGCGCGCATCCCACCACGGCATGCTGATGGCGATGCCATTGCTCTTGGTGGCGAGCGTCACGTGCTTGCGCGGGCGGCTCTGCGCGAGGTCGAAGGCGAACTTCAACAAACGTTCCGCACCACGGCGCGAGTAGACCGATTCCTGGATCACCACCTCGCGGTCGGTGCCTTCGTACATGATGCCGCCCAGCGAGGTGTACTCGCCCTCGGTGTTCTCGCGCACGACGTAGTAGTCGATGTCGCCCGGCTTGCGGTTGGCCAGCGGGCACGGCACGCCTTCGAACAGGCGCACGGGACGCAGGTTGATGTACTGGTCGAACTCGCGGCGGAATTTGAGCAACGAGCCCCACAGCGAGATGTGATCCGGCACCGTGGCCGGCCAGCCCACCGCGCCAAAAAAGATGGCGTCCATGCCCTTGAGTTGGGCCTTCCAGTCGTCCGGCATCATCTTGCCGTGTTGGGCGTAGTAATCGCAGCTGGCCCAGTCGATGTGATGGCACTCCAGCTCGAAGCCAAAGCGCTCGGCCGCTGCCTGAATCACACGCAGGCCCTCGGGCATGACTTCCTTGCCGATGCCGTCTCCGGGGATGATCGCAATGCGGAATGCAGGGTTCATGTCGCTCCTTTTGTCTTATTAGGCCGAGAGGGCCGCCGCCGGATGGGGCGTCACGTGATCCCGCTCGTCAAGCCAGCCTTGGCGCAGTTCAGGCACCGAGTTGGCGAGTTGCTCATAGTACGGGTGATGTGGGCCGCGATCGAAATCGGCGCGCGCCACCTGCGTGAGCTTACGGCCATGTTGCATGACGATGATCTTGTCGCACACGGCGCGCACGGTGTGCAAATCATGGCTGATGAAGAGGTACGACACGCCCAGATCGCGTCGCAGGTCGGCCATGAGGTTGAGCACGGCCGCGCCCACCACGGTGTCGAGCGCCGAGGTCACCTCGTCGCACAAGATCAGGTCGGGCTCGGCCGCCAGGGCGCGCGCCAGATTCACGCGCTGCTTCTGGCCGCCCGACAGCCCGCCCGGCAGGCGCTGCGCCACGCTGTGCGGCAGGCGCACGAGATCGAGCAGCTCGCGGATGCGCCGCTGCAAGGCCTCGCCCTTCAAACCCTTATAGAACTGCAGCGGCCGCGCGAGGATGCGCTCGATGGTATGCGACGGGTTGAGCGCCGTATCCGCCATCTGGAAGACGATCTGGATGCGGCGCAACTCCTCGTGGGTCCGGTTGGCCAGCAGCGGCTTGAGCTCGCGGCCGGCGAACGTCATGTTGCCCTGGCACGGCGCAATCAACCCAGCGATGGCGCGCGCCAGCGTGGTCTTGCCCGAGCCCGACTCGCCGATCACGCCAATGGCCTGCCCGCGATAGAGCTTGAAGTTGATGTCGTCGAGGATGCGTGTGGCGGGCTGGCCCTTGGCGTCCACGGGGCCGTAGCCGGCACCCAGTTCGTGTACGTCGAGCAGGAGTTCGCCCTCGCCCAGGCAGTGCTCGGCCGGGCGCGCCTGGGGGCGTGCCGCTGCCAGCAGGCTCTTGGTGTAGTCGTGATCGGGCGTTGCCAGGATGTGCGCCGTCGGGTTGATCTCCTGCATCTGGCCGCCGCGCAGCACCAGAATGTGATCGGCCATCTGCGCGACCACGGCCAGGTCATGACTCACGTAGACGGCGGTGGCGCTGCGCTCGCGCACCACGCGGCGGAACGCGCGCAGCACTTCGATCTGCGTGGTCACATCCAGCGCGGTGGTCGGCTCGTCCAGGATCACGAGGTCCGGATCGATGATGAGCGCCATGGCCGCCATCAGCCGTTGCAACTGCCCGCCCGACACCTGATGCGGATAGCGATCACCAATCGTTTCGGGATTGGGCAGCGCCAATTCGCGGAACAGCTCCACGGCCTTGGCCTCGGCTTCCGCGCGCGACATCGTGCCGTGAATGCGCGCTGGCTCCACCACCTGATCGAGGATGGTGCGCGACGGGTTGAACGACGCCGCCGCACTTTGCGCGATGTAGGCCACGGTGCGCCCACGCAAGGCGCGCTGCTCAGCAGGCGGCAGGTGCAGAACATCAATGTCGCCAATGCGCACACTGCCCGATGCGATCTCGCAGCCGCGGCGCACATAGCCCATCAGGGCGAGTGCGGTAGTGGTCTTGCCGGAGCCGGATTCACCAATCAGCGCCAGCACCTCGCCGGGCTGGATGGCAAAGCTCAGGTGGTCGACCAGGGTCTGTTCGCCTGCGGTGATGTGCAGGTCTTTGACGACAACGGACGCGCCCATGTTCAACGCCCTCCGCGTTCGCGGGCTGCGGGACGACCCCGGCCCGGCAGGTTGTCGATAACGAGGTTGACCGCGATGGTCAGGCTCGCAATGGCCAGCGCCGGCACGATGACGGAGGCGCCAGCATCGGGCAGCGCACCGATGTTCTCGCGCACCAGCGAGCCCCAGTCAGCCGACGGCGGTTGAATGCCCAGGCCCAGAAAGCTCAGGCTCGCCAGCAGCAGCACGACATAAACGAAACGCAAACCCAGATCGGCCAGCATGGGCCCGAGGATGTTGGGCAAGATCTCGCGCAGCATGATGTACAGCGTGCCCTCGCCGCGCGTGCGTGCCACGACCACGTAGTCCAGCGCGTTGATGTTGACCGCCAGCGAACGTGCAATGCGGTACGCCCCCGGCACATAGATGATGGCGGCGGTCACCACCAGCATCGTCACCGAAGAGCCAAAGCCCGCCACCATCAGCAGCGCAAACATCTTGCTTGGGATGGCGGTAAGCGTATCGAGTACGCGGCTCAATGTGGCATCCACCAGCCCGCCCATGGCGGCGGCAAACAGCGCCAGTACCGTGCCCGTGCCGCTTGCCAGCACGGTCGCCACCAGGGCTACGCCCACGGTGTACCGCGCGCCTTCCACCACGCGGACGAACATGTCACGGCCAAGATAATCCGTGCCGAACCAGTGAGCGGCGCTCATGGGGCCGAACACGTCGCCGTTGCCGTCACCGCTGGTGATCAGGTGCGCCGGCAGCAGTGCAGGGCCGGCCACCGCTGCCAACAACCAGAACAGCAGTACCGCCAGGCCGATCAGGCCGGCGGCACCAAAGCTGCGCAGCAGGCGCCGGAAGCGATGACGCGGCGCGGGCGGAGGCGTGGTAGCCGGCAAGGTTGGAGAGGTGGGCGTGGTTTCCATCGTCAGGCTCTTGTCCATGATGTCTCAGCGATGACGCAGACGCGGGTTGGCGAGAATGCCCAGCACATCCGCCGTGGTCACGAGCAGCAGATAGCCCGCGCAGAAGATCATGGCGCAGGCCTGCACCAGCGGCATGTCGCGCTGAGACACACCGTCCACCATCAGCTTGGCGATGCCGGGGTAGTTGAAGATCGTCTCGATGATGATCACGCCGCCCAGCAGATACGACAGCGACAGCGCCACCGCATTGGCGATCGGCCCCACCGCATTGGGCAAGGCATGCGCGAGCACCACGCGCATGGGCGACGCGCCCTTGAGGCGAACCATCTCGATGTAGGGGGCTTCGAGCTGATCGATCACAGCGGCACGGCTCATGCGGATCATCTGCGCGACGATCACGCAGCACAGGCTCAGCACCGGCATGGCAAACGCGCGCAGCATCTGCCCAAGCGATTCGATATCGCTGACGTAAGACAACGCGGGCAACCACCGCAGCTTGACGGCAAACACCAGCACCGCCAGCGTGGCCACCAGAAACTCCGGCACCGACACCACCGCCACCACCACACTTGATGCCACCCGGTCGAACCACGTGCCGCGCCATACCGCACATGCAATGCCCAGGCTTAGCGCGATCGGCACCGAGAACAGCGCCGTCACCGCCGCCAGCAGCAGCGAATTGGGCAGGCGGCTCGCCACCAGTTCTGCCACCGGCATCTGCGTGGTGGCAGATTGCCCCAGATCCCCGCGCGCAATGCCAGCCAGCCAGTGTGCGTAGCGCTGCGGCGCCGGCACGTTCAGGCCCATCTGCGCGCGCAAGGCGGCCAGCGCCTCGGGTGTGGCGTCCTGGCCCAGTTGCTCCTGCGCCGCATCGCCCGGCAGCACGGCGGTGATGGCAAACACAATCGCCGACACCGCCAGCAGCGACACCAGCGCCAGCAGCACACGCCGCGCCAGTAGCTTGAGGATGACTCGGTTCATGGCAACCCCTTCAGCAAGAACGCCCGCGCATCGTCAGGCATCCAGCCAGACGTGTTCGGCAAACGCATAGCCCATCAGGCCGCCCAGCGGAATCGCCGAAAAACCCTTGAGCTTGGACGTGTGCCCGTCAATGCTGGCCAGGAACATTGGGATACCGATGCCCGCTTCGTTGTGGATCATCGTCTGCATGTCGGCGTACATCTGCTTGCGCTTGGCAACGTCCGTTTCGGCGCGCGCGGCCGTCAGCAATTGATCGAACTTGGGGTTCTTCCAGCGCGATTCATTCCAGGCCGCATCGGACTTGAAGAACTGCGTGAGGATCGTGTCGGCGCTCGGGCGCGGGTTGACGTTGCCAAACCCCACCGGGCTGTTGAGCCAATGGTTGGACCAGTAGCCGTCAGCTGGCATGCGCTTGACGTCGAGGTCGAGCCCGATGCGCTGCGCGGTCTGCTGCATCACCAGCGCAATCTCCACCGAATACGTGGCAGCCGGCGAGGCCACCACCGGAATCTTGCCGCTCACACCGGATTTCTTCAGGTGGAACTTGGCTTTGTCCAGGTCGAACGGACGCTGAGGCAGATCCTTGAAGTAGAAGCGGTTGGTCGGGTCGATCGGTTGGTCGTTGGCGACGACGGCATTGCCCAGCGCGATGGTCTTCCTCATCTGCTCGCGGTCAAACAGGTACTTCATCGCCAGCGCGAAATCGGGGTTCGTACCCGGCCCCACATCGCCACGCATGATCAGATCGGAGTACTGGCCCGACTGCGTCGTGAAGATGGAATAGCCCGGCGTGCCCTTGACGCGCGCCACCGAGCGCGGGTCGACCGAGCCCACCAGATCCATCCCGCCGGAGAGCAGCGCGTTGACGCGTGCGCTGTCGTCGCCGATGCCCACAAACTCGATCTCATCCAGATATGGCTTGCCTGGCTTCCAGTAACCTTCGTTGCGCACCACCACCGTGCGCACGCCAGGCTTGAACTCCTTGAGTTTGTACGGGCCGGTGCCGATACCGGTGCTGAAGTCTTTCGTGCCGTCCTTGACGATGTGGAAATGGTACGTACCCAGCACCACCGGCAGGTCGGCGTTCGGGGCGGTCAGCACCACCGTCACCTCATTCTGGCCGCTGGCCTTGACGCTGTCGATCTGATCGGCCAGCACCTTGGCCTTGGAGGCCGTGGCCGGGTCCTTGTGGCGCTGGATGGAGTACACCACGTCGGCCGGCGACAGCGCCTTGCCATCGTGGAAGCTCACGCCCTTGCGCAAGGTGAAGACCCAGGTCTTGGCATCGGTGGTGTGGAACGACTCCGCCAGCGCAGGCTGCGGTGTCAGCGTGCCATCGAGTGCGAACAGGCCGTTGTAGACCATGTTGCAGCGCACGTAGTCACTCTGGTTTGACTGCTTGGCCGGGTCCAGCGTATCGGTGGCGGCCGCCGTGGCCGCTGCCACGCGGATGCGTCCGCCACGGCGCGGTGTCTGCGCATAGACCGACACGGCAGTGCCCGCCAGGCTACCGGCCAGCGTGGCCTGCATGCCGCCCGCCATGAGCATCTTCAACACGTCGCGCCGCGAGGCACCGCGCTTGAGTTGCGCCATCACGCGCTGGCTTTCGGCGGGGCCGACAAGGTTCTCGAACTCGTTACGGCTGTCGCTCATGGTGGGGCTCCTGATGACTCTGTAGTGGAAACAGCGAAGACGGTGTTGTGATGAGGAAACGGGTTGGATGCGCGACTAGGCGAACCTGTCCTTCAGCTTGTAGTACATACCCACCGCCGGCAGGAACCACGGCGGGCCAAAGTGACCGGGAATGGCGCGCCATGTGCGATCGCGCCACGGGTTGGCGGCAGCGTCGCCGGCCATCACCGCGGCCATGCATTCGCCCATGTGCACGGACATCTGCGTGCCGTGGCCGCTATAGCCCATGGAATAGAACAGGCCGTCGCGCTCGCCCGCGTGCGGCAGGCGGTCTTGTGTGATGTCGACCAGGCCGCCCCAGCAGTAATCGAGGCGCACGTCATGCAGCTGCGGGAAGGTCTGCGTCAGGCCGGCGCGCAGAACCTCCCCGCTCACCGCGTCCTGCTGCGGGCTCGACACGGCAAAGCGCGCCCGACCGCCAAACACCAACCGGTGGTCCGGTGTGAGGCGAAAGTAATGATGGATGTTGGCCACCGTCACATACGTGCGGCGCGCGGCCAGCAGCGCGTTTGCGCGGTCTGCACCCAGTGGCTCCGTGGTGACGATGAAGCTACCAATGGGGACGATGCGCCGGCGCAGCCAGCCGAACGTGCCGTAACCGCCGTGGCGCGAGGCTCCCGTGGCCAGCAGCACCTGCTTGGCCAGCACCGTGCCGCGCGAGGTATGCACGCGATGCACCTGCCCCTGCACACGCTCGACGCGCTGCACGCAGGTGCGCGTATGAATCTGGGCGCCCTGGCGTTGTGCCGCCATGGCCAAGCCTTGTGCGAAACGGCCCATATGCATCTGCCCGCTGCGCTTATAGAGCAGCCCACCATGAAAGCGCTCGCTCTGCACTTCGGCGCGCACGCGGGCAGCATCGAGGATTTCCACATCGGCATCCACACCATCAGCAATCAGGCGGTCTGCGCTGCGCTGTAGCGCGTCCATCTGATGCAGCCGGGTAGCGAGCTTGAGCTTGCCGTTGCGCTGGAAATCGCAAGCGATGCCTTCGTCGAACACGATGCGCTCCACCGTATCCACGGCAGCGTCATAGGCGTGATACCAGGCGCGGGCACGGTCCACGCCCACCTTGGCGGCCAACGCCGCGTAGTCAACGGCCAGGCCATTGTTCACGTGTCCGCCATTGCGTCCGGACGCCTCGGGCGCCACCCGCCCCCCTGCCTCCAGCACGACCACGCTGGCGCCACGCCGCGCCAGTGCCAGCGCCGCTGACAACCCCGTAAAGCCGCCGCCGACGATGACCACGTCTGCCTGCGCCGGCAGATCGTGCGCATCCAGCGCCAGTGCGGGCACCGAGTCGTTCCAGTAGGAGTCGAGTTTCATGGAGGTCATGTGGGGTGACTAGGGAGACTCGGCATGATTGGACTTAAAGACCAACCACACCCGGCAGCCCGCCGATGTCCTGGATCTCGGTATAGCGGTACGCCGGGTTGCCCGGGCCATGGCCGCGGTTGACGAACACCTTGTTGACGATGCCCAGATCGTCTGCCGACATCAGGTCGTAGCGCAGACTGGACGACACGTGCAGCACATCTTCCGGGTTGCAGCCGAGCGAATCGAACATGTATTCGAAGGCTTTCAGACGCGGCTTGTAGGCCTGGGCCTGCTGCGCGGTGTACACGCGGTGGAACGGCGCACCCAGCATCGCCACGTTCTTCTGGATCTGCGCGTCGTCTGCGTTGGACAGGATCACCAGCGGAATCTCCTTGGCCACCTTCGCCAGCCCGGCCGGTACGTCGGCATGCGGGTCCCATGTGGGCACGGCGTCGTAATAGGCCTGGCCGTCGGTGTCGAAGTACTGGATCTTCCATTTCTTGCACAGGCGGCGCACGGCGTTCTTCAACACCACCTCGTACGGCTTCCAGTCGCCCAGCACCTCATCGAAGCGGTAGGCGGTGAAGTCCGCAATGAACGCCTCCATCTGCTCGGCAGGAATGCGGTCGGCAAACAGTTCGCGCGTCATCTCGCCCATGCGAAAGCGCGTGAGCGTGCCGTAGCAGTCAAAGGTGATGTACTTGGGGCGGAAGGTCATGGCGTCGGGTCCTAAGGTCCTGGATGTGGCTGCTGTTATGCAGTCTTTGCAGCACGGTTATGACGAAATCATTGAAGCACGCAGACTCGCAGTCGTTATAGGGAAATGCACGGTCTCACGTGAGAAAGCTGCCGTTTCAGAGGGCACTCCCGGCATGCCATGCGGTCTGCACCGGTGGCGTGCCGCATGCACCGCCAATGCGCCGCTAATGCGCCGCAGCAAAGTCGATCAGCACGCTTTTGAAGCGCAGGTTGGCCTCCACGGCTTGCCGGCCCAGATCCTTGCCGATGCCCGACTGGTGATAGCCGCCGGTGGGGATGACGAAGTCTGTGCTGCGCCCGTAGCGGTTGATCCACACCGTGCCCGCCGCAATGCCACGCATGGCGCGCAGCGCACGGCCAATGTCGGCGGTATGCACGCCGGCGGCCAGGCCGTAGTGTTCGTGCGCGGCCAGGGCCAGGCCCTCCTCTTCGTCGTCAAAGGTCTGCACGGTCAGCACGGGGCCGAAGATCTCTTCCTGCACAGCCGGGCTATCCGCGCGTACACCTTCGAGAGTCGTCGGCTGGAAGTACGCGCCGCCCGGGCCATCGCCAAACAGGCCGCCACCGCAGCGCACCTGCGCGCCGGCATCACGCGCCCGCTCGACGATGTCGAGAATGCGCGCCGCCTGCGGCCCAGAAATGATGGGCGGCAGCGTGGCCGAGTCATCCCACGTGGCGCCGGGCCGCAACGCAGCAAAGCGGGTGGCAATGCGCTCGATCAATGCCTGGGCAATGCCCCGCTGCACGATCAGCCGCGAGCCCGCCACGCACACCTGCCCGGCATTCCCGGTGATGGCGCCTGCAATGATGCCGGCCAGCCGGTCGATGTCCGGCGCGTCATCAAACACGAGTTGCGGGCTCTTGCCACCCAGCTCCAGCGTGACGGGCTTAGGGCCGTGCGATGCGCACGCCCCCATGATGGCGGCACCCGTGCGCGTCGAGCCGGTGAACGTCATCTTGGAGATGAGCGGGTGCCGCGTAAGCGCATCGCCCGTGGTGCGGCCATCGCCCTGCACCACGTTGAACAGGCCCGGCGGCACGCCCGCCTCGATGGCCAGTTCAGCCAGGCGGATGGCGGTGTACGGCGTCAGTTCGGATGGTTTGAGTACCACCGCGTTGCCCGCTGCCAGCGCCGCACCCACCTTCCACGACACCATCACCAGCGGGAAATTCCACGGCGTAATTGCGCCGACCACGCCGTAGGGCTCGGCTACCACCATGCCCAGGTTGTCGTGCCGCGTGGCGGCCACGTCCCCGCCAAGCTTGTCGGCGTATTCGGCAAAGAAGCGCAGGCCTTCGGCGGTGAACGGCACGTCCCAGGCGGCCGCGTCACGCACCGGGCGGGTGGAGCAGACCGCCTCCAGCGGCGCCATGTGCGCCACGTCGGCGTCGATCAGATCAGCCCAGCGGCGCAGCACGCGAGCCCGGTCACGCGGGGCGCGGCGGGCCCAATCGCTCGTGCGCCAGGCTTGCCACGCGTCTTGCACGGCGGCATCGACGGTGGCGGCGTCGGCCAACGGCAGTTCGGCATGCACGGCGTTGTCGGACGGGCGCCGCACGGTGATGCGCCCAGCATCGGGCACCAACCTGCCGCCGATGAAATGGCCCGATGGGACGTGAAGGGTTCGGGGGTCGAAAGTGGTCACGAAAATAGGGGGAGCCGAAGCCCGGCACCCACATCGAATTGAGGTCATTGATGCTAGGCAGGATGGCTCGGCATTTGTGTTCGTAACCGAGGGCGCCACCGCATCGAATTGCGAAACCGATACCCTCGGCAGACGATGCTTGCAAATTGCGGGCAAACCCCAATTCGGTCTGGCCCAGCGGGGCGATGTCGTCCAAGATGAGTATCGGTGCCACCCTCCTCCTTCGTCAGAAGGCCCCTCCCATGTCTTCCTCATCCGTCCCCGCCCAGAACAGCCCCGCCGACGATGGTGTGGTGCTGCGTCCGATGACCGCCGATGACCTGGCCCAGGCGCACGCCCTATCGGAAGAGCAACGCTGGCCGCACCGCCCGGCCGACTGGGCGCAGAGCTTTGCGCATGCCGAAGGCTTCGTCGCTGAGCGCGACGGCCAGATCATCGCCACCGCGCAGCGCTGGCGCTGGGGCCCGCACCACGCCACCATCGGGCTGGTGATCGTCACGCCCGCATGCCAGGGCCGCCGCATCGGCCATCGACTGATGACTGCACTGCTGGATGGCCTGGAGGACCACACCGTGCTGCTGCATGCCACCGCTGAAGGGCGCGGCTTGTATGAGCGATTGGGCTTCGTGCGCATCGGAGAGGTTCGCCAGCACCAGGGCATTGCGCAACCCACACCGCTGATCGCCCTACCCCCCGGATGGCGCCTGCGCCCCGCCGGGCAGAACGAAGCCGAGGTCTTGCACCGCCTGGATGCCGAGGCACGCGGCATGCCACGCGATGCGCTGATCGACGACCTGCTCGCCAGCGCCGATGCCTGCGTCGTGCTGGACGACGACGGCGAACCACGCGGCTTCGCCATGCTGCGCCGCTTTGGCCGTGGCCACGTCATCGGCCCCGTGGTCGCCCCGGATGCCGAGAGCGCCAAAGCGCTGATCGCGCATCTGGCCGGCATTAACGCGGGCCACTTCACGCGCATCGATATCGATTTCGAGAGCGGCTTGGCTGAGTGGCTGGAGAGCATTGGCCTGCTGCGTGTGGATGCCCCCACCACCATGGTGCGCGGCGCACCGTTGACGACACCACCCGGCGCACCCGCGCTGTTTGCCATCGTGACCCAGGCGATGGGTTGAGCCTCCGACATTCCGCCTAACGTCAAACGCCCTGCCCCACCGTGACCACCACCTTCCTCTACAAGTC
>JGI24740J21852_10001073_pt1 | contig 12348 bp, 9 predicted proteins | sample KBSCornC6_FD_21852 | JGI IMG/M metagenome (IMG submission 21852) | reverse complement strand
CAGTGAACATCAGCAGGCTCAGCACGCAGGTCTGCCACACGTCGAACCCGTTCGCGACGGCGAGCGCACCGAACGAGATCCCGTACGCGCTGGTGGCGAGGGCGACGCCGATCGCCTCCCGGCGCGCGACGCGCACCTCGGCGACGGCGTCCTCGGGGTCGCGGCCGATCGTTCGCTCCTCTGAACGCATGACGATCATTCTGAACATCTGCAAATCGTTTGTCAAGGCGAACGAACGTTTGGAATACTGGCCGCATGGATGATCTCCGCGCCCGCATCTCCCGGTCTCTGCGTCGCGAGCGCGAGGCGGCGGGGATCTCCGTCTCCGAACTCGCCCGCCGCGCCGGGGTATCCAAGGCCACCGTCTCGCAGCTGGAGAGCGGATCCTCGGGGCCCAGCGTCGAGACCCTCTGGGCCATCGCCGACGCCCTGGGCGTGCCCTTCGCCGCCTTCGTGGAGGAGCGCACGAATGCCCCGACCCTGATCCGGGCCGGCGAGCACGCCGGCGTGCCGTCGGCCGCCGCGCCGTATCTGGCCACGCTCATCGCAGCCTGCCCGCCGGGCGCCCGTCGAGACCTCTACATCATCCAGGCCGAGCCCGGCGAGCCCCGCCGCTCGACGCCGCACCACGTCGGCACCACCGAGCACGTCGTGCTGATCAGCGGACGCGCTCTGATCGGCCCTTCCGAGGCNGCCGAGGAGCTGNACCCCGGNGACTACCTCTCCTATCCCGGAGATGCGTCGCACGTGTTCGAGGCGCTCGAGCCCGGGACCTCCGCGGTGCTCATCTCGGAGCTGCGCTGAGCCGCGCCGCACGCTGCGCACGGTGCGTGCGCTGCGTGCGAACGCCCGATACGCGAAACGGCCCGTCTGCCGGAGCAGACGGGCCGTTCGGACCGGCGTGGGTTACGCGTTGGCGTCCTGGCGCTTCAGGCGCGCGGTCTCGCGGGCGCGAATGGTCTGGTCGAGTGTCACCTTGCGAATGCGCACGACCTCGGGCGTGACCTCGACGCATTCGTCGTCGCGGGCGAACTCGAGGCTCTCCTCGAGAGTCAGCAACCGCGGCGGCGTCATGGACTCGAAGTTGTCGGCCGTGGCCGAACGCATGTTGGTGAGCTTCTTCTCCTTGGTGATGTTCACGTCCATGTCATCGGCGCGCGAGTTCTCGCCGATGACCATGCCCTCGTAGACCTCCTGCGTGGGCTGCACGAAGAACGACATGCGCTCCTGCAGGGCGATCATGGCGAACGGGGTGACGACGCCCTGACGGTCGGCGACGATCGAGCCGTTCTGACGCGTGGTGATCTGGCCCGCCCAGGGCTCGTAGCCGTGCGAGATCGCGTTCGCGATGCCGGTGCCGCGGGTGGTGGTGAGGAACTCGCTGCGGAAGCCGATGAGACCACGCGAGGGGACGATGAACTCCATGCGCACCCAGCCGGTGCCGTGGTTGGTCATGTTCTCCATGCGACCCTTGCGGTTCGCCAGCAGCTGGGTGATCGCACCCAGGTGCTCCTCCGGGGTGTCGATCGTGAGGTGCTCGAACGGCTCGTAGGTCTTGCCGTCGATCTTCTTCGTGACCACCTGCGGCTTGCCGACCGTGAGCTCGAAGCCCTCACGGCGCATGTTCTCGACGAGGATCGCGAGTGCGAGCTCGCCGCGGCCCTGCACCTCCCACGCGTCCGGGCGGCCGATGTCGACGACCTTGAGCGAGACGTTGCCGATGAGCTCGCGGTCCAGGCGGTCCTTGACCATCCGGGCGGTGAGCTTGTGCCCCTTGATCTTGCCCATCAGAGGCGAGGTGTTGGTGCCGATGGTCATGGAGATCGCGGGGTCGTCGACCGTGATGGCCGGGAGCGGCCGCACGTCCTCCGGATCCGCGATGGTCTCGCCGATCGTGATGTTCTCGAAGCCGGCGATCGCGACGATGTCGCCGGGGCCGGCCTCTTCGGCGGGGTAGCGCTCGAGCGCACGGGTCTTCAGGAGCTCCGTGATGCGGGCGTTGCTGGTGGAGCCGTCGGAACGGACCCAGGCCACGGTCTGGCCCTTCTTCAGCGTGCCGTTGAAGACGCGCAGCAGTGCGAGGCGGCCGAGGAACGGCGAGGAGTCGAGGTTGGTGACCCACGCCTGCAGCGGAGCCTCATCGTCGTACGCCGGGGCCGGCACGTGCTCGAGGATCGCCTCGAACAGCGGCTCGAGGTCGTCGTTGTCCGGCAGCGCACCGTTCTCCGGCCGGTTGCGGGATGCGGCTCCGGCGCGACCGGACGCGTACACGACCGGCACATCGAGCAGCGCATCGACGTCGAGGTCGGGCACGTCGTCGACGAGGTCGGACGCGAGGCCCAGCAGCAGGTCGTGCGCCTCCTCCTCGACCTCGGCGATGCGAGCGTCGGGACGGTCGGTCTTGTTCACCAGCAGGATCACCGGGAGCTTGGCCTCGAGCGCCTTGCGCAGCACGAAGCGCGTCTGCGGGAGCGGGCCCTCCGACGCGTCCACGAGCAGCACGACGCCGTCGACCATGGACAGGCCGCGCTCGACCTCGCCGCCGAAGTCGGCGTGACCGGGGGTGTCGATCACGTTGATCGTGATGTCCTTGCCGCCGGCGTGCTCGCCCTTGTAGGTGATCGCCGTGTTCTTGGCGAGGATCGTGATGCCCTTCTCGCGCTCCAGGTCGTTCGAGTCCATGGCGCGCTCTTCCATGTGCTCGTGGGAGCCGAAGGATCCGGTCTGGCGGAGCATGGCGTCCACGAGCGTGGTCTTGCCGTGGTCGACGTGCGCGACGATGGCGACGTTGCGGAGATCGGAACGGAGGGCGTGCGCCATGAAGGAATCCAATGCAGCTGGGGTTTCGCCCGGGATTCCGGACTCTTCAGGATACATCACCGCTCCTGGGCATCCTCTGCGGGGCGCATGCATACCGCCTCGCCGTACGCTCGACCCATGAGGATCGCCCTGCCCCCTCCCCCGCCTGACGCGCCGTCGCGGGCGCGGATCGGGTGGGAGATCGCGATCGTGCTCGGCCTCGGTCTCGGACAGTCCGCGGTGTACGCGATCGTGCAGCTGCTGGATCGCCTGTCCCTGTCGACGCCGCTGGCGGATCAGACGGCGACGCTGAACCCCTCGCAGTCCAGCCGCGAGCTGTTCGACCTGCTCTACCAGTTGCTCGGCATCGGGTTCTCCGTGGTGCCGGTGCTGCTGGTGTGCTTCCTGCTCTGGCGCCCGGTGCGCCCCCGCCTCGGCGCGCTGGGCCTGGACGGAACACGAATCGGCCGCGACGTCGGAGGGGGTCTCCTGCTCGTCCTCGCCATCGGGATCCCGGGGCTCGCGCTGTACGTGCTCGGGCGGATGAACGGCTGGTTCGTCGCGGTGGATCCGGGGGCGCAGAGCGCGTATTGGTGGACCGTCCCGGTGCTGCTGCTGTCCGCGGCTCGGGCCGCCGTGCAGGAGGAGTTCGTGGTGCTCGGCTACCTCTTCGCCCGGCTGCGCCAGCTCGGCTGGGGTCCGTGGACGATCCTCCTCGCCACGTCCGTGCTGCGCGCGAGCTACCACCTCTATCAGGGACCCGGTGCGTTCATCGGCAACCTCGGGATGGGGCTGCTGTTCGGCTTCCTGTTCCTGCGCACCAGCCGGCTGCTGCCGTTCCTGGTCGCGCACTTCCTCATCGATGCGGCCGTCTTCGTCGGCTACCCCTGGGCGGCGGCCATGTGGCCGGCCCTGTTCGGCCTGCCGACGCACTGACTCGGCGCCGTGCGTCTGGCTGGCTCCGGCCGGGCCCCCGGATCCCGAATCCAGATCCGCGATCCGGATCCGCGAGACTCCAACTGAGTAACGAGACTGCAGGCCATGTGCGAAGTCTCGTTACCCAGTTGGAATCTCGCGGCCAGATGAGGAGGTCCTTGATCGGTTCCACACAGACGCGCGCCTGCGGGAACTGTGCACCGACTGCGGCCAGCAGACTCCGAGGGACCGCCCCGAGCGGCAGGATCGGCACATGCTGAACGCCGGAATCACACCGCGACTCGCCGCCCCACCTCTTGAGTTGCTGCGTTCCAGCGAGATGGTGAGCTCCACTGTTCTCCTTCGGGCCTGGCGCCGCGGTGAAGTCGTCCGGGTGATCCCCGGTGTCTTCGCCGAAACATCTCGATGGAGCCAGATCCCGCCCTGGGATCGCTATCTCGCCCGCGCGTATGCCGTCGCGCTCACCCACCCCGCCTCAGTATTCTGCGGGATCACGGCCGCCGCACTGCGAGGAGTCTTCCTCGGGCGCCAGCAGGATCCGATTCTCATCCTGGATCCTGATCGCACCAGCAGGATCTGCGGCCCCGTACGCGTACTCACGTCCGCGGATGCCCGAACGATCGATGAGATCGACGGGATCCTTCTCACCTCTGCCGGCGACACGATCGTCGATGTCGCCCGTACCGTAGCTCCCGCTGCTGGTCTGGCCTATGCCGATGCGCTGCTACGCCGTTCACGTGACCTCGCTCCGGCGCAGCTGCCTGCGATCAACGAGTCGCGCCTCTCCTCGCGCGGTCGACGCCGCGCTCGTTGGGCGCTCGCGCGGGCGACAGGCGTTCCGGAGAGCCCTCTCGAGTCGCTCAGCCTCGCAGCGATCGAAGGTGCTGGATACGAACTGCCCGAGCTCCAGGTGACTTTCGTGACTGACGGCATCGCGGACCGGGCCGACTTCTTCTGGCGATCGCGCAATCTCGTCGGCGAAGCCGATGGCGACGTGAAGTACACCGGAGAGTTCGGTGATCCTGCCGAGGCGATCCTGAACGAGAAGCGCCGCGAAGCGCGGTTGCAGCGTCACATCGCCGGGCGCATCCGTTGGGGTTGGTCCGAGCTGCGCGACATGGATCCGTTCCTCGAGATCCTGGGCACGGCGCGGGTCCCCCGCGTCGCCCCGGCAGATCCGTTCATGCTCGCCTCGCTGCGCGACGCGCTCCGGGCGCGAACCCGCTAAGCACCGCGAGACTCCATCTGAGTAGCGAGACTGCCGTTCAGACTTGCTGTCTCGTTACTCAGATGGAGTCTCGCGGTCAGTAAGGTACTCAGGACTTCGGGGCGCGGCCGGAAGCCGAGCCACGTCAGCGCGTGACCACGATCGCGATCACGGCTCCGACCGCGATCACGACGAGAGCGCCGATCGCGGGCCCGTCCCAGCTGCGCCGGATCGGCGCATCGGCGCCCACGCCCGCGGCGCCTTGCGGGCGCTCCACGGCGTTCTCCCAGCGGGCGCGCACCTCGGTGAGCGCCTGCAGGCTCTGCGGCACCTTGACCTCGCCCGAGCGCCTGCTCAGCCGCGGCGACTGGATGCGTCCCGGGCCTCCCCAGCACGCCAGCTTCCGGCCGTCATCGAGCGCGAAGTCCAGCTGCCAGCGCAGGTCGAGCTCGGTCACCCGGCGCCAGCCGAAAGTCGTGCGGCGCAGGAAGTTCTGCACGGTCGCGCCGTCCTCGTCCACCCGCACCAGGGAGACCACGCTGATCACGTAGATGAGCCACAGCACCAGCAGCACCCACGGCGCGTACAGCAGCATCTGCGCCCAGCTGCCGCGCACCACCGCATCGCCGAGCAGGAAGACGGCCAGCACACCGCACACCACGAGCACGGCGATGCCCGTGGAGGCGCGGTACGTCCGCGCCCCCACGGGCATCTGGTCCATCGAACTCACGCGCTGCGACCGCCCAGGGCGATCGAGACGCCAGGGATGGCCTGGAGCAGTCGCTCCGTGTACTCCTGCTGCGGGTTGGCGAAGATCTCGTCCACCGTGCCCTGCTCGACGAGCTTGCCCTTCTCCATCACGCAGACCAGGTCGGCCGCGACGCGCACGACCGCGAGATCGTGCGTGATGAACAGGTACGTGAGGTCGAGCTCGCTCTGCAACTCGGCGAGCAGCTTCAGGATCTGATCCTGCACCAGCACGTCGAGCGCGGAGACCGCCTCGTCGAGCACGACGATGTCGGGCTTGAGCGCCAGTGCACGCGCGATCGCGACGCGCTGACGCTGACCGCCGGAGAGCTCGTTCGGGTACCGCGTCGCCAGCTCGCGCGGGAGCGAGACCTGGTCCAGCAGCTCGAGCACGCGCTCCTGGCGAGAGCCCTTGTCACCCACGCCGTGGATGTCCAGAGGCTCCGAGATCGTGTTTCCGATGTTGCGCAGCGGATCCATGGATCCGTACGGATCCTGGAACACCGGCTGCATGCGCCGGCGCAGCGCGAGCGTCTCCCGCCCGGAGAGGCTGGAGATGTCGACGCCGTCGATCGCGATCGAGCCCGAGGTGACATCCTCCAGCTTCAGCACCATCTTCGCCACGGTCGACTTGCCCGAGCCCGACTCGCCGACCAGCGCCAGCGTCTTGCCCTTGGGGATGTCGAACGAGACCGCGTCGACGGCGCGGAACGGGATGCTGCGGAACTGACCTTGACGGATCTTATAGTCCTTGGTCAGGTCGCGCACGGACACGGTCGGCGGGATGCCGGCGATGTCCTCGCTGGTCTCGATGCCCTGTCGCTCGTGGACCGCCTGGATGCGCTGCGACGCGATGCTCGGGGCCGCGGCCACCAGCTTCTTCGTGTACGGGTGCAGCGGGTTCTCCAGGATCTCCCGGCTGGGCCCGGCCTCGACGATCTCGCCGTTCTGCATGACGATGATCTTCTCCGCGCGCTCGGCCGCGAGGCCGAGGTCGTGCGTGATCAGCAGGACCGCAGTGCCCTTCTCCTTCGTCAGCGACGCGAGGTGATCCAGGATCACGCGCTGCACGGTGACGTCGAGCGCCGATGTGGGCTCGTCCGCGATCAGCAGCTTCGGGTCGGCCGCGAGGCCGATGCCGATCAGCGCGCGCTGGCGCATGCCGCCGGAGAACTGGTGCGGGTACTGGTGCAGACGCTTGGAGGCGTCCGCGAGTCCCGCCTGCTGCAGCACCTCGACCGCGCGGGCCTCGATCTCCTTGCGCCCGGTGGCAAGACCGTTCGCACGGATCGCCTCCTTGACCTGGAAGCCGATCGACCACACGGGGTTGAGGTTGGACATCGGGTCCTGCGGCACGTAGCCGATCTCGCGCCCGCGGATCTTCTCCATCTGACCCTCGGTGAGCCCGGTCAGCTCCTGACCGTCGAGGGTGATGCTTCCCGCGGTCACATGACCCGTGCCGGGCAGCAGATTGACGATCGCGGATGCGGTCGTCGACTTGCCGGATCCGGATTCGCCCACGATGGCCAGCGTCTCACCCGGGTACAGCTCGAGGTTGATCCCGTGCAGCACCTCCCTCGAGCCCTTCTGGGTGTCGAAGGCGACCTTCAGGTCGCGGATCCGGAGCAGCGGAGTGTCGGTTGATGCACTCATCGGCGAGCCCTCGCTCTCGGGTCGAGGGCGTCTCGCACGAGCTCGCCCAGCATGATGAACGCGAGCACCGTGATGGTCAGCGCGATCGACGGGTAGATGAGGGCCATCGGCGCCACCCGCAGCGACTGCTGCGCCTGGCTGATGTCGTTGCCCCAGCTCATCGTGTCGCTGCCGAGCCCGACGCCGAGGAACGACAGCGTCGCCTCCGCGACGATCGCGGCTGCGAGGCTCAGCGTGGTGACGACGAGCAGCGGTGCGATCGCATTCGGGATGACGTGGGCGATCAGGGTGCCGAACCGCGACTTCCCGAGCGCCCTCGAGGCCATCACGAAGTCGGCCTGACGCACTCTCAGCACCTCGGCGCGGACCACACGGGCCGTGGAGGCCCAGGCGAATCCGCCGATCGCGAACGCGAGCGTGAACACGTTGCGGAACTGCGCGAACACGCTCATCACGACGACCGCGGCGAGGATGTAGGGGATCGAGAAGAAGATGTCGCCGACGCGGGACAGCAGCCCGTCCAGCCAACCGCCGTAGAACCCGGCCAGGGCGCCCATGATGAGGCCGATGACCGACCCGATGATCGTCGCGATGAGACCGACGGAGACCGAGGTGCGCGCACCCCACACCGTCCGCGCGTAGATGTCGCAACCCTGGAACGTGAAGCCGAGCGGGTGCCCGGCGGCAGGTCCTCCGTTGGAGTCGGACAGCTGGCAGTTGCTGTTCGGCGGGGTCTGCGTGAACAGCGTCGGCCAGAGGGCCATCAGCAGGACCACGAGCACGATGACCATGGAGATCCAGAACATCGGCCGGCGCCGCATGTCCGCCCAGGCATCGCGCCACAGGTTCGAGGGCTTCTCCGCGATCTTGACGACGTCGACGGCGATCGTGCCGTCCTTGATGGGTGCGACGTAGTGCGTCGCGCTGGTGTCACCGGACATAGCGGATCCTCGGGTCGAGCAGGCCGTAGAGCATATCGACGACCAGGTTGACGAGCACGTAGATGATCACGAACACCGTCACGAAGGACACCACGGTCGAGCCCTCGTGCTGTCGAATGGCTTGGAAGAGAGTGTTGCCGACACCGGGGATGTTGAAGATGCCCTCGGTGACGGTCGCGCCCACCAGCAGCACGCCGAAGTTCGTCGCGGAGTTGGTGATGACCGGGATGAGCGAGTTGCGCAGCACGTGCACGGGGATGACCCGGCGCCGCGGCAGGCCCTTGCTGTACGCGGTGCGTACCCAGTCCTGGTTGAGGGTGTCGATGACGGATCCGCGCATCAGACGCATGCTCACCGCGTAGAGGCTGAGTCCCAGCACGATCGCGGGCAGCCACATGTCGCCCCAATCGTTGGTCGCGCCGACAGTGGGGCTGAACCACTGCAGCTTGACCGCGAGGAAGTACTGCGCCAGGAACGCGATGACGAAGATCGGCAGCGAGATGAAGACCAGCGAGATGACCAGCATCGTGTTGTCGAAGATCTTGCCCTTGCGCAGCGCGGAGAACGTTCCGATGATGATCGCGAGCGTGAACTCGATCCCGATCGCCATGACGGCGAGACGGCCCGTGACCGGCAGCGTCGCCGCGAGCACGTCGTTCACGGAGCGTCCGGAGAACGTGGTGCCCATGTCGCCGCGGAAGATGCCGGTCAGGTAGTACCAGTACTGCACGATGAACGGCTGATCGAGGTGGTACTGCGCGACGAGCGCGTCGTGCAGCTGCTTGCTCGGCTGCTTGTCTCCGAAGAGCGCAGCGATGGGGTCGCCTGGCATGGCGAAGACCAGGAAGTAGATGAGCAGGGTGGCCCCGATGAAGACGGGGATCACCTGCAAGAGGCGTTTGAGGATGTAACCGACCATTCGCCCCTCCTTTCAGATGAGGAGGCGCCTCGGGAACCCAGCACGATCCGTGCGGGTGCGACGCCTCACTGAGAATCGTGGCACGTGTTCGACGCGCACGACACTAATTCGGTGGCTGTTTTCAACAGCGCGCGAGGCGGTGACGTGGTCGTCACCGCCTCGCGGGTGTGATCCCCGGGCTGGTCAGCCCTTGGTGATCTCGTAGTACAGCGGAACGGAGTTCCATCCGAACTGGACGTTGTTCACGCCCTTGGCGAAGCCGCCGTTCACGTTCGAGTACCACAGCGGGATGGCCGGGAGGTCCTTGAGCAGCAGCTCCTGGGCCTGGGCGTAGTCCTTCGTGGCCTCGGACTGGTCGGTCGCCGAGGCGCCCTTCGCGACCAGCTTGTCGAACTCGGGGTTCGAGTAGTCGGTGTCGTTCGACGACGCCTTGGTGCCGTAGATCGGCTGCAGGAAGTTGTACTGCGCCGGGTAGTCGGCCTGCCAGCCGGTGCGGAACGCGGTCTGGATGGTGCGCGCGTTCACGTCCTTGCGAAGAGCAGCGAAGTCGACGTACGGGTTGCCGGAGGCGTCGATGCCGAGGTTGTTCTTCAGCTGGTTCGACACGGCGTCGACCCACGCCTGGTGCGAGGAGTCGGAGTTGTACGCGATCTGGAACTTGCCCTCCCACGGCGAGATCTTGTCGGCCTGAGCCCACAGGTCCTTCGCCTTCTTCGCGTCGAACTTCAGCACGTCCGCACCCTTGAGGGAGTCGGACCAGCCCGCGATGACCGGCGAGGTGAAGTCGCTGGCGGGGGTGCGGGTGTTGTTGAAGATCGTCTTGGTGATCGCAGCACGGTCGATCGCCATCGAGATCGCCTCGCGACGCAGCTTGCCCTCGTCACCGGTGAAGTGCGCGGCGTTGCCCGGGATCGAGAACGACTGGAAGATCGCGGCCGGCTGGTTGACCGCACGGTCGCCCAGATCGGACTCGAACGTCTGCTGCGCTGCGGCCGGGATCAGGTCGATCACGTCGACCTTGTCGCTCTGCAGGTCGGCGTAAGCCGCGTCAGCGGTTGCGTAGAAGATGAAGTTCACGCCACCGTTCTTCGCCTGACGTCCACCCTTGTAGGTGTCGCTCTTGACCAGGTCGAGCTCGACCTTGTGCTGCCAGGCGCCGGCCTTGGCGAACTTGTAGGGTCCGTTGCCGATCGGGTTCTCGCCGGCCGTGGCCATGTCCTTGAGGGACGCGGCGGGCAGCGGGTAGTAGGCCGAGTAGCCGAGGCGCTGCGAGAAGTCCGCGGCGACCGGGTTGGCCAGCTTGATCGTGAACGTGTAGTCATCGGTCTTCTTCAGACCGGTCAGCGGGGAGTCGGCGGAGTCGCTGAAGCCCTCGATGTCGCTGAACCAGGACTGGTTGAGCTGCTTGTTCGAGAACAGCGCACCGTACTGCCACGCGTTGATGAAGCTGTCGGCCGTGACCTTCTCGCCGTTGGAGAAGGTGTTGCCCTGCTTCAGCTTGATCGTCAGGCTCGAGGCGTCGTCGACCTTGATCGACTCGGCCATGTCGTTGACGAGCTTGCCCTTGGCGTCGTAATAGGCAAGGCCCGCGAACAGGGAGTCGAGGATCTTGCCGCCGCCCACCTCATTGGTGTTGGTCGGGATCAGCGGGTTCTCGGGCTCGCTGCCGCTGACCTTGATGATGGTCTTCGAGTCGCCGCCCTTGGTGGGGGTTGCGTCTCCGCCGCTCTTGCTGGAGCAGCCAGCGAGGGCGAGTGCGCCCGCCGCGAGCAGTCCGATGCCCGCGAGGGCGATCTTGTTGCGCTTCACGTTGTGTCCTCCTGTGGACAGATAACAGCAATCTGCACGCTCTTCGTCGAGCGCGTAGGGATACTCGAGGGTAACCGCCGCACCCCCGATCCGGCGAACCGACTGCGTTAACCGTTACTCACTGGTGACCTGAACGACGAGGCGCCCTGGGAGCGGTTCCCAGGACGCCTCGTCGTTCTTCGGATCGTGCGGATCCTTACAGCGCGAAAGCCTCCACCGGAGGGCAGGCGCACACCAGGTTGCGGTCGCCGTACGCATTGTCGATGCGGCGCACCGGCGGCCAGTACTTACCCGCGATGAGCGCATGCGTCGGATAGGCGGCCTGCTCGCGGGTGTAGGCGTGATCCCACTCCCCCATCAGCAGCGCGGCCGCGGTGTGCGGCGCATGCACGAGCGGGTTGTCGTCGGCCGGCCAGACACCTGCGGCGACCTCGTCGGCTTCGGCCTTGATCTGGATCATGGCCTCGACGAAGCGCTCGAGCTCGCCGAGGTCCTCCGACTCGGTGGGCTCCACCATGAGCGTGCCCGCGACCGGGAACGACATGGTCGGCGCGTGGAAGCCGTAATCGATGAGGCGCTTGGCCACGTCGTCGACCGTGATCCCGGTCGCCTCCTTGAGCGGACGCAGGTCGAGGATGCACTCATGCGCCACCCGGCCCTGCTCCCCCGAGTACAGCACCGGGTAGTGCGCGGCCAGGCGTGCGGCGACGTAGTTCGCCGCGAGCACAGCGGCCGCGGTCGCATCCCGCAAGCCGTCGGCGCCCATCATCCGCACGTACGCCCACGAGATCGGCAGCACGCCGGCGGATCCGTAGGGCGCCGCGGAGACCGGGCCGCCCTCGAACACGTAGCCGCCCGCGTGCGCGGCGCGCTGCGCCTGCGGGTGTCCGGGCAGGTACGGCGCGAGGTGCGCCTTCGCCGCCACGGGGCCCACGCCGGGGCCGCCGCCGCCGTGCGGGATCGCGAACGTCTTGTGCAGGTTGAGGTGCGAGACGTCGCCCCCCAGGTCGCCGAACCGGGAGTAGCCGAGGAGCGCGTTCAGGTTCGCGCCGTCGATGTACACCTGGCCGCCGGCCGCGTGCACCGCCGCCGTGATGTCGAGCACGTCGTGCTCGTACACGCCGTGCGTGGACGGGTAGGTGATCATGAGCGCCGCGATCTCGTCGGCGTGCTGGGCGATCTTCGCCCGCAGGTCGTCGAGGTCGACATTGCCCAGCTCATCGGTCGCGACCACGACCACCTTCATGCCCGCCAGCACCGCGGACGCGGCGTTGGTGCCGTGCGCGGACGACGGGATCAGGCACACCGTACGGTGGTCGTCTCCGTTGGCGAGGTGG
>JGI24740J21852_10001072_pt1 | contig 12349 bp, 9 predicted proteins | sample KBSCornC6_FD_21852 | JGI IMG/M metagenome (IMG submission 21852) | reverse complement strand
TGCTCGATGTCGCGCAGGTTCAGCAGCTCGCCGCGGCGCAGCGCCACGGCGTTCCAGGCGGTGCCGCGGTTCGGCTCGTTAGCGAACAGCACCTGGCGCACCCGACCCGGCACCAATGTGAGCTGCAACGTGCCGCTGCGCAGGTCCTGCGCGTCGGCTACCACACGCGTGGTCACGAACCCCCGATCGATGATCGCGTTCTGGATGCGTTTCATCACCAGGTTGATACCCACGTTGCCGAGGCAACGACCGTCGCTGTTCACTGGGACTTCATCTTCAGCACGGTAGGCCTGAGACAGCGCCCAGCGGAATCGGTCAGCGCTGTCGCCCTTGAGGTCAATGCGCAAGATGGGGAAGCACGGCGACTCTTGCGTCGGGATGACCGCCGGGCCTTGCGCGGCTTCGGGGGTCGGCAATCGCACATCGGGAATGGATTCCTGCTGCTGCCGCAAGGCTCGCTCGCGTGCGTGCTGGCGCTGCAACTCTTGAGCCTGCGCAGCCGCGGCTGACTTGGCCTCGGGCGAGACCGGGTCGACAGCTGCAAAGGCCAGCGCGTTGAACGCGCCACCGCCAATCAAGAACGAAAGATAAACAAGAACGGTTAGGCCAGACCTCGTTGCCTTGCATGGCGGTCGTCTTGGTGCTGCAACATCTCCCAGCAGGGATTCCCTTTCCAGGCCAACCCGTTCCGACATTCGCTCAAGAAGTCTTGCAACTCGATAACGACCACGTCGTTTTGCGACTTGTTCCTCGATTCCCAAGCCTATTCGGATCAACCCAAATCTGAAGATCATCTGATGGAATCTGCCGTTCGCCCCCAGAGGCACTCTTGGTCCGATCACGACATCGGACACATCATTGAAGCGACGCTGAATAGGCATCGAAGCAGCTTCGCCGACAGCTTGTGCAGCGTGAGCTTGTTGGACAGGCAAGATCATTTGGTTCTTTGTCAAATAGGATCGAATCGGACAGCCGGCCTTGTCGGCTCGCCTTCTGTGTCCTCATGTGCTGGGGAGCCCGAAGACTCAGCCGAAGATGCGTCCGTTGTTCCAGTTGTCATGTCGATTGAATGACGGAGAATCTTCGCGTCGACACCTGTCCTGGAGGACTGGAGGGCAGCTGGCGCATGAGCAATCTCTTGTGCAGCAGGGGCAGACACCGAGGAGCGATTGAGGCGTGTGGAGATTCGCCACCACAAAAGCAAACCCATCACGCACGAAGCCGGCTCGACTCGATGTCTGTGATCCAGTCAAAAACGGTTGACGATGAACTGATGTTTGGCTGATGTCCATCAATGACCAGCCGGAATGGACCGAGCAGCTCGCAAGAATGGCTTCTTTGGGAGGTACGCCACCAACGCACCAAACCTAGTCCCACCGCCGCAGTTTCAAAGGGTTGCTCGCTCTTCCCCGTGCGCATGGCCACGAGCACTTCGTTTAAGCGCCTCTCGAGCGCGTTCAATGATGAGCAGACACACAGGTCTTGATGAGAAGACACCAGGAGATCGAAGTCACCCCAAAAATTGGTGCAAAGCACCGGCTCACAAACAAGAGCAATCGAAAAGCTGCGCATGGTTTCGAGAAGGCGTGCAGCGCTCTCTATGCTGCGCTTGTCTCCACGCGGCGCAGAGTCGCTGCGACTTCTTGACTGACCGGATGCAGGCATGCCGTCCAGAGTGGCTGAACGCCGCCGCTTCAGCTGGGACGCGAAGGCTGAAAACTTCTGGGGAGCAGCTTCCGCCCGTGAAGGATCGCCATAGGATTGCTTGACTTCTCTACCGAACCCAGCAAGCGCATGTTCCTTTTTGACCATTCCAAGCCTCCTTAATGAGCAAATTTGACGCAAATCAAACTGCAAATCGTCATTTTTGGAACTATAACGGTCATATTTGACGATAAACAACCCTTCCAAGCACTTTACAAACCGTTTCAAATGTCAATTTTGACCAATTCACCTCCTTCGCCGTCGTGGGGGTCCCATCTCCTGGAGCGTCTGTTCGAGCGACACCGGATTCCGCCACGCGAACGAGCGGCACTGCTTGAGAAAGTGCTGGACATCTCGCGCTCGTCTGCTCGACGGCGCGTGGTTGACGGCGATCTGATGATCGGGCAGCTAGAGCGATTGCTGTCTTCGTTTCCAGGCGAGACCCTTGAGGCCTTCATGGCTGCAGAACAGCGCGAAAACGGAACGCTTAGGCATGGCAGCCTGGAATTCGCTTGTCAGTTCACGCTCGGAGAACGACTGGAATCAAGCGCCGAGTTCGCATTGGTGGCAATCAAGGTTGCCAACCGTTGGGAGCTGGTAGAAGGAACGCAAGCCTCCGGACTGGAGGCTTTTGAAATCAAGAGCTTGGCAAGCAACCCTGGTCGTCGACTAATCGGCCGAGTAGCCGTGCTCGACGATCAACCAGGTGTGGCTGAAACCCTAGGAAGCGAGCTTCGAAGCGCGGGATTTGCCGCCGACTGCTTTACTTCGGCGACTGAACTTGTGAATGCAACAAACGAGGTGAAATTCGATGCCTACGTTTTGGACTGGCTTGTTGATTCCGGCACAGCGGAAGGGCTTATCCAAATCATTCGAAGCGCAGACGCAGCATGTCCGATTGCAATTTTGACTGGGCAGACTTCCACTGATAATTCAATAGCAATCGATATTGCCAAGATGGTCGCTATCCATGGCGTAAGCTATTTTGAAAAACCGGCTACCTCTTCGATCATTATTGCAACATTGCGAAGACTGCTTAAGCAAAAAAATTAATCCCTGGTTTCCTCAACGAGCTGCCTCGATTGCCTTCGCAAATATCGATACACTAATCGGCTTTTGCAAAATCCCATCAAAAGGCCACATTTCCCCTTCCGTTGATAGTGGCACTTCTGCAGCTCCTGCAGTAATTGCAATCAATCGAGCATCACAATTCACGCCACCGCCTCGGCGGATCTCCGACGCCAATTCCGACCCGTTTTTTACAGGCATATCGAGATCTATGAAAACAACATCATAAAAAGTTGCTGCCATTTTATTTGAAGCCAAAATCGCGGAGCTGGCCGAATCGAATGAACATTTCAAGTCTTTAGCCATTGAGCATAATGCTTCCAGGACATCTGGCCGATCATCCACGATCAAAACTCTCATTTGTTCTTCTTTAGCTTGATTCAAAGACAAAGGTCGATCACAGCTCGTCACAGGAATTTCAATAGAGACGGTTGTTCCAACACCTATTTCGCTTTTCAGATCGATGCGCCCACCAAGGTGTTTCAGCAACGTCATGACCACGGCCAGACCTATTCCTGAACTATTACGTTCTCGCTCCACCGCGCCATAGCGAACAAATGGCTTAAATATATTTTCCTGCCGTTCCGCAGGTATTCCAGCGCCCGAATCCGCAACAACCACTTGCAGCGTTTGCGTAGAAGTTAGCGTACAGCCAAGCTCAACAAAACCTTGCTGCGTATATTTAATTGAATTTTCAAGAACATTTGAAAAAAGCTGCTCCAATCGTTTTGGATCTGCGCTGACAAAAGTCGAGTTTGGAAAATTTTTAGTTACCTTGAATTGCAATCCTTTTGAACTCGCCATTGGAGAAATATTAGTTGCAATATCATCAATCAAGTCTCCAAGTTCGAAAGTTTCCGAACGAATCTCAAGCTTACCTGTGTCTCCTATTGATAAGATGAAAAGATCTCTAAGTTGCCGCTCGATTTGCTCAATCGCAAGTTGACACCGTCGAATAAAATTCTTGTGCTCGGAATCTCGCTGATTTCTCGATTCCATCTGCACAGCGGAAGAAAGCACTTGCAAAGGTGACTTCAGCTCGTGACTTGCCATTGAGAGGAAAAAGTTCTTTTCTTTGGTCGCGGCAACGGCTTCAGCCAGTGCCACTTCTTTCTCGGCAAGTGCACGGCCTTTTTCAACAAGAGCTACTTCGACTTGGTCGAGGGAACTGGTAGCAGCATTCTCAGCCAATCGCAATCTGTACGCCAACGAAAAGGAAAAGAACAGGGCTTCCCACAATGCCGCCATCTCCACAAAATATATATTCACATAATCAACATCGATGATCTTTGTGAGTTTTAGTACATAAAGCGTCGATACCAATGCATGCCCAATCACCCCTATGGTGCTGTAGATAGCCGGCTCAAATCCCTGCCTTAATCTGCAGATGCCAGCAGATACTAAGCAGACTTCGGCAACGATTACAAGTTGAAGACCCAACAAATGCGCTTGCTCTTTAAATCCACATAAAGCCAAGACCGCCACAAAGAGAGCAGAATATTTTGTTAAAACAAAAAACTTATTTATCCCAGGAGCATATTTTTTTAGCGACATGAATTGCTGGAAAAACAGCATGCCGCCATGGATCGTCGCACAATTCAACAAAATAACCTGCTGCTGTACTGAATCAAACCAATCAAGCTTTGGAACGGTTCCCGCCAGCACACCTGCGATACCAATAAAACTCACCAAATAATAAACATAAAAAACATAAGTCCAGTCTTTGGTCATCAAAAGCAAGAAAACATTGTAGAAAACAATTATTATTAACCCTCCAAAAAGAATACCTTGCAATGATTGACTGAATTTCAAATTTTTTATCAAATTAGACGAACCAACCCAATTCACCCCGGTTTGCAACGGATTCCCATGAGGCTCCATCTTGAAAAATATACTTAAATCATCATTCCGCGGCAATTCAATCCTGAAAACAAAATCACTACCATCAACACCAGTTTCAGAAACACCAGCATCCTGATCAAGAAGCAATCTTTCATATCCGTTATCCCGAGGATAATAAACTTCAATCCGGCCGACGACTGAAGGATCAATAACAATATAAGATACACCACCTCCGAAGCGGGTCGTATCCATTTTCAACCTAGCCCAAAACACATCTTCCGTCGGCTGTTTTGGCGCAACCTCAAATACATTGAGGCCAAATACACTTGACCCCATAGCAGCCACCTCCTCAATGGAATAATTTTTATCTTTTGGCTGTTGAAAGATGCGGAGATGACGTTCAACGGAATATTTTTGCGGCCCAGTCGGCACAAAAACTTCTGATGCACCTTCGGTTTGACAACCAGCAAGAATTATTGCCAACATCAAAACCAAGATCGAATGCACTTTCTGAAGAGAATTAAAAAGGCCCTGTCGATGCAGGGCCCCAATCCACTTCGTGACAGTAAAAATTTCTTCAGTAGGCATTGTTTTTAAAAAAACCGTCAATTAACTGCTGGATGCACCGTCAAATAGATAAACCCGCTCGAGAAACGACCACTTTCAGGAACAAACAACAGAATATTTTGCCCGGGACGTAGCTTTCCAGAGCGAACAAGCTCATCAAGCATGATAAAAGCCGAAGCAGAACCTGTGTTTCCTTTGGTGGTTAAGTTGGTGAACCACTTCTCCTGCGGAATTTCAAAATCTATTTCTTTGAGAATTTTTACTGCACGCTCATAAAAATACATGGATGAAACGTGCGGCAAATACCAGTCAATGTCGGAAGGATTAATCTTCCTTTTTTCCATCAGTTCAATGAAAGGGTCACGAAATGTCAATGGGACAATATTGTCATTTAACAGTCGGACATCCTGCTTAAGCGAAAAAACAGATAATCTGTCTTGCTCTTCTCCGGACATGGTAGCCCAGCCTCGGAGGCTATCATCTTCATTTTTTACTGCACCAGCATACATACAAGCCGATTGTAAATGCGCTGCAGAACCGGTTTCAATCCATTGGATTTTTAATGGGCATTCGCCCATCGGTTGATTTTGAAGAAATAAAGCAGCAGCACCATCAGAAAGCATCCACCTCAGAAAATCCTGTTCAAATGCAATTTCAGGACGCTCTTCGAGTTGTTCAACTTTTGAATCAACCTCGGGCTTAAAAAGTTCAGCGAGCAAATACGGTGAAACTGCTTCAGAACCTGTAACAACTGCAGATTCATGTTCGTCACATGACAAAGCCAAATACGCGCCTTTCAAGGCAGTCGTGGAAGAAAGACACACGCCGGAGTAAGACGCAACCTCCATGCGGCCCCATTTCAAATGTTCTTGGACCAGATTCGCGTGTCCAATGACAAGAGAATCAGGTAGGGTCGTCCCGCAATAAAGGGCCCCGACCTTTCCAAGCTCGCCCAATCCTTCCACGGCTCGAGCTGTGATCGCCGAATTATTGAGCACCTGTTTACCGGTCTTTTTATCGATCACGTAGTGCCGTGATTTGATTCCATTGCTACGAAGAATAATGCTTCTTGCACGAGAATTTTTACCGTTGACCCGGCCCAGAACATCTTCCATTTCATCGTTGGAAATTGGATCGAAGGGCAAATAGGCGTTAGTGCGCGTGATGAAGACGGAAGACATTTTTATCTCTGAAGGTCGATAGCTCGTCGGGCAGTATAGTCGCGGACTTGGTCAACCAGACCAAGGACTCACACTCGTTATAAAAGGACCTAATTGTGAAGTTGCTTCGTTGTGCGGTACCGGCATTCTTAGCTTTTTCAACGTCACTTGCCATCGCTCAAACGGGGTGGTCAGTCGCCGTTGGCGGCGGACGCGTGACGTTCCATTCACACTCAAATTTGACGATTGCTGGATCAAGTTCGCCTGGGGCCTCGACAGAGCCGACTGACGGCAATGTCGCATTTTTGATCGGTTCCTACCATTGGTCGGACCGATGGTCCACTCGCATGACTTTCGGCGTTCCGCCAAGAACTGAGCTACGGGCTGCAGGGACTTTGGCTTCCCTTGTTCCGCCATTGACCGGGCGCATGGGATCTGTGCGCTATGCGCCCGGGACCCTCACGACCGACTACGTGTTCTTCAAGCATTCGAACTTCAGTGCCTATGCAGGCGGAGGGCTGAACTACACCAAGATCGTTTCCACTGAGGACGGCGACGTTTCCAACCTGCAGGTGAAGGATGCATGGGGCGCCGTGCTTGGCACGGGCATTGACGTGCAACTCTACAAGCGGTTATCGCTGAACATGGAGTTCAAGAAGATCTACGTGAAGATGCATGCATCGGGAACCGTTGCAGCCTTGGGGAACGCTCCGGTGACAGCCACGATGCGCCTTGATCCAACGATCCTTTTTGCAGGGCTTCGATACCGATTCTGACGTGGTCCAACTCGCTTTTCCAGCGTCAAGAGAAGCGAGTTTCCGATGCGCAGGGCAGTTAAACGCACTGAGTCGCGCAGGCAGTCCGTTCAGCCTTCTTCGCTCTGCGCGCTTAAACGCAAGTAAGGATTGTCTGCAGGAATGTCTTCAAACAGTGGCTCGGGCGACATCAGCAGGTAACCGTGCAGCCGCCGTGACTTGCGCGGTCCCGTGACCTCGCAGGTCCAGATGTTCAAGCCGCTGGCCTGCTTGCGGTGCACGCCCAGCTTCTCGAAGCGCTTCTGCACCCACTGCCACGGTTCCAGCTTCTCCTGCTTGGCCAAGGTAGCAACGTGCAGATGCTCCTGAGCGTACCGTTGGAAGACGCCGGGACTGACCAGGTAGGCGGTCCCGGTGACGGTATGCACCAGCGCCTTGGCGTCGTTGATGATCAACTTGCGTGCCTGGACACCTTGCCTCAACCAGGCCATGAACTGTGCGCCGGAAGGCTCAGGCTGAAGTGCCGGCAGAGCGGTTCTCGCCGGAGGCGCAAGTTCTTGAACTGGCATCGGTGCTGGCGCGATCTCCGGGGGTGCTGATACGGACCGTTCCGAAAGCTCTGGCGCCACGTCGAGCAGATCGAGCAGTGCTGTCACGTCGCTGTCGGCGGTAGCTGCAGGCGGCTGAACATCCTGAGCTTCTGGCGTCGCCGGCATTTGCTGTACCGACGGTTCGTGCCCCTCAAGCTCGACCTGCACGTGGCCCGCAAAAGGTGTCGGGCGATCGGCCGCCTCCCAGATCATCGCGGGCGACAGCTTCAGAAAGGTGAAGCTGTGCGACCAGCCAGCATCGCTGGTGACAGTGGCCTTCCAGATCGCCTTGCCATCCGGTGTAGCCAAGGCGATACCGTGGTCTTGCAGCACGTTGAACACCGCCGTGTTGCTCGACGGAATGCCGTCGATGCCTTGCGACAGGAGATGCGCACGCAGCTTGTCGGAGATCGTCTTGCTCACCAGCCAGAGCGCATCCTGGGTCAGCCAGCCGTCTGATGCCTGGGGCTGGTTCAGTTTGAATTCCTCCTTGAGCAGGTAGCGAAGGCCGTCGAGCAGCTTGCGTTGCAGCGCATGCCGGGGGGCGGCCAGTGCCTTGCTCGGATCACCACCGAGTTCCTGAGCAACAGATGCCTGGTCCGCCTGCACCACCAGTTCGCCGAGCATGCCGGCATGTTCGTACTGGCCGGCCAGCACGTACAGCAATGCGGCCCACAGATCGGAATAGCCGCTGAGCCAATCGAAGATGTCCCGATCAAGCAACCGGGTGAAGAGCAGCCCGGCGGCAGCGCTGTGCAGCCGATACTCGCGGTCCTTGCGGTAGCGGAGGCGGTACGGTCGCTGCAACGGCCCGTGCCACGGATGCCAGACACTGCCATCGGCATGCTCCACGTGCAGGTCGACCGCGATCTTTCCGATGTCGTGCAGCAGGGCGGCGTAAGCGGTGCCAGCGGTCCAGGCTTCGGCCTGGGCCGCCTGCGCCTCCGGCGTGGCGCCCGCAGGCAGCAGATGTGACTGCCGCAGCTTGAGGGCGTAGGCCACGATCTCCAGGCCATGGTCCAGCATGCCGCCTGGGTAGGCGTGGTGATGGCTCTCCGAGGCCGGGAACTGCTGGACCAGCTCGGCGTAGCGCTCCAGCGGTGCGAGGTACAAGGCGCCGAACTGCCGGCGCGACAGCGAGGTGCGCTGCCAGATGTGTTCCAGCAGCTTCTGCCGGCGCGGTGTCGCCAGCAGCGATGCGGCCGACTCCGGCCGCATCAGCCCTTTGGGGGCTTGGGTGGTGGGTGAGGACGGCGCGCTGGTGGTAGGCAGCACCCGTTTGCGTTGGAACAGAAAAAGCATGACGAACCCTGAATGAAGGGCTGTCGGGGGGAAGCCTTTTGGCCTTTTCGGGTAGGGCCTTTCCCCTTGGCCCATTCCCTTGCCCCTTTTTCAGCCCTTTGGCCTTTACGGAAGCCTCGGATATAGGGCAACGACGCCTGCCAAGCCACGACCAATGTGGGCGTGGCCCAACCCGGGTTTGATGGCCGTAGTGTTTTGGGTTGGCCTACTCTGTGGGATGCCGACCATCAGGGTAAAGCGGCAGGTCAAGGGAATTCAGGCATGTTACATAATTGACAAAAGAGACTTAGGAGAACAGAATGAACCCATTCCAGTCCTGCCTGCAGGAGATGACCATGCCCAATAACCTTGCATTCATCACCGGTCACCTGCCGCGTATCACGGTGGATGACGTAGTGCGCCGCTTCTCCGCCAGCGTCGATATCCGGGATGCCCGGGCCTTTGCGGCTGAACTTCAGGCGTTCTTTCATGAACGAGTGGAAGCGGTGGAGCTTCCGTCGCCTCTGGGCGTGCCGGGGGACGTGGACACGACGGAGCAAATTTTGACGCGCAGGGCGACTGCGCTACGCGCCGGCACGCGATGGGTGCCAGGCGAGACCGACATCCAGCGCGGCCGCGCTGCAATGCTGGAAGCCTTCGCCCAGCCGCACAATCTGTCGTTGCCCGAATTTGCCGGGCTCGCGAACAAGTCGCGCCAGCAGATTTACAAGGACATCGACGCACGCAGGCTACTCGCGCTGAACGTGGGGCCTCGCGGCCAGAAGTTGCCTGACTGGCAACTCGATCCTGTGAAGCAACGGCTGACGCAGGCCGTTCTGCAAGGAGCGGACCAGGTCGACAACTGGACGCTGTACCGTGCCCTGTCCGAGCCCCTCGAAGGCCTGGGCGAACGCTCGCCGGTGGAGGCCGTGACTGCTGATTCGGTCGATGACGTGGCCAGGGCCGTGTTCAACGTGCTGGGCGTGCATTGAGTCGGAGGTTGGTGTGAGCGTCGGGTTGCCGCCATGTCGAATCGATGCGGGCACATTGCTCCAGCATGTGAGCCGCGTCGTCTACCGGAGCCAGCCGCTGTACTACGGCCGCGACGGCACCAATCGCTACGACGCACCGGCGCGGGACTATGGCGTGCTCTATCTGGGTCGCGACCTGCACACGGCATTGATGGAATCCGTGTTTCACAAGCACCAGTGGGACAAGGACACCAAGCGCTCGATCGCATTGGCGGAAGTTCAAAGTCGGTTGGTGCGCGCGGTCGGTGTGCTGGAGGACCTGCACTTGGCGGACCTCACGGCTGAAGGCGTCATGGCCGGCTACTTCGGCTTGAACCTCGAGCAGTTGGCCAGTCGGAGCTACACGCACACCCAGCAGGTGTCCGGCCAGGTGCACGCGATGCGGGAAAGCGATGGTGTGGCGTTGTTCGACGGCGTGCTTTATCCGTCGCGCAACAACTATCCTGCTGCCAGCATCGCCCTGTTTGAGCGGGCCGAAAAGAAGGTCAAGGTGATCGATGACATCGAATTGCCAGACCATGCCGATTGGCCGCGGTTCATTGCGGACTACCGCATCGGCGTGGAGCCCGATCCTGGTCCGGTTGATCCAACCTGAGGTAACCGCCATGAAGACTGCGACACGAACCACTTTTGCGGAACACCTTGGCCGGACACTGGGCCAAGCATGGCGACGCTGCGTGCGTCTGGATCGGCGGGCACATGGCTGGTTGCTTGCGCGAGGATGGACACTTGGTGCAGCTAAGGCTGCGCTGCTGGTGGTCAAGCTCGCTGCTCTCGCCGTGTTGCTCTACACCGCGTTCTGGCTGGCATTGTTGCTCGCGTTTGGGTTGGCGAGTGCCTGGATTGTCCATAACGACGATGGGAGTCATGACGAGGAGCACAAGCCAGAGTGGCGGTATGGCTCTGCTGGATACGGTCTCTACACCTCTAACGAGCAGCGCATTGATCCGCACGATCCAGAAGACAATCAGCCGTAGCTACTTCACGGCCTTCAGCCCCAGCCCTGCACCTTTACCTCCTGCAGCTTGTGCATCGCGCGTCCCAGCGGCCAGCCCCTGAATCGCGTTTCCAGCATGCACGCCGGCCCAGCTGAGCGCAGTCATCCAAAAAGTCGGCAACACAATGAACATCGTTGCCATGACGAAATTCAGCAGCATGTCCCCGAAGGCGTTGTTCAGGCCGATCAGCGGGTCGAAATTGCTGTGTGGACGGTTCGCGCCAACCCCCCATCCGTAGAGCGCGTCGAGAATCGTGCTGTCGAGCCAACGAGCGAGTTGGAACCAGAAGTCCACGAAGAACAGCGCAAACTCGACGCAGCTCACCGTCACCACGGTCTTCAGCTCGTAGGTGCCGAACAGCAGCACCAGCGGAATGCAAATGACGAGCGCCATCTTGAGCAGGGACAGCACCATCGGCAGCGCCTGGCGAACCACGTCCATCGCCGGAAAAAAACCCAGCGAACCGACGGTCAACCCGAGGTCACCGGCTCCACGCGTCACGGTGTTGGGCTGCGTCTTCTCAACCTGACCACCGTAGTCGGTGTAGACCGAGCCCTGGTTCATCTTCTGCTGCCGTGGCGAAACGACAGCGCGAACCACCGAGTCGTTCACCTCGTTCTGCGACAGGAATCCGGCCCAGCGGCCGATGCGCGTCAGTAGATCGGGATCGACCTTGGCCAGCAGGCGTGCGCGTAGCCCGCTGCCGCCGTCCGACCACCACTGCCGGCACGTCGGGTAGCCGCCACCGCTGTCCACCTCGGCCAATCCTGCATCGCGTGTCGCGTCGTAAGGCCAAGCCGCGCGTGGGGTGCTCGAATGGTAGGTGTCGTAGAGGCCGGACGTATTCAGGAAGTAGCTCGAACCGATCCAGGTCACGTCGTTCATCTGCTGGTCAGAGAGCGTTGGCCGGCCCATGAACAGCTTGGCGCGTGAAGGCCCGTAGCAGTCATGCACGAAGTCGCTGACCTCCTGGGACAGCACCGGGTCATCGATGCGCGTGGCGTCGACGTCCATGCGCATCTGCCGCAGGTCCGTTCCGCAAGGGATTGCAGCCACAGCAGCACCCGTTACCGCTTTGGACAGCGCGTGCATGGCAAACCACCACACCGGCACCAGTGCACTCTGGTTGTTGAGCGTGGTGTAGGAATTGGACCAGCCTGTATCCGCTGGCTGGGGCGCATTGATTTGGCACTGTGCGGAACGCGTGGTGTCGAATCGGATCGTGTCCAGGTTGACCGGAATGAAGGGGACACCGGCAAACATGATCACCACGATCGCCACCCACACCCGGTTCTCGATGCGCATCGATGACAACACGCCCTTGTTGCCTTCGTCCGCGCCTTCAGCCCGCGC
>JGI24740J21852_10001070_pt1 | contig 12352 bp, 9 predicted proteins | sample KBSCornC6_FD_21852 | JGI IMG/M metagenome (IMG submission 21852) | reverse complement strand
CGCACTTACCACCAGGTTGGGAATGCAACGCATAAACGCTACATCATAAGCGCCGTGGTGTGTGGGGCCGTCGTCCCCTACCAGGCCGGCACGGTCCAGGCAAAAAACAACCGGCAGCTTTTGAATGGCTACGTCATGTATCACCTGGTCATATGCACGCTGCATAAAGGAGGAGTAAATGTTACAGAACACCCGCATACCCTGTGTAGCCAGGCCGGCAGAGAGGGTTACGGCATGCTGCTCGCAAATACCCACATCAATAGCGCGGTGCGGCATTTTCTCCATCATAAACTTCAGGGATGAGCCGGAGGGCATGGCAGGGGTAATGCCCATAATGCTTTCATTCTGCTCAGCCAGTTCTATGATGGTGTGGCCAAATACATCCTGGTATTTAGGCGGCTGTGGAGTAGTAACCGGCTTTTTAAATATTTCACCGGTTATTTTATCAAACAAACCCGGCGCATGCCAGGTGGTCTGGTCCTGCTCTGCCAGCGCATATCCTTTACCTTTGGTGGTAACAATATGCAGCAGCTTGGGGCCTGGAATGTCTTTCAGGTCCTGCAGGGTATCTACCAGCTTAATGATATTATGCCCGTCAATAGGCCCAAAATAGCGCAGCTTAAAGCTTTCAAAGAGGTTGCTGGAGCTGGATACCACGCCTTTTACGCTGGCTTCCAGCCTGGAGGCCATTTCCCGGGTAAAACGTTTGCCCACGGGCAGCTTGCCCAGCAGGTTCCAAACATCATCACGCAGCTTGTTGTACGTATGGGAGGTGGTAATGTCCGTTAAATATTCTTTGAGCGCGCCCACATTGGGATCTATGGACATGCAGTTATCGTTCAGGATAATCAGCAGGTTGGCATTGGAAACACCTGCGTGGTTCAGGGCTTCAAAGGCCATACCGGCGGTCATGGCGCCATCCCCTATTACGGCAATATGCTGCCGGTCAAATTCGCCTTTCTGCTGGGAGGCAATGGCCATGCCCAAAGCGGCGGAAATAGAGGTGGAGGAGTGGCCTACGCCAAAAGTATCGTACGGGCTTTCATCGCGCTTGGGAAAACCGCTGAGGCCTTTGTACTTACGGTTGGTATGAAAGTTTTCCCGGCGGCCGGTCAGTATCTTATGGCCGTAAGCCTGGTGGCCTACGTCCCATACCAGCTGATCATAGGGGGTATTGAACACGTAATGCAGGGCCGTGGTTAGCTCTACTACTCCCAGGCTGGCCCCAAAGTGCCCACCATGCACGCTTACCACATCAATAATGTATTGACGCAATTCTTCGCTTACCTGGTGAAGCTGCTCTTTGCTGACTTTCCGCAAATCGGCGGGATACTGTATCTGGCCCAGTAGCGGGCCGGGAGTTATGTTCATACCGGATCAGGGTGTATTATAAATATAGGCAAAAATAGCTAAAAAATGTGCAATTATGCAGATGTGCAGATATGCAAATGATTGCCCGGCTTTTACGCTGATTATCAGCCCTTTCCATCCGCACACCCGCATATCCGTACATTCGTCTGTTTTTAGGTGGTCTCATATGCACATCTGCAGATTTGTATATCCGCACATTGATTGTATCCACCTATCCGTACTTCCGCCCATTGATAACATTTACTTTCAGGCCGGCAGTACCGTATGGTATTTTTGAAATAAAGGAACCGTTTACTAATTTCAGATTGATGTTTAGACACATATCAAAATATTGGTGGTGCCAGATCTTGGGATGGACAGCGTATTTTGTGACCAATGTTTTTTTTGCATATTCGTATGTGGGTAAGGTTCAAACATCTTATCTGGTAGATTTTGCAATCTTAATAGCTTTTGGTTTACTATCCACCCATTTGCTCCGCAAGCTGATCAACCGGCAGAACTGGTTCCAGTACAGCTTTGAGAAACAGGTGCTTCTGTTCTTTTGTTTAATGATCGGGTCCGGTGTTATCATTTACCTGGGCGCCACGCTGGTAGGTAACCTGCTGCGCCCTGAGTCCAATAAATTATTCACCCGCCGGCAGGTAGTGGGCGGCCTGTTGTCCAACTTCCTCATTACCTCCATCTGGTGGCTTATTTACTTCATCTGGCACTATATAGACCGGAGCCGGAATACACAGCTGGATAAGCTAAAGCTGGAAAGCACCGTTAAAGAGCTGGAGCTGAAAACCATTAAATCACAGCTGAACCCGCACTTTATTTTTAATGCATTAAACAGCATACGGGCCTTGGTAGATGAAAATCCCCAGCGGGCCCGCACCGCCATTACAGAGCTGTCTAATATTCTGCGCAGTTCTATGCAGGTGGAAAAGGTAGAAACCGTAAGTTTGGAGAACGAATTGAATATTGTAAAGGATTACCTGGCGCTGGAAAATATCCGCTTTGAGGAAAGGCTGAAGGTGCAGTATGATATTGACCCGGAAACGCTGGAGCTGCCCATACCCCCGCTAATGTTGCAAACCCTGGTGGAAAATGCCATTAAGCACGGCATATCACGGGTGGTGAACGGCGGCGTGGTACGCATTAGCTCCCATATGCGGCAAATGCAGCATGAGCTGACTATTGAAAATACCGGGCAAATAATGGGCAACATCATTAACGGGCAGGGGTTTGGCCTGCAAAGCACCCGGCAGCGCTTAAGCCTGCTGTTTGGCCGCCGTGCCTCTTTTGACATTTATAACAAGAACGAACAAACGGTAGAAGCAAAAGTGCTGATGCCCTTAATATAAGCGATGGCTTTTAGCTATTAGCCTTTAGCCATTAGCGTGTGAATTACGCAGCAAAGCTGATAGCTGCCAGTCATCAACCAAACAAATAGTTTTACAGATGAAGAAAGCATTAATAATCGACGATGAACGCCTGGCCAGGAGCGAGTTAAAAAAACTGCTGGCCGATCACCCGGAGATCGTGATCGTAGGGGAAGCGGTGAATGCAAAGGATGGATTGGAAAAGATTGAAACCCTGCACCCGGACCTCCTGTTCCTGGATATCCAGATGCCGGATAAAACAGGGTTTGATCTGCTGGCGGAGCTGGAAAGAACACCCCAGGTGATCTTTACCACCGCCTATGATGAACATGCCCTCAAAGCTTTTGAGTACAATGCGCTGGACTACCTGTTAAAACCAGTGGAGCCTAAACGCCTGGCAGATGCCATTCACAAGCTACACCAGCAGGAAGAAAAGGAGCGCCAGGCCGCCGTAGGCGGCATCCGTAATATACTTTCTGAGAACGACCAGGTGTTTGTAAAAGACGGCGACCGTTGCTGGTTTGTAAAGCTGCAGGAAATACGCCTGTTTGAAAGCGTAGGCAACTACGCCCGGGTGTATTTTGAAAATAATAAACCCCTGATCCTGAAATCATTGAATGCGCTGGAAGAGCGGCTGGATGAGCGTACCTTTTTCCGGGCTAACCGCAAGCATATTGTGAACCTGCGCATGATAGAAAAAATAGACACCTACTTTAACGGAGGGCTGCTGCTGGAAATGAGGGGTGGGGAAAAGATCGAGGTGAGCCGCCGGCAGGCCGTGAAGTTTAAGGAAATGATGAGCCTTTAATGGAAGTTCACAGTCACAAGGCAAGTCCATAAAGTAAAAGACCTGTTACATTATTGCAATGTAACAGGTCTCTTTATTTGAAATATCTTTTTTCCCGAACTATTCTTTCTCTGACGCTAACTATTTCACGATCAACGGCGCAGAGTGCACCGCGTTTGCAATCTCTTTGATCAGGGAAGTATCTTTTTCAATGGCATTCCCTACCACAATCACATCGGCGCCTGCTTTACAGTTCAGGTAAGCCTTTTCAGCATCCCGGATACCGCCGCCCACAATAATGGGCACCGTTACCTGGCTGGCTACACGGGCAATCATGCTTTCGCTGATGGCATCCCGGGCGCCGCTGCCGGAATCCATATATATCAGCCGCTGGCCCAGCATTTCGCCGGCCATAGCCGTACACATGGCTATATCATCCTTATCGGAAGGAATGGGGAAAGTATTACTAATGTAGGAAACCGTAGTGGGAACGCCGCCGTCTATCACCATGTACCCGGTAGGGATCACTTCCAGCCCGCTTTTTTTCACGGCTACTGCCGATACTACGTGCTGGCCTATTAACAGGTCGGCATTGCGGCCGGATATTACGCTCAGGTATAATAACGCATCTGCATACTGGGATACCTGGCTGGGGCTGCCCGGGAACAGCACCACGGGAATATCGCAGCTGGCTTTAATACGCTGTACACACTCATCCAGGTGTTGGGTAATTACCAGGCTGCCGCCCAGGAATATATAATCCACCTGCGCCGCCGTGCATTTTTCTGCCAGGTCGGTGATACCCGCAGGCGTAACCTTATCCGGATCAATCAGGACGGCAAATGACTTTGTACCTTTTGCTTTTCTTTCAGCGAAAGAAGTGTATAATTTTCTGTACATCAATTAATGCGTTGTTCCGGTTGTCGCAAATGTATAAAAAAATTGGTAATAAGTGACAGCTCATATTGTGAAATAACCGAATATGCATAAGGCTCATTTTTCATGAGAAAGGGTATTCACGGGTACTGACAACCGGGCTGTTAATTAACACTTACAGCAATGTTTGGGCCACTTTTTGTTTATACACACTCTGTCAAAAGGCTGATACTGAGCCACTTTTGGCTAATTTTGTTATGGTTGGGGCCTTTCCCGGGCCATGGCTGCCAGTCCTGCATATTATCCACAAGCTGTTGATAAGAAATGCAAGGTATCACGGATTTTAAAAATTAATTTTAAAGTACCTCAATAAGTGTTGAAAAATCGATTGTTAAATCCTCCAAACATTGGGATATGAAACCGAGCATGCAGGCCTTTTTCACCCCTGAAAACAGCCGCCCATAGCGGGTCGCACAAGAAAGAGTACAGCAAAGGAGTGTGAATAGTGAATGCAAGGTTCCGTCCGATCAAGGAACAAACTTTATAAAACGGATGAAGCATACCAGTAACCAAAGCGGGCTTGTATTTTCCCGCCATTTTACCCAGGAAGGTAAAAGCCCCTATGAGCAGTTTGAATATGAGTTCCGTTCGTCAGTGATCCGCAACCCGGGAGGTGATGTGGTGTTTGAAATGAACAATGTAGAAGTTCCCAGGGCCTGGTCCCAGATAGCAACCGACATACTGGCACAGAAATATTTCCGGAAAGCGGGCGTACCCCAGCCGGATGGCTCCAAAGGCCGGGAAACCTCTGTAAAACAGGTGGTGCACCGTATGGCCAATTGCTGGCGTGCCTGGGGCGAGCGGGGTGGTTATTTTGCCAGCGAAAAAGATGCCCAGGTGTTTTATGATGAGCTGGCGTATTGTATGCTTAATCAGGGCTGTGTTCCCAACTCTCCACAATGGTTTAATACCGGCCTGCATGAAAGCTATGGCATTACAGGTAAGCCCCAGGGCCACTATTTTGTGAACGCCAAAACCGGCGAGCTGGAAAGATCCACCTCCGCTTACGAGCGCCCCCAGCCCCATGCATGTTTTATTTTAAGCGTGAGCGATGACCTGGTGAATGATGGCGGCATTATGGACCTCTGGGTACGGGAAGCCCGTATCTTCAAATATGGCTCCGGCGTAGGTACCAACTTCTCCCACATCCGGGGCGAAGGTGAAAAACTGAGCGGCGGCGGCACTTCCAGCGGCTTAATGAGCTTTTTAAAAATAGGCGACCGGGCTGCCGGCGCTATTAAATCCGGGGGTACTACCCGCCGGGCAGCCAAAATGGTATGCCTGGACCTGGACCACCCGGAAATAATGGATTTCATTAACTGGAAGGTAGAAGAGGAAAAGAAGGTAGCCGCGCTTATTAACGCCGGTTATTCCTCAGATTATGAGGGCGAAGCATACCGCACCGTAAGCGGCCAGAACTCAAATAACTCCATACGCATACCCAACAGCTTTTTTCACCGCCTGGCAGAAGATGGCGACTGGGAGCTGAAAGCCCGTATGGACGGCCGCATGCTGAAAACCGTAAAGGCCAAAGACCTGTGGGACCAGATTGCCTACGCTGCCTGGCGCTGCGCAGATCCCGGCACCCAGTACGATACTACCATCAATGAATGGCATACCTGCCCCCAGGGCGGACGCATTAACGCCTCCAACCCCTGCTCAGAATACATGTTCCTGGATAATACCGCCTGTAACCTGGCATCCGTGAACCTGCGCCGTTTCTTTAATGAAGAAAAAAATGAGTTTGACGTAGCCGGTTTTGAATATACCGTGCGCCTGTGGACCGTGGTGCTGGAAATATCCGTGCATATGGCCCAGTTCCCCTCCAAAGAGGTAGCGCAGTTAAGCTATGAATACCGTACCCTGGGCCTGGGATACGCTAACCTGGGCTCTATGCTAATGGTAAGCGGTATTGCATATGACAGTGAGGAAGCAAGAGGCATTGCCGGTGCTATTACCGCTATTATGACCGGCATTTCCTACAAAACATCCGCAGAAATGGCCGGCCACCTGGGCGCTTTTCCCAAGTATGCGGAGAACCGGGAGGATATGCTGCGTGTAATGCGCAACCACCGTGCAGCTGCATATGATGCTATAGATGCCTATGAAGGCATTGAAATAAAACCCCAGGGTATTAATGCCCGCTACTGCCCCAACTACCTGCTGAAAGCAGCCACCAAAGCCTGGGACGATGCAGTGCAGCTGGGTGAAAAACATGGCTACCGCAATGCGCAGGCCACGGTAATTGCACCTACCGGTACCATTGGGCTGGTAATGGATTGTGATACCACCGGCGTGGAGCCCGATTTTGCGTTGGTAAAATTCAAGAAGCTGAGCGGCGGCGGTTACTTTAAGATCATTAATCAAAGTATCCCTGCCGCTTTACTGAACCTGAAATATAAGCCCAATGAAATAAAAGCCATTGTGGATTACGCCAAAGGCGCCGGCAGCTTTGCAGGAGCCCCTTACATCAATCACCAGTCATTAAGCGAAAAAGGATTCATTGCAGAAGAAATGAAGAAGCTGGATACTGCAGTAGCTTCCTCCTTTGACATTGCTTTTGTATTTAACGTATACACCCTGGGCGAAGAGTGCCTGCAACGCCTGGGCTTTACACCGGAGCAGTATTTTAACATGGAGTTTAGCCTGCTGCATGAGCTGGGCTTTACCGATGAACAGATAGAAGCTGCCAATGATTTTGTGTGCGGCACCATGACGGTAGAAGGCGCGCCCTACCTGAAAGCAGAGCACCTGTCTATTTTTGATTGCGCCAACAAGTGCGGTAAAAAAGGCGAGCGGTTTATTCACCCGCATGGCCACATCCGTATGATGGCCGCTACGCAACCGTTTATATCCGGCGCTATTTCCAAAACCATTAACCTGCCTAATGAAGCAGTGGTAGCGGAAATAGAGGATGCTTATAAATTAAGCTGGGAGCTGGGCCTTAAAGCCTGTGCGCTGTATCGCGATGGTTCTAAACTGAGCCAGCCGCTGAGCAACAAAAGCGATAAGAAGAAAAAGGCAGATGCCGTGGCAGACGAAGCAACTGCCGCACCTGTAGCCGCCTCACAGATCATAGACCTGAATGAGCTCACGATCGATGAGCTGCTGGAAGAAGTGAGCAAGCGTATGCAGGCCAGCCCGGACACTACGCTTAAACGTCAGCTGTCGCGCATTATAGAACGCAAAACACTACCGGCCAAACGCCGTGGCTTTACACAAAAAGCCAAGGTAGGCGGACAGGCTATTTTCCTGCGCACGGGCGAGTATAGTGATGCCACGCTGGGTGAAATATTTATAGACCTCGCAAAAGAAGGATCTACCTTGCGCAGCCTTATGAACTGCTTTGCAATAGCCGTTTCTGTGGGATTGCAATATGGGGTGCCGCTGGAGGAGTTTGTAGATAAATTTGTGTTCACACGCTTTGAGCCGGCCGGCATGGTTGACCATCCGAATATTAAGTCTGCCACTTCGTTGATCGACTATATATTCCGGGTATTGGGATATGAGTATTTAGGCAGAACAGACCTGGTACATGTATTGGATGCACCCGGCAATACCGGTGAGGAGGATGAAGAAAGGAATGAGCAGGCAGCAAGACCCGCATTATCTAATGTGCATGTTACCTTCTTAACAGGTGGTAATACCTCCAATAATAATCCGGCTGCAGGAGCCGGCAAGCCGGTAAAGCAACCGGCGCTTGCAAAGCAGTCATCCGGCGAAAGCAGCACCCAGGACTACATGCGCAGCATGCAGAGTGATGCGCCTGCCTGTAATACCTGTGGTCATATCACTGTACGATCCGGCACCTGTTATAAGTGTCTGAACTGCGGAAACAGCATGGGTTGTAGTTGAATATCAGCCTACTAGCCTTGTTAATGATTTGTTATTCCGCACCGAAAATTTCAACATAAAATAACAGGAACTTACATTTGTATTCAAATAGGGTTTTCATAGGATAGTAACAAATTGAGGGCGCTTTTCTAGGCGCCCTTACTTTTTATACAAAAGTTACCCTCTCTCTCCTTAAAAGATTATTATAGCATATACGTAAATGATTAGATGATGGTTTAAGTTCAAACCATCACTCAGACGCCCATTGACACCTTCGTTTTATTAATCCGCTGCTTATCATATCAATAGCTTAACACGTTTCGTGTATTTTCAAAAACACCTCTCTTATTTATTTTATTTTTAATATTACCTGACTTATTTGGATATATTATAAATCTTTAACATTCCTATAACACTATAGGTTTTTTTTATATATTTGTCTCTGTATTAATTTTTATTATGGTTACTGTCCTATGAAAAACCAAATATTTCTACAAGCGTGACTCTTCATGCACTGTAAATGACTCTCGAAAGCAATGGTTTATCCATTGCTTTTGTTTTTTCAGGCAGGATGGAATGTTATTAGGCAGGTGGTAAGAGTTCTTTAAAGAAGAACCGGCTGTCCCAGTTAGGGTTGGTATCCCCGCCCGGTTGGTAGGTACGTTCTACTGTTTCGCCCGGGGTAAAGGCTACCGGCGCCTTAAATAAAGGACCATCAAACACAAAGGTGTGAAACTCACCGTTTTCCCCGCAGGGATCTACATCAGCCGGCAGGTCGGCCAGGAACTGTTCATCAATCAGCCGGCCGGCAAAGCTGCTATCCAGGTAGCGGGCATTGGCGCATACCACTAGCGCTTTAAAGCCCGCCTGTATCATTTGCAGCACCAGCTGGCGGCTATCCTGCTTCCAGATGGGGAACACGCCCTGCATGCCTGCACGGGCCAGCTGAGCCTCCCGGTATAATCGCAGGTCATCCAGGAAAATATCTCCAAATACAGCATGCTGTATGCCTTCCTGCACCATGGCCGCCATTTGTGCCTGCATCATCGCATTATAATCCTCCATAGAGGCATGCTCCTGTAAATAGGCTTTTTTCAGGGGAATACCCACCTGGCGGGCCTGTTCATCCAGCAGGGCCTCCCGCACTCCGTGCATGGATACCCGGTTAAAACCCGCATTCAGGGTGGTGAACAGGTAGCGTACATCATGTAATCCCTGCTGCTGCAGGGTCCAAAGGGCAAAACAGGCATCTTTACCGCTGCTCCAGTTCATAAAGGCAGGTATCATACAGTCTGATAAATTGTAATGGATGGGTCCGGAATGTTAAATATTGTTAATTGTAAATGTAGCGTCATTTTGTTTTTTGGGATTTATAAATTGTATTTTGTATTTTTAAAGTTGAAAAATTACCTATATGAGACCAGGCAAACCCACCTTATCACTGCAACGTATGAGTACCATGCGTGGTTTCATATGGATATTACTCCCGATAGCGGCCCTGTTATTCACCGCTGTTACCACTTATGCCAATGATGGGCATAAGGAAAAAGATAAGGACAAGTGTCCCGAGAAATGTGATAATAACGGTGATAAGTCTGCCGGCAGCAACAAGCCTACTCCCACTATCAATAAAATATCTACTGCCATAAAACCCAGCCGCGTGGAAGAATACGTGTGGATGCTGAACCGTGAGCCAGAGGTAGAAGATGGCGAGCTGGAAAACGCCGTGGTGGATCTGTACAAATGGTACCTGCAAAATGAAACCAGGATCAATAACAATGATTATCTGAAAGGCGGTGGTAAATCACTGGTATTTCCTTTTAAGATAGATGTAAAAACCTTACAGCAATACTTCCAGTTCATTAAAAATAATTTCCCGGGTCTGAATGAAGATGACCTGGATACCAACACCAAGAAAATACTGGCCAACCGCAAGAAATATGCGCCGGTTACAGAAAGGGACGACATGGAAAACCCCATGTCAATAGCCGTTCCCAAGTAGTTGAAGAACCTAAAAAACTGTTGCCTGGCCAATAATGCATGTAGAGTTCAGCTATAACAAAGAGGATGTATTGACCGCATTACGCTATCATTTTATGCAGCGGGGGGAAGTTAAAGTATACCGCATCACCCTGGCTATACTGCTGCTTATTACACTCATGGGATTTTTCTTTAACGTGGTTACTTCCAGTGCACTTATTGGCATATTTGTCATGGTGGCTATTATTGCATGGGCCTTCTGGTACCTGCTGCCCCTCTCTATCTACAACAAAGCCGCAACATTTAAAGATGAAATAAAGCTGGGTTATTCGGAAGAGGGCTTACTCATATCTACCCGCACCAGCGATCACCAGCGCCAGCTATACTGGAATAATTTTACACGGCTGGTGGAAACGCGTAAATTCTTTTTCCTGTACCGCGATAAAAAATCCTTTTTGCTTATACCTACCAGCGCGTTTGAGAGCGATGCAGCGCGTAATACTTTCAGCAATCTTGTAAAAGGGAAAATTAACTAGCCATACTAACCGGCACGGCTACCCTTACTGGTATAGCTGTCTGCTGGCGGTATTGTGAAGGGGTAACACCTGCAAATGCTTTAAACCATTTGGTGAAGTTGGAGGGATCGTATGTGAGGGTGTAAGCCACATCTGCCACGGAGTGCTGCGGGTTCTGCAACATTTTTTTTGCCTGCTCCATGATCTTTTGCTCATAAAAATAACAGGGATGATGGCCGGTATGCTGTTTTATTACGGTGCTCAGGTGCGTAGGATGAATAAAGAGGTGGGCGGCTATATCCTGCAGCTCATACATCCGGTCTGTTCTTCCGCTTACCAGGTCTTCCAGGTGGGTATCAATAATCTCCAGGTAATGCTGAAAGATCTCTTCATTTCTACTCATCATACCATTGCATTTTAAAAGTTAAGCACAAAGTTCGGTAAATTAAGCGAGGTGCAAATGGTGAGCATTTAAGTATTTTGCCTGTCCGGAACTGAACACTTTTTGTACTGAAAGCGAACATAACCGGTGTACAATACATTGTTAACCTATTGATTACGAATGCTGTAATAAACAGGCATCCTGCTTGGGGCTGGTAGGGCCTACTCTTAAAAACATCTGCATGTTCAAAAACTATCTGAAGGCTGCCTGGCGCAACCTGTTAAAGAACAAGGCACACTCTTTCATTAATATTACCGGCCTGTCCGTAGGTATGGCGGTGGCCATGTTAATCGGCCTCTGGATCTGGGATGAAATAACGTTTGATCAATACCATAAAAATTACGACCGCATTGCCACATTAAAACAAAACCAGCTGCTGAATGGTGGTATTGATACCTGGCAATCTATGCCTTACCCTATTGGAGATGCATTGCGCAGCAGCTATGGTGGCTATTTTAAGCATGTAGTAATGTCGTCATGGACCCAAGGTCATTTACTGACCGTGGGGGATACGCGGATCATGAAAAGCGGTAACAGCATGGAGCCTGAAGCACTTGACATGCTAAGCCTGAAAATGCAGCAAGGCACTTACGCTGCGCTAAAAGATCCTTACTCCATTGTGCTCTCTGCCTCTTTGGCTAAAACATTGTTTGGCGATGACAACCCAATGGATAAATTGATTAAAATTGATAATAAGGACGAATTAAAAGTAACCGGTGTGTTTGAAGACCTGCCGGCTAATACCTCTTTTTCCAGTAGTGCTTTTTTCCTGCCCTGGGAATATAAGCTGATCACCGACAAATGGATCAGGGAAAATAGCAACCCCTGGGGCAGCAATGGATTCCAGGTATTTGTAGAGATGGCAGACCATATGGATATGGCGCAGGTATCCCGGAAGATCCGCAATATACGGCTGGATCATCAACAGCCGGATGAGCGAAAATATCATTCGCAGATATTCCTGCACCCTATGCGTAAATGGCATTTGTATGAGCAGTTTAAACAAGGCGTTAATACCGGTGGCCGTATTCAGTTTGTATGGTTGTTTGGTATTATTGGTGCGTTTGTATTATTGCTGGCCTGCATTAATTTCATGAACCTGAGCACGGCCCGCTCTGAGAAA
>JGI24740J21852_10001065_pt1 | contig 12357 bp, 12 predicted proteins | sample KBSCornC6_FD_21852 | JGI IMG/M metagenome (IMG submission 21852) | reverse complement strand
GCCAGCAGCAGCGGGTGGCGCTGGCGCGTGCGCTGGTGCTGGAGCCGGCGGTGCTGCTCTTCGACGAGCCGCTGTCGAACCTCGACGCCCGGCTGCGCCGCGAGATGCGCGAGGAAATCCGCGCGCTGCAGCAGCGGCTGAAGCTCACGGTGGCCTACGTCACGCACGACCAGAGCGAGGCGCTGGCGGTGAGCGACCAGATCATCGTGATGGACCACGGCGTGATCGCCCAGCGCGGCACGCCCGAGCAGCTCTACGGCCGGCCCGAGAGCGAGTTCGTCGCCGGTTTCATGGGCGAGGCGATGGTGTTCCCGGCGGTGGCCGAGGCCGACGGCAGCGTGGCGCTGGGCCCGCTGCGCCTGCAGCCGCGCTACGCGGTGGCGCCCGGCACGGTGAAGGTGGCGGTGCGGCCGGAGGCATGGCAGATCGGCGCCACCGATGCTGGAGGCGGCCTGCCGGCCACGCTGCGCAAGGCAGCCTACCTCGGCAGCTTCTACGAATACGGCTTCGACACAGCCCTGGGGCCGGTCTTCGTGGTGTCGACCGACCTGTCCAGCCCGCTGGCGGCCGGCGCACAGGCCACCCTGTCCCTGGGAGCCCATGGCGTGAGCGTGGTGCCCGGCGCATGAAACAATGGCGTCATGAACGTGGTTTTCGACCTGGGCGCCGTGCTGTTCGCATGGGAGCCCACCCGGCTGGTACAGGCCCATCTCGCCCCACACGCACCCACTGAAGCCGCCGCGGCGGCCATGGGCCGCGCGCTTTTCCATCACGACGACTGGACCAGCTTCGACTGCGGCACCCGCACGCTGGCCGACTCCATCGCCCGCATGTCGGCCCGGCTGGCGCTGCCGCCCGAGCCGCTTTTCGCCATGCTCGACGGGCTGGGCGAGCGGCTGGAGCCCATCGGCGTCACGGTCGAGATGCTCGAACAGCTGATCGCCCACCGCGACGCCGGACAGCCGCTGAAGCTGTACTACCTGTCGAACATGCCCGCGCCTTACGCCCGCGCCATCGAGCGCCGGCACGCCTTCATGGGGCGCTTTGACGGCGGCGTGTTCTCGGGGGACGTGAAGTTTCTCAAGCCCGAGCGCGAGATCTACGAGGTGCTGGCCATGCGCCACGGCCTCGATCCGGCGCAGACCGTGTTCATCGACGACTCGGCCGCCAACGTGGAGGCGGCGCGCGCCTTCGGCTGGCAGGCCATCCACTGCACCTCGCCGGCCATGCTGCCTTCGCAGCTGCAGCGCTACCTGCCGGTCAGCATCACCTTGCCGGTGTCGAACCCCAGGCTGCGGGCGTAGTCCAGCTCGGCCTGCAGCACCGCGTCTTCCAGGCGCGGGGCGCGAGCGAGCACCCACAGGTACTCGCGGTCGGGCGTGCCGACCAGCGACACCTGGTAGTCGCGGTCCAGCTTCAGGATCCAGTAGTCGCCCCAGACCATCGGCAGCCATCCCAGCCAGGCCGGGGCGAAGCGCACTTCGAGACGGCCGGCGCCGGGCTGGCCTGCCACCGGCACCACGCGGGCGGTGCCGACGGCCTCGTCGAAATTCCCGTCCTCCCGCAGGCAGCGGTTGCGCACCTGCACGGTGCCGTCGGGCTGCGGCGTGTATTCGGCGCTGACGGGGCCAGCGCATTGCTTCTGGAAGCGGTTCGGCAGCCGGGCCTGCTCGTGCCAGATGCCGGCATAGCGCTGCAGGTCGACGGGCGCCACCACCTGCAGCGGCGCGCGCATCAGCGGGGCGCCATCGGCCGGGCCGGCAAGGCGGGCGCGGGTGGCGCTGCGTGCCGCGCCCATCGCGAACCAGGCGGCCACGCCTCCGACGACGAATGCCGTCGCCATCGCGCCTATCGCATGGCTGGTGCGGCGGTCGTCGAAAGGCTGGACGGCGGTGGCGCCGGGGCGCGGGCGTTGGGTCATGGGGGCACTCCTGAGGATGAAGACGTTCGGCGTAAGCCTCAGGCTAGCCAGGGGCGGTGCGCGTGGCCGTCAGCCACGGACCACAGGCCATGTAGGGCGCGGGGGCGGGAAGGCAGGTGGCTGCGGGAGCGCGAAAGTCCGACAACCCCACCGGCGGCAGGCCGATGGAGCCGCGCGGAAACCCGTGCTACGGTGCGCATGAAAACATCGGCCGGCGCGCAACTGCGTGCAGGTCTTGTCACAACCGGCACAGGATAATGATTTCATGAACCAACTCGATGCACTCCGCCAGTGGACCACCGTCGTCGCCGACACCGGTGACTTCAAACAGCTCAGCATTTCCAAGCCGCAGGACGCGACCACCAACCCGTCGCTGATCCTCAAGGCCGTGCAGAAGCCCGAGTACCGGCCTCTGCTCGACGAGACCGTGAAGAAGCACGCAGGCAAGCCGCTCGACGAGGTCATCGACCGCCTGCTGGTGCGCTTCGGCACCGAAATCCTCTCCATCATCCCGGGCCGCGTCTCCACCGAGGTCGACGCCCGCCTGTCCTTCGACACGGCCGCGACCGTCGCGCGCGGCGAGCGCATCGTGGCGCTGTACAAGGCCGAAGGCATCGACACCGAGAAGCGCCTGCTCATCAAGGTGGCCTCCACCTGGGAAGGCATCGAGGCCGCACGCAAGCTCGAGCAAAAGGCATCCGCACCAACCTGACGCTGCTGTTCTCCTTCGCGCAGGCCGTGGCCTGCGGCGCTGCGGGCGTGCAGCTGATCTCGCCCTTCGTGGGCCGCATCTACGACTGGTACAAGAAGTCGGCCGGCGCCAATTGGAACGAGGCCGAGAGCTCCGGCGCCAACGACCCCGGCGTGAAGTCGGTGCGCCAGATCTACGCGTACTACAAGCAGCACGGCATCAAGACCGAAGTCATGGGCGCGAGCTTCCGCAACGCGGGCCAGATCAAGGCCCTGGCCGGCTGCGACCTGCTGACCATCAGCCCCGAGCTGCTGGCCGAGCTGGCCGCGAGCAACGAGCCGCTGCAGCATGCGCTCGACGCCAAGGCCACCGGCGCCGACATCGCCAAGGTCAGCTACGACGAGGCGGGCTTCCGCTTCGCGCTCAATGAAGACGCCATGGCCACCGAGAAGCTGGCCGAAGGCATCCGCGCCTTCGCGGCCGACGCCGTGAAGCTCGAAAAGCTCATGCAGGAAAGCGGCAAGTAAAGATGGCCATGACCCTTCGCTGCGACCGCGCGCCGGCCTGGGCGCAACTGCAGGCCGGCTTCGACACCGCGGGCCGCCAGTTCGACCTGCGCCATGCCTTCGTGGACGACGCCGGCCGCTTCGAGCGCTTCAGCCAGGAGGCGCCTCACGTGTTCGCCGACCTGTCGAAGAACCTGATCGACGCGCGCACCGAAGAGCTGCTCTTCAAGCTGGCCCGCGAATGCGGCCTCGAAGCGCACCGCGACGCCATGTTCGCCGGCGAGCACATCAACAACACCGAGGACCGCGCCGTGCTGCACACGCTGCTGCGCGCGCCGGCCGATGCGCCCACGGGCCCGAAGACGGCCAACGAACTGCGCGAGGTGCACGCCACGCTCGACGCGATGCTGGCCTATGCCGAGAAGGTGCGCGCCGACCACACGATCACCGACGTGGTCAACATCGGCATTGGCGGCTCCGACCTCGGCCCGCAGATGGCGGTGCTGGCGCTGGCCGAGTTCGCCGCGCCGGGCAAGCGCTTCCACTTCGTCTCCAACGTCGATGGCCACGAGCTGGCCGGCGTGCTGCAAGGCCTGGCGCCCGAGCACACGCTGTTCCTCATCGCCTCCAAGACCTTCACCACGGCCGAGACGATGACNAANGCGCAGTCGGCCAAGCGCTGGTACGAGCAATCGGGCGGCACCGACATCGCGGGCCACTTCGCGGCGCTCACCACCAACGTGGAAGCGGCGAAGAAGTTCGGCATCGACACCACCTTCGGCTTCTGGGACTGGGTGGGCGGGCGCTATTCGCTGTGGTCGGCCATCGGCCTGCCGATCGCGCTGGCCATCGGCGCAGAGGGCTTCCGCCGGCTGCTCGCCGGCGCGCANGCGATGGACGAGCACTTCCGCACCGCGCCGCTTGAGCGCAACCTGCCGGTGCGTCTCGGGCTGCTCGATGTCTGGTATCGCAACTTCCACAAGTTCACGAGCCGCAGCATCGCGCCGTACCACAGCGCGTTGAAGCGCGTGCCGGCCTACCTGCAGCAGCTCGAGATGGAAAGCAACGGCAAGCAGGTCGACGCAGGCGGCAAGCCGCTGGCCTTCGGCACCTCGCCGGTGCTGTGGGGCGAGCCCGGCACCAATGGCCAGCACGCCTACTTCCAGATGCTGCACCAGGGCACCGACGTGACGCCGCTCGAGTTCGTGGCGGTGCGCGATGCCTCGCACGACCTCGAAGGCCACCACCCGAAGCTGCTGGCCAATGCGCTCGCGCAGGCACAGGCGCTGATGGTGGGCAAGCTCGACGAGGGCGGCCACAGGAACTTTCCGGGCAACCGGCCGAGCAGCTTCTTCGTGTTCGAGAAGCTCACGCCCGAGGCGCTGGGCGCCTTCCTCGCGATGTACGAGCATCGCGTGTTCACCAGCGGCGCGCTGTGGGGCATCAACAGCTTCGACCAGTGGGGCGTGGAGCTCGGCAAGGTGCTCGCAAAAGACATCGAACCGCGCCTCGCATCGGGCGATGTCACGGGGCTCGATGCTTCGACCGCAGGGCTGCTGAAGCGGCTCGGACGCTGATCCGGGGTCTTTTGTTTTAAGCCAGGCTATGGCTTCCGGCCGTATTTGCCGTTGAATGACGCGTCGATATGATGGCCCCGGGAAATTTCCCTGGGACCAATCACAAAAGAGGAGTCGATCAATGGATTTTCAAACAGCAGTCAAGACCTGCTTCAGCAAGTACGCCGATTTCAACGGCCGCGCGTCGCGTTCCGAATACTGGTGGTTCGTGCTGGCCGAGGTGATCGTCCTGATCATCGCCAGCCTCATCCACCAGTACGTCTACGGCATCGCAGCCCTGGCCTTCCTGCTGCCCGCGCTGGCAGTGGGCGCCCGCCGCCTGCATGACATCGGCAAGAGCGGCTGGCTGCAGCTCCTGATGATCATCCCGATCGTCAACCTCGTGCTGATCTACTTCTACGTTCAGCCGTCGCAGCCCCAGCCCAACAACTACGGCGAAGCGCCGGCAGTCTCGGCCTGAGTCTTCCGGGTTTTCAATGCAAAAGGGCCGCGCAAGCGGCCCTTTTCTTTTTTTGCCTTGCTTCGCGCGATGCGTCAGGCTGCCACCGCCTGTGCATGCTCGCGCACGGGCGCACCGCTCGCCATGCGCACGCACAGGTCGAAGGCCTGCTGCAGCCCCTCGATCTTCGCGATGCCCTTGCCCGCGATGTCGAAGGCGCTGCCGCTGGCCGAGGTGGCCACCGGCACCGGCAGGCCGCCGTGCAGCGTCACGCCCTGCTCGAAGCCCATGAGCTTCATCGCGATCTGNCCCTGGTCGTGGTACATCGACACCACCGCATCGACGTCGCCGCGCCGCGCGCCGATGAACACCGTGTCGGGCGAGAAGGGNCCGCGCGCATCGAGGCCCTCGGCGCGCAGCTGCTCGATGGCGGGCGCGATGATCTCGATTTCTTCCATGCCGATGGANCCGCCGTCGCCCGCGTGCGGGTTGAGCCCNGTCACCGCGATGCGCGGATGCGCCACGCCCGCGCGGCGCAGCGCGGCGGCGATGATCTTCACCGCGTCGCTCACGCCCTGCNCCGTGATGTGGCTCGCCACGTCCTTCAGCGGAATGTGCGAGGTCACGCGCGAGGTCCACAGCGAGCCCGTGAGGTTGAACTCGCATACGAAGCCCGTCACCGCGAAGCGCTCCTGCATGTAGCGCAGCTCGTCCTCGTGCACCAGGCCGCCCAGGCGCAGCGAATGCTTGTTGAGCGGCGCGAAGAGGATGCCCTCGGCCTGCCCGCGCTGCACCGCCAGCGTGGCCAGCTCCAGCGCCTCGAACGAGGCGCGGCCCGACTGCTCGTTCGACTCGCCAAGCACAGGCTCGCGTCCTTCCATCCAGTCGCACGCGAGCAGGCTGGGGCGGCCGTCCTCGAAGCGCAGCGCGTCGAGGCTGTCCACCCGCAGCGGGTTCAGCTTCTCGCCTGCGATGCGCTCGCCGGCCGCGAGCACCGCCGGATCGGCGATCAGCAGCACGCGCGCGGCGTCGAGGTTGCGCTGGCGCGCCAGCAGCTTCACCGCCATCTCGGGGCCGACGCCGCTCGGGTCGCCGAGCAGCACGACGATGCGGGGCCTGGCGGAAGTCGCGCCTGAAGTCTTGGAGGAGGGGAGGGACATGGTGTCGGTCGGATACGGTTGAAAGGAAGAGAGAAAGGAGAAGGAACCGGCCGCTTCATTCGGCCTTGATGTTGGCGTCGCGCACGAGCTGGCCGTAGTGGTCGAACTCCTGCCTGTTCATCGCCGCGAAGGGTTCGCCGGTCAGCCCGCCGGGCTCGCCGCCCAGTGCCTTGATGCGCGTCTGTACGTCGGCCAGTTTCAGCGTGCGCGAGAGTTCGGCGCTCAGCCGCTCCACCGCGGGGCGCGGCGTGCCGGCCGTGACGTACAGGCCATACCAGGTGGACACGTCGGCGCCCTTGATGCCCTGCTCGGCCAGCGTCGGCACGTCGGGCAGTTCGGGCGAGCGCTGCGGCGCGCTCACCGCCAGCGCGCGGAACTTGCCGGCCTTGATCTGGCCCATGGCCGAGGAGGTGCTGTCGAACATCATGTCGACCTCGCCCGCGATGATGTCGACGTGCGCCTGCGAGCTGCCCTTGTAGGGCACGTGGATCGACTTCATGCCGGTGGCGAGGTTGAAGGCCTCGCCGCCCACGTGCTGCGTGCTGCCGATGCCCGAGGAGGCGTACTTGAAGCCGCCCGGCTTCGCGGCCATGGCCGCCACCAGGTCCTTCACCGACCTGTAGGGCGAGTTGGCCGACACCACCAGCACGTTGGGCATCACGGCGACCAGGCCGACGGGCTGCAGGTCCTTCAGCGGGTCGTACTTGAGCTTGAGGATGTGCGGCGCCACCGCCTGCGCCGTGTTTGTGGCCAGCAGCAGCGTGGCGCCGTCGGCAGGCGCGCGTGCCGTGAGCTCGCCCGCGATGGTGTTGGAGGCGCCCGGGCGGTTCTCGACCACCACCGGCTGCTTCAGCGCGGGCGAGAACTTGTCGGCCAGCACCCGCGCCAGGATGTCGGTGCCGCCGCCGGGCGAGGCGCCGACCATGATGCGCATCGGCTTGTCGGGGTAGGCCTGCTGCGCGCTGGACGCTGTTGCCGTCAGTAGCGCCATGGCCACCAGCCCTGCCGCGCGGGCGAAAAAGAGAGGCTTCATCGAGGTTGTCTCCTGCTTGTAGTGAGGGCAAGCGTACGGAGCATTGCCAGCTCGATCCAATCGAAAAAGCCCGGAGGTCCATATACTTTTGTGTATGACCCAAGGGCTTTCCGACGCCTCGCTGATGCTCCTCGTGCGGCCGCGCCAGCTGCTGCTGCTGGCCCGGCTCGATACCCATCGCCATCTCGGCCGGGCGGCCGAGGCGATGAACATCAGCCAGCCGGCGGCCACCAAGCTGCTGCAGCAGCTGGAGGATTCGCTGGGCGAGAAGCTCTTCGAGCGCCTGGCGCGCGGCATGGAGCCCACGCCCTACGGCGAGATCCTGATCCGCTATGCCCGCCGCGTGCTCAGCGACTTCGGCACCGCCCGCGAGGAAATGCTGGCCCTGCGCTCTGGCCTGAGCGGCGCGCTGCGCGTGGGCAGCGTGCCGGGCGCGGTGCCGGGGTTGCTGGCGCCGGCGCTGGTGGAGTACCACCGCCGGCATCCGCAGGTGGCGGTGTCGGTGGTGGTCGAGACCAGCGACGTGATCCAGGCGCAGCTGGAGCAGGGCGACGTCGACTTCGTGCTGGGCCGCCTCACCGACGGCCACGACGAGGCGAAGTACGCGAGCGTGCCGCTTCTGGGCGAGTCGCAGGTGGTGGTGGTTCGCGCCGCCCACCCGGTGTTCGAGCGCGGCACCGTCACGCTGGCCGAGATGGCGGGCTGGTCGTGGGTGCTGCAGCCGCCGGGCTCGCCGCAGCGCGGGCGCTTCGAGGCGGCGATGCGGGAGGCGGGCATACGGGAGCGGCTGGACATCATCGAAACGGCATCGCCCATCGCCATCACGGCCTTGCTGGAGAACTCCGACATGGCGGCCGTGATGCCCGCCTCGCAAGCCGAACACTACGCCCGGCTGGGCGTGCTGCGGGTGGTGCCGGTGGAGCTGCCGGTGCGGGTGCCGCCGATCTGCCTCATCACCCGCGCCGACCGGGCGCTGTCGCCTGCGGCAGCGCAGCTGCGGCGGCAGCTATTGGGCAGCGCCTGAATCCTTTGGCTTGCGGTTTTCCATGCTGTATTGCGTTAACTAGGGAATTCACTAGCCAACTGGTGCATGAAAGTACTGGTGACGGCGGCGTCAGTACCAAAATCGCAGGCACGCTTCTCCAGAATTCCCGGCACGGCGACCCGACAAACAAGAGGGCGTCGCTCACCTCTAGGAGACAACATGAAGCGTTTTCTGAAAGCGGGCCTCGTCCTCGCACTCATCGGTACGGGCGTCGTCTCGCAGGCCGCCACCGAACTCGTGATCGCGACCGTGAACAACGGCCACATGATCGAGATGCAGAAGCTCACCCCCTTCTTCGAGAAGGCCAACCCCGACATCAAGCTCAAGTGGGTGACGCTCGAAGAGGGCACGCTGCGCCAGCGCGTGACCACCGACATCGCCACCAAGGGCGGCCAGTTCGACGTGATGACCATCGGCCTGTACGAGACGCCGATCTGGTCGAAGAAGGGCTGGCTCAAGCCCATCGCCACCGACGCCGCCTACGACGTGGACGACCTGCTGCCCGCCATCCGCGACGGTTTGTCGAACGAGGGCAAGCTCTACGCCGCGCCCTTCTACGGCGAGAGCTCGATGCTCATGTACCGCAAGGACCTCGCCGACAAGGTGGGCGTGAAATTCTCCGACCAGCCCACCTGGGCGCAGGTGAAGGAGTTCGCCGACAAGGCCAACGACCCGAAGGCCGGCGTGTACGGCATGTGCCTGCGCGGCAAGCCGGGCTGGGGCGACAACATGGCCTTCCTGACCACGCTGGTCAACACCAACGGCGGCCAGTGGTTCGACATGCAGTGGAAACCGCAGATCGACACCAAGCCCTGGAAGGACGCCATCACCTTCTACGTCGACCTGATGAAGAAGGACGGCCCTCCGGGAGCCTCGGCCAACAGCTTCAACGAGAACCTCGCGCTCTTCAACGAAGGCAAGTGCGCGGCCTGGGTGGACGCGACCATCGCGGCCTCGTTCATCAGCGACCCGAAGCAGTCGAAGGTGGCCGACAAGGTGGCCTTCGCGCAGGCGCCGACCGCCTCCACGCCCAAGGGCGCCAACTGGCTGTGGTCGTGGAACCTCGCCATTCCGGCCAGCTCGACCAAGGACGAGGCGGCGCAGAAGTTCATCAAGTGGGCCACCTCCAAGGAATACATCAACCTCGTGGCCAAGGAAACCGGCTGGGCTTCCGTGCCCACAGGCACTCGCAAGTCGACCTACGCGAACCCCGAGTTCCAGAAGGTCGCCAAGTTCGCAGCGGCAGAGAAGAAGGCGATCGACAGCGCGAACCTCACCGACAGCACCTTGCCGAAGTCGCCTTACGTCGGCGTGCAGTACGCGGCCATTCCTGAGTTCCAGGCCATCGGCGTGGCGGTGGGCCAGCAGATGAGCGCTGCGCTGTCGGGCAAGGTCACTGTGGACCAGGCGCTGAAGACTTCGCAGACCGCGGCCGAGCGTGAGATGAAGAAGGCCGGGTACTACAAGTAACCCGCTTCCTTCCCCCCTCCCCTCGGGGAGAGGGCCAGGGTGAGGGGGCGGCAGCGCGTGCGTCGTCGACGCCGCATGCCCTCACCCCAACCCTCTCCCGCAAGCGGGAGAGGGAGCAACAGCCCCCAGAGAGGACACAAAATGAAAAGACTCCTGCCCCGCGCCCTCATGGCGCCCGCGGTGCTCACGCTCTTCCTCTGGATGATCGTGCCGCTCGTGATGACGTTGTACTTCTCGTTCGTCAACTACAACCTCATGCAGCCCGGCGAGCGCACCTTCGCGGGCATCGAGAACTTTCACTACTTCATCACCGACCCCGACTTCTGGCCGGCCACCTGGAACACGCTGCTGCTGATCGGCAGCGTGATCGTCATCACGGTGGTGCTCGGCGTGCTGCTTGCGCTGCTGGTGAACGAGCCCTTCCCGGGGCGCGGCATCGTGCGCGTGCTGCTGATCTCGCCCTTCTTCGTCATGCCCGCGGTCAACGCGCTGCTGTGGAAGCACATGATGATGAACCCCATCTACGGCATCCTGGCCGACGTCTGGCGCACCTTCGGCGCGCAGCCCATCGACTGGCTCACCGACGTGCCGCTGCTGTCGGTGATCATCATGGTGGCCTGGCAGTGGCTGCCCTTCGCCTGCCTGATCTTCATCACCTCGCTGCAGTCGCTCGACCGCGAGCAGATGGAGGCCGCGCGCATGGACGGCGCGAGCGCCATCCAGCGCTTCTTCTATCTCACCATTCCGCACCTCGCGCGCCCGATGGCGGTGGTGATCATGATCGAGATGATCTTCCTGCTCAGCGTGTTCGCGGAGATCGCCATCACCACCAACGGCGGCCCGGGCAACGAGAGCACGAACATGACCTACATGATCTTCAAGCAGTCGCTCATGAACTTCGACGTGGGCGTGGCCTCGGCGGGTGCGCTCTTCGCGGTGGTGCTGGCCAACATCGTGGCCGTGTTCCTCATCCGGATCATCGGCAAGAACCTCGACTGAGGAGCAACACGCCATGCAACAGACACAAGCTCCCAGCAACTTCCTGCCGCAGGCCATTCGCACCGTCGGCGCGTGGGCCGTCGCGCTGCTGCTGTTCTTCCCGCTCGGCTGGCTGTTCCTCACGGCCTTCAAGACGGAGCTGCAGGCGATCCATGTGCCGCCGCTCTTCGTCTTCGAGCCCACGCTCGACAACTTCGGCGAGGTGCAGCGCCGCAGCGACTACCTGCTGTATGCGCGCAATTCGCTCATCACCAGCCTGGGCTCGACCATCCTGGGCCTGCTGATCGCGGCGCCCGCCGCGTACTCGATGGCCTTCTTCCGCACGAAGAAGACGCGCGACATCCTGATGTGGATGCTCTCCACCAAGATGATGCCGGCCGTGGGCGCGCTGGTGCCGATCTACGTCATTGCGCAGACGGCGGGCATGCTGGACTCGCTCCCCGCGCTGACCATCGTGTTCACGCTGTCGAACCTGCCGATCATGGTGTGGATGCTCTACAGCGCCTACAAGGACATTCCGAACGAGATCCTCGAAGCGGCGCGCATGGACGGCGCCAGCCTCTGGACCGAGTTCCGCCATGTCGTGATGCCGCTGTCGGTGGGCGGGCTCGCATCCACCGGCCTGCTGTGCCTGGTGCTGAGCTGGAACGAGGCCTTCTGGGCGCTGAACCTCACCTCCGCCAAGGCCGGCACGCTGGCCACGCTCATCGCCTCGTACTCCAGCCCCGAGGGCCTGTTCTGGGCCAAGTTGTCGGCGGCTTCGCTGATGGCCATCGCGCCGATCGTGGTGTTCGGCTGGTTCAGTCAGAAGCAGCTCGTCCAAGGCCTGACCTTCGGCGCCGTGAAATGAACGCCACCCCCAGTCTTCGCGCACTGCGTGTCGCTTCGCCAACCCCCTCGAGGGGGCGCTGCCTGCGGCCCGGCAAAGCCGGTTCCGCGGCAGCCTGCGGATCGCGTCGCGCGCTTTCGAACAACGTCGGCGCATCGCTCGCCTGCCGGCAAAACATCAAGGAGTCGTGAATGGCCTACCTCGAACTCAAGAACATCAAGAAGAGCTTTGGTGAAGTCAACATCATCAAGGGCGTCGACCTGCAGATCCAGAAGGGCGAGTTCATCGTCTTCGTCGGGCCTTCGGGCTGCGGCAAGTCGACGCTGCTGCGGCTGATCGCGGGGCTGGAGCCGATCACCAGCGGCAACCTGCTGCTCGACGGCAAGGACATCACCTGGGCTCCCTCGGGCAAGCGCGATCTCGCGATGGTGTTCCAGAGCTACGCGCTCTATCCGCACATGAGCGTGTACGACAACATGTCCTTCGCGCTGAAGCTCGCGGGCGTGTCCAAGAGCGAGATCAAGACCAAGGTCGAGTACGCGGCGAAGACGCTGAACCTCACGCAGTACCTCGACCGCACGCCCAAGGACCTGTCGGGCGGCCAGCGCCAGCGCGTGGCCATCGGCCGTGCGATCGTGCGGGCGCCGAAGGTGTTCCTGTTCGACGAGCCGCTGTCGAACCTCGACG
>JGI24740J21852_10001064_pt1 | contig 12359 bp, 10 predicted proteins | sample KBSCornC6_FD_21852 | JGI IMG/M metagenome (IMG submission 21852) | reverse complement strand
CGCGGCTGGGCGTGCTCACTGGCTATGCGGGCGCGATCAGCAACGACGTCTTCGGCGATGCGCTCTTCGCCGATTCACAGGCGGCCGGACTGGACTTGCGTTTCTTGCAACGCGTGGACCGCTCCCCATTGCTCGCGATGGTGACTTCCACGCAGCCGCCGCACTACTTCTTTGTCGGCGATGACAGTGCCGACCTACATTTCGACGCACGGGCGCTGCCCGAAGGTTGGCAGACCGCCGTGGAGATTGCCCACTTCGGCTGCATCAGTCTGGCACGTGAGCCGCTCGCCAGCCGGTTGGTCGCACTGGCCGAAGCGCTGGCGATACAAGGCATACGCATCACCTTCGACCCGAACTGGCGCGTAGCGATGGAGGCGCCTCACTATGCACCGCTGTTCCGGCGCATGGCGGCCATCGCGTCCGTCATCAAGGTGTCGGATGAAGACCTGCACCATCTGTTTCCGGAGGAGGCCGATCCGCTCACGACGTTGCGCGCACACGCCCCGCAAGCCGAAATTCTGCTCACACTCGGGGCGGCCGGTATGCAATGGCTGCACGGCGATCAACGCATCGCGCAACCCGCGTTCCCGGTGCGGGTGGTCGACACGGTCGGTTGCGGCGACGCGGCCATGGGCGGCTGGCTGGCCAGCCTGCTGCAAGCGCCCAATGCCCCCGCGCAAACGCATCTGCGCAAGGCGGCCGCCGCCGCTGCGCTGACGGCCTCGCACCCTGGCGCGTATGCCGCCACGCGAGCCGAAGTGGAAGCGCTCGTTGCGCTAACGGGCGTCATCGCTTGACGGCAGGTGGTCGTGCCACAATCGGCGCCTCGCTTCTGACCGCTTGCGCACCGTATGTTGGACTTCCTTCGTATCGCCTTGCTCTTTGCCGTCACCGCCGTGGCGGAAATCGTCGGCTGCTACCTGCCGTGGCTGGTGCTGCGGCAGGGTAAGTCCGTCTGGTTGTTGCTCCCTGCAGCGGCCTCGCTGGCGTTGTTTGCGTGGCTGCTGACGTTGCACCCGACTGCCGCGGGCCGCACCTATGCCGCTTACGGCGGCATGTACATTGCCGTGGCCTTGGTCTGGCTGCGCCTGGTGGATGGCATCACGCTCACGCGCTGGGACATCGGCGGTGCCGCCATCGCCTTGGTGGGGATGACCGTCATCGCATTGCAGCCGCAGGCAAGTTGATCGATCGCACGCGGTGTTTACGCTTTTCTGAGCGAAACGGAACCCTAAGCCTGCGCAACGATCCGATGGTGGATCATTGCTGCCTGTGACCGCACTGCAACCGGTCGCCACCCTTTCAATCTTTTTCTGTCGATGGAGGCCTGACATGGCTGCCGCAACTCTCAAACATTTCGTCGTGGCATCGGCCTTGATGTCCGCGGCCATGACCGCGTCCGCGCTGACGACCACGTCGGCCACGTATTCCGATCGGGAACTCCAGGCCATGCTGGCGCGCAGCCAATCCGCACAACCGTCGGTCCAACAGCCGGCCCAACGGTCGCCCCAGCAGGCACCGGAAGCCGAACTGTCCTCGCACAAGACGCTGAGCATCGGCGTAAGCGATCCGGGCACGAAGCTCATCCTGCCGTGGTTCGTGGCCGATCTGATCAACGCTGTCAATCAACGCACCTCGCCGCAAGACTTCGCGAAGTCGCTGCGCGACGGCATCTGACGACGCCCAACCCGCACGCAGGCAACAGCTCCTCTGTCTTCACATCACGGCATCGACTGGCGCCACGCCGCCGTCGATGCCGGTGACGAGCCACCCACCCCGGGCTTTCCGTCATACCGCACTCCAGTCCTACGCTGCGAATGCAAACACGCCTCGCACCAATACCGGGCATTTGCGCGTTCAATCTCGTTCAATAGAGATTGCAATAATCAATCTATCGCGATACTAAAAGCACCAGACAAATCGCTTTGGAAGCGTGGAAGCGCATATCGCGAAACACCATATCGTTATCACACAGATTCACATGGAAAATTTTCCGTGTAATTTTCCGTAAACATCGATTTCTCATCAAAATTACAAAGGCCGAAATTCGAAGTGGCACTCCATTGACAGTGCGCATTTTGCCTCTATGATTCAACCACTCTTTTTGATGCCGACCTGATGGCGACTCTCTAGCCGACCACCCAAAAGGTGCGCAAATCGGCCACAGTCCAAGCCGTTCATGGCCCGACAACGATCCTGATCCGGGAGACAGCATGTTGTCTGCAAGCTTGCAAGAATGCGATAGAGATAGAACGAGCGCATTACCGGGACGTATCACCAATAACGATTTGAAGCCCGCGATCGACCCGACGACCTCCAAGCCGCCACCCTCTGGCGGCTGCGCTTTGCCTTAGCGCCTTTCTGCGCAGCCTGGGCACCTCTTTTTCAAATACCCAAGTTTGCGCAAAACCCCGCCGCTAACGCATCGATCTCATTTAGAAGACTTCAGGCAATTCGTTTCCGCACGCTTTGATGGACGGCGTGAAATCCCATGGATTTCGCCGATGCATTCACGCGTGCATTTTTTGCCTATTTTCTGATGGCTTCCCCGCCAAGCGGCTTTTTTGTTCGTATCTCATCAATCACAGGGATGCAAATGAAACCAAACCGTAGTTTCGGTGGTGATGACCGTGGCCGCGCTCCTACGTTAGGGCGGCTCGTTGGCGTCGGCGCGTTGCTTGTCGGCATATCACTCGTCACGGCGTGCGGGGGCGATGACGGCAGCTCCGTGGCGTCCACGGCCAGCGCAAGCCCCACCGCTGACGTGAGTGCGAAAACGGCACAGGCCAACCAGCCTTACGTCGACCCGGTCGCGTATTCGTCCAACGCGGGAGATAGCCTGGCGCTGTCGCAGGTGTCGGAAAAGGCGGCCGTCATGCATTACCAATGGACGGCCGGCGCAACGCCAGTGAACTACACCACCACGACCGGCCACCTGACGGCATCCGACGCCAACGGAAACCCCGAGGCGACGATGTCGTATGTCGCGTACACCGCGCCCAGCAGCAACGGGCAGGCGCGGCCCGTCACGTTCTTCTATAACGGTGGACCGGGTTCGTCATCGATTTGGCTGCGCCTGGGCTCGTTCGCGCCCACGCGTGTGGCAACGCCCGACCCGCTGTTGACCAACTGGCCCAACTATTCGCTCGTCGACAACGCCGACAGCCTGATCGACTCCACGGACATGGTGTTCATCGATCCGCCAGGAACGGGCCTTTCAGAAGCGATCGCGCCGAACACCAATAGCTCATTCTGGGGCAGCGATGTCGACGTCAACGTCATGCGCGATTTCATTCAGCGCTATCTGACCGTCAACAACCGCACCAACTCGCCAATCTATCTGTACGGCGAGTCCTACGGCACACCGCGCACCGACATGCTGGCGCTGGCGCTGGAAACGGCGGGCGTGCATCTCACCGGGATCGTGCTGCAGTCGTCCATCCTCAATTACTTTGCGGATGCGGTAGAAGCCACGGCGATTGAGAACTCCACCGCTGGACTGAAGCTTGCAACCGATACGGTGGCGGGCTACTTCCCGGGGTATGCGGCGGTGGCTTCGTATTTCAACCAGGTCTCGCCGGCCCAGCCCAACCAGGCTGCGTATGCGCTGCAGTCTGAGCAGTTCGTCACGAACAAGTACAGCCAGCTCAAGACATACGCGCAATCCTGGGCGCTCAGCCAGCTTGGGGCGCCAAATGCGCTTGGCAGGCCGGTGTACCCGTCCAAGTCCACCCTGGCCTCGTGGGAAGCGCCGTCAAGCCTGACGCTGCAAGCCTTGCAGGGCTACTTCAACAAGAATCCGTTCAACACGTCGCTGTTGCCCGGCATAACGATTGGTCGGTACGACGGTCGTGTCTCGCTGCCGAATTCGGATTCGCGTCTGGCAAACGATTCGGACCCGTCGGACATTCTGATCTCACAGCCCTTCACCATGGCGCTGCAGACCCAGATGCCGAACTACCTCGGCTATACGGCCCCCAATGCGACCTACGCACCGCTGAACGACAACATCATCAGCAACTGGGATTTCTCGCACGACGGTCAGCCGCTGCCGGATACGTTGCCTGACCTGCTGGCCGCGATCCAGATGAACCCGCAATTGAAGGTGCTGGCGTCCAACGGCTACCACGATCTCGCCACGCCGTTCTTCAATACCGAGAAGCAACTGGCGCGTCTACAGACCGTGCAGGGCCTGAACCCCAACCTGCAGGTCACCTTCTACCAGGGCGGACACATGATCTACCTGGATGACGTGGCCCGCCCGCAGATGAAGAGCGATCTCGTGGCGTATTTCAATGGCCAGTCCATTCCGTCCGCGCTGACGCTGGCGAAGCTGCCCGCCCCGTGGGCCGATGAGAACCCCGCTGACACGCCAACGCTGACCGCCGCCGCAAGCTCGGCGCCTAAACTTTGATGGAAGGAGCGATGATCATGTCCCCTCTCAATATCCTGCGGCGCGTGCTGCCGGCCCTGCTTGTAGGGTTGGCGATCGGTCAGGCCCATGCAGCGCCGACCACCCAATCCGTCGCGCCTATCACGTTGCCCAAGGGCGGCCATGGCGTGGATGGCCCGTTCTTCCCCAGCAACCGGCCTCTGCCCGTCGCGCCCACCACCGGCGTGCAACTACAACAGGAAGCGCAGCAACGTCTGACCAAACGGCTGAGCGCCAACGCCACGCTCGGTGCCGGCGGCGCGATCACCAAAGCGCAGGCACAAGCCAGCGGTCTTGGCTACGTGGCCAAGCACTTCGACCAGATCGACGCGGCGCACTCCGGCCACGTCACGCTGGACGATGTGCAGCGCTATGTACAACAGCGCCACTAAGCTCGTCTGACGCAGCACGGGTCTGATCGTGCTGCAAATCGGTGATGCCACACCTGTTGTTTGGGTGTGGCATCACCACTATCGAATCCCTGGGCAGGCAACACAGTGCTGTATATTCATACAGTTATTTTCTGTGATGCCCTGCCGTGCTTTCCGCTTCACTCACTCCTGACTCTGCCAACGCGCCAGCGTACTTGGCGCAACTGAACGACCAGCAGCGCCGCGCGGTCGAGTTCGGCATTTCCGGGGCGGATGCGGCGGAAACCGGCCCGCTGCTCGTCCTGGCCGGCGCCGGATCGGGCAAGACGCACACGCTGGGCTGGCGCGTCGCGCATCTGGTCGCCAATGGGGCCGACCCGCAACGCATCCTGCTGCTGACGTTCTCCCGCCGGGCGGCAAGCGAGCTGTCCAACCGAGCCGGTCATCTGCTCGCCCGCGCCATGCAGGGGGAGCGCAGCAATGGCGCGCTGCATGCGGCCGGCACCTCGTACCAAACGACCCTACCGTGGGCCGGCACCTTTCACGGCATCGGCGCACGCCTGCTGCGCGAATACGCCGAGCGCGTCGGCCTCGCGCCCGATTTCACCATCCACGACCGCAGCGACTCGGCGGATTTGCTCAACGTCGTGCGCCACGAGCTGAACCTGTCGACCAAGGAGCGCCGCTTCCCGCTCAAGCAGACGTGCCTGGCGATCTACTCGCGCGCGATCAACGCCGAGAGCCCGCTGAACGCCGTGCTCAAGCACCACTTTCCCTGGTGCGCGATGTGGGAAGCACAGTTGCGCACGCTGTTCGACGCGTATGTCGAAGCCAAGCAGGCCCAGCACGTGCTCGACTACGACGACCTGCTGCTCTACTGGCACGCCATGGTGTCCGACGCTGAGCTGGCCGCCGAGATCGGCGCGCGCTTCGACCACATCCTCGTTGACGAATACCAGGACACGAACCGGCTGCAATCGTCCATCCTGCGCGCACTGCGCCCCGATGGCCGCGGCGTGACGGTGGTGGGCGACGATGCGCAGTCGATCTACGCGTTTCGTGCAGCGACCGTGCGCAACATCCTCGACTTCCCGCGCCATTTTTCGCGGGCGGCGCACACGGTGTTGCTGGAGCGTAATTACCGCTCGACACAGCCGATCCTCGATGCGTCCAACGGCGTGATGCGCTTTGCCACCGAGCGCTTCGCCAAGACGCTGTGGACGGATCGCGCGTCAACGCATCGCCCACGGCTGATCTCGGTGCGCGATGAAGCCGAGCAGGCGCGTTGCGTGGCTGAGCAGGTGCTACATCACCGTGAAGGTGGGCTAGCGTTGAAATCGCAGGCCGTGTTGTTCCGCACGGCGAGCCACAGCGCGCCGCTGGAGATCGAACTCACGCGCCGCAACATCCCGTTCGTGAAATACGGCGGCCTCAAGTTTCTGGAAGCCGCGCATGTGAAGGATGTGCTTTCGGTACTGCGTTGGGCCGAGAACCCGCGCAACCGCATCGCCGGGTTTCGCGTGATCCAGCTGCTGCCGGGTGCGGGCCCTGCCACGGCGGCACGCGTGCTCGACGCCATGGCGGAGGCGGCGGACCCGATTGCCGCGCTGCTCGCCTACGAACCACCGGCACGGCTGGCCGGTGACTGGTCCGCGCTGATGGCACTCATGCAAGCCCTGCGCACGCCCAAAGACAGCCTGGAATGGGCTGGCGAACTCGGAGCCGTAGGCGCCTGGTACTCGCCGCACATGGAGCGTCTGCACGACGACGCGGCCGTGCGCCAGGGCGATCTGGACCAGCTCGCCCGCATGGCAGCCACGTACGCCACGCGTGAGCGCTTCCTGACCGAAATGACGCTCGACCCGCCCGAATTGACCAGCGATGAATCGGGCGACCCATACCGCGATGAGGACTACCTGATCCTCTCGACAATCCATTCATCGAAAGGCCAGGAATGGAAGGCGGTGTATGTGCTGAACGCCGTGGACGGCTGCATGCCGGCCGATCTGGGCGCCGGTTCGCATGAAGAGCTGGAAGAAGAACGCCGGCTGCTTTACGTGGCGATGACGCGTGCGCGCGAGCACCTGGACATCCTGGTGCCCCAGCGCTTCTACGTCACGCAGCAAACACCCAATGGCGATCGGCACATCTACGCGTCGCGCACGCGGTTCATTCCGCCTGCGCTGCTGCCGATGTTCGAAGCGTGTGCCTGGCCGGAACCGGAGCCCGGTGCGGACCCCGCGGCCGAAGCGCGTGCCGCCGCCAAGGTCGACCTGAGCCAGAAGATGCGCGGCTACTGGAAAAAGTAGCCAGCGCGGCAGCCAAAGCGCGCAATCAATGCACTTCCATCTCGGGCCGCTTGACGACGTGCGTTGACTCGAAGCGCGAGAGCTGCGCGAAGATCCACGCGGCCGCACAGGTCATGACGCCCACGCAGACAAACGTCTTGTGGAACGCAGCCAACGTGTCGCGCCCTTCCGGCCCGGCCGTGAAATCGGTAAAGCCCGTGAGCAACGCGCCCGCTGCGGCCACGCCCAGACTCATCGACAGCATCATCACCATCGAGAGCATGCTGTTGCCCGCACTGGCCAGCGGGCCGGTCAGATCCTTGAGCGTGAGCGTGTTCATGGCCGTGAACTGCATCGAATTGAACGTGCCGAAGACCGCCAATTGCACGATGCGCAGCCACACCGGCACGTTGGGCGTCATCACGGCAAAGCTGGCCATCATCAGGCCGACCATGACCGTGTTGACGGACAGCATGCGGCGATAACCATAGCGCTTGATGGCCCAGGTGCCCAACGGCTTGGCGGCCATGCCGGCAGCGGCCACCGGCACCATCATCAGCCCGGCCTGCAGCGGCGTGTAGCCCAGGCTCACCTGCAGCAGCAGCGGAATGAGGAACGGCATCCCGCCGCTGCCGATGCGCGCAAACAGGTTGCCGAGCACACCAATGGAAAAGCTCGGAATGCCGAACAGCGTGCGCGGAAACAGCGGCCCGGCCACGCGCCCCGCGTGCAGCCAGTACGCCGTGAGCGCAGCCAGACCAAAGACCAGCAGCACCAGCACCGTCGCGTGCTGAAAGCCCAGCTCGGACAGCCCATCGAGCGAGAACGACACCGCTGCCATGCCGAAGGCCAGCATCAGATAGCCGGACCAGTCGAAGCGGTTGTCGTCTTCAGCGTGCACATCGGGCATCACCTTGAGCGTGACCAGCGCGCCGATCACGCCCACGGGAATGTTGATGAGGAAGATCCAGTGCCACGACACGGCCTCCACCAGCCAGCCGCCCAGCGTCGGGCCGATCAGTGGGCCAATCAGACCGGGGATGGTGACGAAACTCATGGCCGGCAGGAACTGCTCGCGCGGCACCACGCGCAGCACGGTCAACCGCCCCACGGGCATCAGCAGCGCGCCGCCCACGCCTTGCACCACGCGAGAGGCAATCAGCATGGTCAGGCTGCGGGACTCCGCGCAGAGCAAGGAACCGATGGTGAACAGGAAGATGGCGGCGAAGAACATCTTTCGCGTGCCGAAGCGATCGGCCAGCCAGCCTGAAGCCGGCATCAGCATGGCGGTCGTCAGCGTGTAGGCGATGATGACCGACTGCATCTTCAGCGGGCTTTCCGACAGGCTGCGCGCCATGGCCGGCAGCGCGGTGTTGACGATCGTGGAATCGAGCGTCTGCATGAACAGACCCATCGCCACCAGCCAGAGGAGCGGTTTCAGTGATTTGTCGAGCGAGGCGGAGGGCGTGGTGGGCATGGGGCGGGGGCAGAAGCGGCGGGGGGGTGCGAGACAGCCGTCATTGTGGCGTGCCTCGCCCGAGCCCGCAAACGCTGTACCCAGCTCCGCAGACGTATCCGCCCTACCGCCAACAAGGGCACTGGGCTCTGCCTATACTGGAGCGTTCATCCCAGTCACCTCGTGCCTTCCTTCTGCCATGACCACCCGTACAGAACGCGACACCTTTGGCCCCATTGAAGTCCCAGCCGACCACCTGTGGGGCGCACAAACGCAACGCTCGCTGCAGAACTTCGACATTGCCGGCGACCGCATGCCCCGCGAGCTGATCGACGCGCTCGCTCGCATCAAACGTGCCAGCGCCGTCGTCAACCATCGGCTCGGGCTGCTCTCCGCGGAGAAGGCCAACGCCATCGTGGGTGCAGCCGATGAAGTCATCGCTGGCAAGCACCCGAATGAATTTCCGCTGGTGGTCTGGCAAACGGGCTCGGGCACGCAGACCAACATGAACATGAACGAGGTGCTTGCCAACCGCGCCAGCGAACTGCTCGGCGGCGAGCGTGGCGAAGCGCGCCTCGTGCATCCGAACGATGACGTGAACCGCAGCCAGTCGTCCAACGATGTGTTCCCGACCGCGATGCACGTGGCAGCCGTGACGGCCATCACACGGCACCTGCTGCCCTCGCTGCGCACGCTGCGCGAGACGCTCGCCAAGAAAGCCCAAGACTTCAACGACATCATCAAGATCGGCCGCACGCATCTGCAGGACGCGACGCCGCTCACGCTGGGCCAGGAGTTCTCCGGCTACGTTGCGCAGTTGCAGCACAACGAAACGCACCTGAACGCCGCCCTGCCACACCTGTGCGAACTGGCGCTGGGCGGCACGGCCGTCGGCACAGGTTTGAACGCCCCCAGCGGCTACGCCGAACAGGTGGCCGCAGAATTGGCGCAACTGACCGGCCTGCCCTTCATCACCTCGCCGAACAAGTTCGAGACCATGGCAGCAGCGGATGGCCTCGTGCATGCGCACGGCGCGCTGAAAACGCTGGCCGCCAGCCTCACCAAGATTGCCAACGACATCCGGTGGCTGGCCAGCGGCCCGCGCAGCGGCCTGGGCGAAATCTCCATCCCCGAGAACGAGCCGGGCTCGTCCATCATGCCGGGCAAGGTCAACCCCACGCAGAGCGAAGCCGTGACGATGCTCTGCGCGCAGGTCTTCGGCAACGACGTTGCAGTGAACGTGGGCGGTGCGTCGGGCAACTTCGAGCTGAACGTGTTCCGCCCGATGATCGCCTACAACTTCCTGCACAGCGTGCGCCTGCTGGCCGACGGCATGCGCAGCTTCAACGATCATTGCGCCGTGGGCATCGAGCCCAATCGAGACCGTATCGCCGAGTTGGTACAGCGCTCGCTGATGCTGGTGACGGCGCTCAACCCGCATATCGGCTACGACAAATCGGCGCAGATTGCCAAGAAGGCGCACAAGGAAGGCACGAGCCTGCGCGAAGCCGCCCTGGCGCTGGGCTATGTCACGCCCGAGCAGTTCGATGCGTGGGTGCGGCCGGAGAACATGGTCGGCCGCTAACGTGATGTGTCGCGGGCCCGCGGGTTGCTACGCGTGGGCTATCCCTCTCCCATTGCCCGTTTCAAGCGCGCCGGCCCGACCGGCGCCCCCTGCGCATGAAACCCGCCCCCATTCCGGATAACGAAGCAGAACGTCTGGCCTCCCTCCAGGACATGCTGTTGCTGTCTACGCCGGATGAGGAACTGTTCGACCGCGTCACGCGCACGACCAAGCGGGTGTTTGAAGCCCCCATCGTGCTCGTGTCGCTCATCGACGCCCAGCGCCAGTGGTTCAAATCGTGCATCGGTCTGAGCGTGCGCGAGACCCCGCGCGACATCTCGTTCTGCGGGCATGCCGTGGCCGAAGACCAGATGCTGGTCATTCCCGACACCATGGCCGACCCGCGCTTTGCCGATAACCCGCTCGTTACCGGCGCGCCGCACATCCGCTTCTATGCCGGGCGGCCCCTCAGGAACCTCGCGGGCTACGCCGTCGGCACGCTCTGCGTGATCGACCAGAAGCCGCGCGCGTTCGACCAGGCCGAGCAAGAGCTACTGGACGACCTGGCCAGTTGGGTGGAATCGGGTTTTCGCGAACGTGAACTGAGCGAAACGCAGCGCTCCATCCTGACCGAACTGCAGGTCGCGCGCCACGAGAGCCTGACCGATCCGATGCTGAGCATCTGGAACCGGCGCGCTGCGATGGAACTGCTCACGCGCGAATGTGGTCACGCGATGCTGTATGGGCGCCCGCTTTCACTGCTTGTGGTTGACGTCGACCACTTCAAGCGCGTGAACGATACCTACGGTCACCCTGTGGGCGATACGGTATTGGTTGAAATTGCCCGTACGCTGCGCGTGAATTCGCGCCCCGTCGATGCGGTAGGCCGCTACGGCGGCGAGGAATTTCTGGTGGTGCTACCCGATACGACCACTCTGCAGGCCGCCAGCATTGCCGAGCGCTTACGCAGCGCGGTGGAGGCCCTGGAGATTGCCACGCCCGAGGCCGATATTCGCTGCACTATCAGCCTGGGCCTGGCGAGCTGCGAGCCGGGGCGCAACCTGTGCACGCCCACAGACCTCATCATGCGCGCCGATGCCGCGCTGCTCGCTGCCAAACGGCTGGGGCGCAATCGCGTGATATTCGACGGTCAGCCGGTGTAGGTCAGTCCGGCGCAGGCTCGCCGCCGCGGCGGGCAACGCGCACGTCAACACGTTCGGGCGCCAACGCACGCTCGAACACCGCACGCGCGGCATGCGTCGTGCCGGTGCCGCACATGAACGCATCGATGGCGGCAAACCCATGCTCGGGCCACGTATGAATGGAAAGATGCGATTCCGCAAGTAGCAATACGCCGGTCACGCCGCCCTGCTCGCCAGCAGGCAAGCCCGTGCGCACGGAATCGAAACGATGCAGATGTGCATGCAGGATGGTGGCGCCCAGCGCGTCGGCAGCATCGCGCAGCGCGGTTTCCAGTGCAGCGGCATCGCGCAGCAGCGCAGGCGCCACGCCGTATAGATCGAGCAGAAGATGCTCGCCCACGGCGGCGGACGCTTCTTGCGCAGAAAGCGCTGCGTCAGTGCGCGTCACTTGTGGCCCCCGCTGAAACCGCCGCCATAACCGCTGCCGCCCGATGAGCCGCCCCAGTAAGACGATCCGCCCGTGCTGCTGCCATACGACGGCGTGCGCGGCGCGGCAAAGCCGGCCTTCCAGTCCATATAGGTCGCGCCAATCACCACGGCCACGGCGTAGAGAACGAACCAGTTCTTCATTCCCCGCCCCCAATCTTGGCAACCAGCCACGCGGGCACCAGCAACAGCAGCGCCGCAAAGAACGTGATACCAAACACCGAGCCTGGCGCCATGAAGAACGGTACGAGGTTCAGCAGACCGAGCAGCACGCAGGCCACCACCGCCACCGTCATGTAGTTCGACGACGATGCCTTGGCCGGCTCCGCCACCACCTTGCCGAACCACGCCTTGATCTGCGCGGCGCTCACCGGCGTGCTTTTGGACCACGTCAGCTCATGCGCGTCGCTCTCTGCCGCCAGGCTTTCCTCGCCCGCGGTGTATTCGACAACACGCGTCTGGTCACCCGCTTGGACACGCCAGTTGAAGGCGCCGGCGGCATAGGTCACGCGCGAGGTGTAATCCTCGTCGCGGGCGTAGACCTTGCCGTCAAGCACCGTGGTGCGGCCGTCCTTCTGGGTGGGCCAGCGGTCGAGCACGTTCGCGCGGAACCAGCCATC
>JGI24740J21852_10001063_pt1 | contig 12363 bp, 9 predicted proteins | sample KBSCornC6_FD_21852 | JGI IMG/M metagenome (IMG submission 21852) | reverse complement strand
TACTAATGTATATAAATACGGGATTCAGTATCATCCATAACAACAGGATATTGGAAATAACTTTGTTCAGCTGGAAAAAGAAGCGAAGCGCAAAGAATATGAACAGCAAGGCTAACTGCAGGGAAAAATACTGTATTGTCAGCACCAGGTTAGCGGAATGTGAAAACCACCCAATTAATCGCAGTATTTTGGAATAGCCAATGGGCCAGGCATTCACATCTGCATTGGATACCGTGGCCGATATGTAATAATAGGAGTCGAATATAATGTTCGGATACGGATAAAAATGTTTGAATATTATCCATAATCCCAAGCTTGCGAATAAAAAAAATCCGAGGTACCATCGGTTGATTTTGATTTTAAATACAAAAGTTGAAAAAGAAGTTTGCGTGTTCACCATTTCAGGAAGTTATTAGGAGTAATTGCTACCCTAATATGCTGCAACAAAATGAACTTCCCGGTAGCCAATCAGATTATCCTAGGTAGATTAGCAGACCAATAACATCCCCTACCGCATCGCTCTCACCTGATTCAACGTCCATATCATTATATCCAGATAAGATGCCAAATACAACAGTGGCACTCCTTGTATCAGCTCCGGACATTTTTCCAGGATAGCCATGTATTTCTATTTGGCGGTTTCCTTTGACAGGATATGCGTGCGCTCCGTATTCTGTACAAAATACTTTCCAGTAAGCATCCGGCACAGGATATTGGCTTCCAGAAATTGCTCATACAATTGCTGTAAATGGTTGTAGTGGAGGTAATACAGTTCCGCATCTTCCAACACCTCAATATTCTCATAACTGAGCTGCTTTGCATAAAAGCTGAATACGGAAATTACCGCATCATTCTCTTTCATGAACCAGGATGTAACTTCCTTCAGTCTTTCATAGTGGAGCAAATCTCTACATGCAGGCGTTCACAAACGCCTTGCAACTGTAACAAGTTTGATACAGCAATTAAAGGGATTAGTTGTACAATATAAACTAGTGGTTAGAGTCCCAGCTGTAGTAGCAGCTATTGCACAAATGGTGCAAGTTGGTATCGTAGAACAAAAATACTTACCTCCTACTCTATGTACCTTAAATGCCAGTACACCACCAACTACCGCTAATAATCCAACAATAGTCAACATAATCTTTGCCTTTTTCATAATCATAGGTGCTTTTTAATCCAAAAAGCTAACTTTAATTGGTAATAAACCTGTGCTTATATTACATTTTGTAAGGGGTGACAGGCATTAACCTCCTGCAAAACATCGGATACATTAATTTAAAAATGAAGCACACAGTAAAGTCAGCTACTACTAAGAGCTATTAATTTTGGTTTAACACAATTCACTTATAAAGTTCCAATAAAAAACTGACCTTCCAGGTAGACAATCGTCCCAACCCAAGTCTCCATTTAGGCACAGCCATAGCACTCCTATCGCATCGGCCCTCACCTTACTCAACGTCCATATTATCATACCCAGATAAGACGCCAAATACAACTGCGCCTAGCACATTGGCCTCCGGAAATTCCGCATAGAAAATCCAGAAATGGAGACGGACCGGTTTACCGGCGTGGTAAATAGAATAAAACCCTGGCTGTGTTCTTGGACAAACTAAAGAAGACCATTAACTTTGAAGATGGCAGCGTACTTCATATTAAGTGATATGACAATTGCGGGTGCTGAACTGTTGAGTTGCTACAAGTAAAACGCTAGAACACATCTTGCATACTGCTATTATACGACCTTTAGTCACAGAAAAAACTCAATACTAAAAATATCGATATGGCCAGATTGAAATGGTGCGCCGGTTGTGAAAGAAAAACAACAAGCCGTATTCACGAGCTTTTTAAGGTTCACCTCTGTAGAAATTGTACTTATAGTCAAGCATACAAATGCATTGGCATTACAAAAGTAAAAAAACAATACGGCTTAAATGATGAGGACCTTTCAGGTGTACCTTTTAATATTAAAGAAAATCCTTACAACAAGGCAAGAGCACCGCTATGGCTTTTTGAAAAAAAGGTCATAGTGGCAATCGCAGAAGGTAAAAAAAATGCTTTCAATATCGTTAATCAGCAAATCCCGTCATTTGTAAGTGAAGCCCCGGATCAGGTAATTGATAAGATCATTGCAGCGATTAATCAAAGGATGCATCAATCCAAGTTCAGAACTAATCAGCTCAAGGTATATAACTGCACATGTGTAGTGTCGAATGTAAAGCTGGAGTCAGTTCTTGACGCCGCACACATAGATACTTATGCCAGGTCTGGAAACAACAACTCCGTTAATGGTTTACTTTTAAGAAAAGATCTGCACAATCTGTTTGATCTTGGCCTGTTGCTCATTCACCCGTACGATCTAACGGTTCGGCTCTGCCCTGCTATTGCCGAAACAGAGTATAAACAATACAATGGGAAGCGAATAAATGACAGATCAGATGGCAAGAAGCCCAATAAGGAGCTACTAATAAAAAAATGGAATAGTGCACAGTGGATCGGAGAATGGGAAAAATTAAAAGCCGCAACCAGCCGTCCCTCTAAAAGGATGGCTGAAAGCAATCATAATGAGGGATAGATCGTGTATGATATCACAATAAAAAATTTGTATATTTGCAGTATTTTTATATATCAGGCACAAAGGAGTAACTATGAACCAAGATTTGTTAGTCAGACTTTTCCGTTCCATCGAAGGCGAGGCGACTGACGATATCGTAAAAGTTGCGGAAAAGATCATTGTAGATGAAGAAGCAAAAGGCCATGTAAAACTGGCCAGCAAACTAAAAGACATCCTGAATAAAAACATCGGTTCTTATAGCTCTTTCAAAAAGGAGCTGAAAACCCTTTTACCCAATAATGTCAATATTCCAACTGACAATCGGTTTAAAATTCCCCTGGCCGATGTTATTGAGCGGGATTATTTGCGGCACGAAATGATCTTGTCTCCGGATATAGAAGATAAGATACTGCGAATTGAAAAGGAATATGTTGCCCGGGAGAGATTGGCTCATTATGGATTAAAACCCAAACAAAAGATCTTGCTGTACGGCGCTTCGGGCTGTGGTAAAAGCATGACGGCAGAAAGAATTGCATGGAATGTAGGACTGCCGTTCTTAAAAGTTCGCTTTGAGGCTATCATTTCGTCTTATCTCGGTGAATCCGCTTCGAATCTCAAAAAGCTATTTCAAGCCTTAGAAAACTATCCGTGTGTTGTACTCCTGGATGAGTTTGATTTTATTGCCAAGTCCCGGGGTGAAGGAAATGATGTCGGAGAAATGCATCGTCTTGTCAATATGCTGCTTGGACTAATGGAAGACTACAAGTCTCAGGGAATCCTGGTGGCAACTACTAACTTCAATGGTATTATTGACAACGCATTATTCAGAAGATTTGATGAAATAATTGAGATGCCCAAACCGGAACCAGCGGAAATAGAGCGCTTACTGATAAGCTCTCTGTTTGCTTTTAATTTATCACAACAAATAAAACTTAGCGCTGTTGCTGAAAAAATGCGTGGTTTTTCTGCTGCATTGATTGTTAAAGTTGCACAGGATGCTGCTAAAAACTGCGTCATAGCAGGCAAAAAAGTAATAGAACAAGAACATTTGGATCACTCGCTAAAGGAAAACGCTTTTTTCAACAAATGATGTGAATTCGATGCCTACCTTACCCCATCTCCCTCTACCACAGAAAGCAGAAAGAAAAAATTATCTGGGTAATGCTTCCCCCAGGAAAAGATCTGCCCGAACTCTCCAAAATCTCGAAAATAGGCCGTTGCATACGAGGACCCTACAGTCGAGCATTCAACGCCTGGAGGCCGCCTGGCAAGCCTCTGTTGATCAAATATTAGGAACCCCATTAGCGGCTTCCATTGATAGAAGAATAATACCAATTCTTCTTAAGATTGATGCGAATAGTTTTACAGCAGATCAGCTCAGGGGATTTGGTATTGAAATCATTGCCGAAGAAGATGAAGGCCTGATCATTGGTGCAAGTATAGACGCCTTTAATAAGTTACTAACGAAGATTGGCCGATTTGAAGACGGTACTGATAAAGGAACTGCTTATTTATGGGAAATTGATGATGGAATTGGCTGGAAAAGACACATGGTTCTATCCCCGGAGTTGAATGAAAGGATTGATCGGTTTTCAGCAGATGAAGTATTGGATTTGGACGTAAGTGTAGCGTGTAATATTCATGTGCCACCTAAACCTTTACAAGGAGAAGATGAGACTGATGAAAGGTACCAGATACGCCTGAATCGTTGGACAGAGAAGGCTATAGAAAGAGATGAAGTAAAAGATGCGAGATTTGATCAGTTTGAGCAAATTATATCACATTATGGGAGTGTTATTCAAGCTTTTGACTATAATGACAGTTTTGGTGCACGGGTAAAAATAAATGTAAGGGGGTTAAACGACATTTTATACAATTATCCTTATGTTTTTGAAATTGTTGAGCACGACTATTTAGAGGGAGTATTTGGAGAAACAGGCGATAGCAGCGCCGCTCAAATTCAGATTGCTGCCCCTTCCAATGATGCTCCCAAAGTGTGTGTTATAGACAGTGGAATCATGGAGGGGCATAGATTGCTGGCGCCTGCCATAGACCAAAACTCGTCCAAATGTTATGTTCCGAATGAAAACTCGGTAGCAGATCATGTGCCAGGCGGAGGACATGGCACAAGAGTAGCTGGAGTAATTTTATATCCCAATGGAATACCGGGTGCGGGAAATGTATCATTGCCTTTTTGGATTCAAAATGCCAGGATTTTAAATCGTGATAACAAGCTCGACGACAATCTATTCCTTCCTAACCTAATGCAGCAGATAGTAACCGACTATCTTCCTACAAAAATTTATAATCTTTCCGTTGCAAGCCGTGCCCCAAGCCGCACTAATCATATGTCGTTATGGGCAGCAGCAATAGATATGCTCACCTGGCAGCACGATATCCTGTTTATAGCCGCGGTAGGTAACCTATCTATATCTGGAAGGCCAGGTGCACCTGGCATAAGGGATTTTATTCACAATGGCCACAGATATCCTGACTATTTGTTGACCCAGCGATTTTGCCGCATTGCAAATCCCTCTCAGAGCAGCTTTGCGTTATCTGTTGGCTCAGTTACTATTGGAGAGTACGAGGATGATGACCGAATTTCCTTTGGCAAATCTTGGGGTAACCATCCTGCACCCTCGCCTTTCTCCAGAACAGGGCTAGGCTTATGGGGGATGATTAAACCGGATGTGGTGGAATTTGGCGGGGATATGGTTAGGGAGAAGAACCAGGCCCCCAACATTATTGAGCACCATGCAACATCCCCTCAACTAATTAAATCAGTGGACACCAGCCAGGAGGCAATTGGCCGGGATAAGGTTGGGACTTCGTTTTCAGCACCTAAAGTTTCACATATTGCCGCAGCGCTACAGCAAGCTTTTCCTACAGAAAATTCTCTTTTTTATAGAGGACTGATAGCTCAATCTGCCCGCCTGCCGGAGTATGCACTCAATAATCCCGAGACAGGCCATTTGCGCCATTTCGGTTATGGTGTACCCGATATTGCAAGAGCCTTAGATAATAATTCCAAACGGGTAACGCTTTACGCCAACGGAAGCATAAACGCGAAGCATACGGACATATACTCCGTGAAGATCCCCCATGAACTTAATAGCCCGGGTGCAGACTTCCAGGTATTGGTTGAAGTTACCCTATCATACAAGGCAAGCCCCAGAAGAACCAGAAAAAGGACACAATCATACTTATCCACCTGGTTGGACTGGAGAAGTTCCAAAATTGGGGAGCCTTTGGATGAATTTCAGCAGCGGGTGATTAACATTAGTGATGATACCGGAGAAGAAGAAGAACCAGATGATCCGGACTTTACTCCGGAATATCCGGAAATTCCCTGGAAAATCAGGGAACGTAGCAATTGGGGAACATACCCCTCTGTTAAACGGCAAGACAGTACTTTGCAAAAAGATTGGGTAATATTAGAAGCACATGCGCTGCCAGGCGAGATAAACCTTGCGGTGCTTGGACATAAAGGATGGAGCGTTGACTTATCGCAAGAAGTTCCTTATACGCTGCTCGTAAGTTTTGAAATCTTAACTGAGGGAATTACTATAGACATATACAATTCAATACGGATTGAAAACGAAGTTGAAGTTCCGATAGAGATTCAAATAGCAACGTTATAGCAGTAGCGTGAGTGTGGGTAGGAATACTAGCACATGATACTGACCTTCATCATAACCTAACTCCTGGGAAAAGAATGTCACAATTCCCTTATTGGTACTACACTACAAAATACCATTTTCCACTGGTGTATTAATTACCTTATAATTATGAACGAAACCTTAAAGCAAGAATTGGAATTACTAGTTGCCTTTTTATGGAAAGTTAAAAAGCTATCCTTTTCTAAAGCAGCGTTTTCACCGGGAGGCTTATTAGAAAAAGAAGGAATTATTAAATTAAATGGCAATAACTATACCGTTGCGGGTTATAAAAAATTAGCGCCAACATTCCTGGAACATTACAAGAATGTTGGCGCTTTTGAATACAGTTCAGATTTTTCTCAAACAGTAACTTTTATTAAAAAATTGGAGGGCGACTTTTTATCGGAGGGATCTGTTCAACAATTTAATTATTTGAACAAAGAAATATGGAAGGCTGTGGTTGTTGCGGCGAATAAACAGTTACACAATGATTTCAATGCATACTTGAATGTACTAAACAAAGATGATGATTATGAGGAAATATTTGATTTCATTGATGCTTACAATGAGATCATTTCTGAACTGAACATAAATGCTGAAAGCCTCTATAAAAATGCAATGTACCTAAAGGAGCTTACTAAAACCCACAACATGCCTTTAGTAAGTATTATATTGGGGCTAAAGAAGAAATCAGAAAGTGATGAAAATGTAGGTGTAAAGCTACTACAAATTGCATTACAAAGTGAAACACGGGATCACGATATTATTTCTGCTATTGTAGCAGGCTTGTACAATAAACTAGGCAATTCTTTCTACCAGCAACAGTTAGTGCCCCTTCTTGGATCAAAAGAATTTAAAGCTCCTGTTATAAATGGATTGGCGAACATTGATAGAATCGAAACAGTTGAAACCGATCTCTTTATTGAGCTATTTGATAAAGAAAAACAAGAAGGACCGACTGTACTTGTTGTAACAAAACTACTTTTTTCAGTTCTGAAGGCAAAGAATGATTTTCCAGATAGAGAAAAATATATTCCGGACATTTTTTCCAGGCTAAACGAAATAGTCCTTTTAGGTAATGAGCAGTTAGCTTCTTTCATACTTAACGAGGTAGCATTCTTATATAAATACGATACCGATGCAATAACAATTATTGAAACCATTATACATCAGCCTTACTTCAGTATTAAAAAATATGCCAAATCAATTGAGCAAACATTTTGGCATCTAAAGGATGTTGGTCTTTTGAAGAAAACCCTTATTGCTATTGCAGAAAAGTGCCCGTTCGAAAAGCTAACGGATTTCTGGTCGCTTACTAATAATGGATTTGATAAGAAAATTTATGGCGAAATGCTTATTGAATTCATATCCAACAATAAGGCTAGTATTCGCTTTATTGGAATAGATCTATTCAATCAGTGTTCTTTCTATACTGGGTATAAGTTTGACAAAAATATTCTGGATCTGCCACCGATGGTCCAATATAAATTATGGGTTGGATTAACTCAGGACTATAAAGAACCAAAATATCTGCTTCCAGCGCTGGCGCCTTTATTATACTCAGGTTCTGAAATAGTAAAGGAGGCCTTTGTAAGTAAACTGGAAGAATATTCAGAAAATTATGGCCGGCAAATAATTAAGGTTTTGGAGCAACATATAGATCAAAGCCGTACAGAACACCTGGCAATTATTGAACGTATCGAAAACTATGTGCAAGACTACTATGCAAAGAATATTTTGCTAAAAAAAGAAATACAGGAATTAAATCCATTTTATACTCATAATAAATTATTTAACACTTTTAACAGGCTTCACCCAAAAACTTTCACTACCAAATTCAAAAAAAGCACTGAAGAAAACAGCAGTTTCATTCAAACTGCGAGAAACATCCAGTTAGCAAAGGGTGGTGGATGGAAAATCAATCCCAAAAAAGAGGTCAGTAAGCTACAGCGCTTTGAATCCGGGTTTTCGCTGCCCAGAGACTACTTCATTTTTCCCAATCATTATGAAATGGTAGAAAGTGAAAAAATGAGAAGAGACTGGACAGAAGAAGAGTTTACATTAATTAAAGAAGGCATTGACAATGAACAGCAATAATATAATTGTACAGGAATATTTGAGTTCTCTTAAGGAAGATAAAGAATTAGATTACCTCTTTCCTATTTTGTTAAATTCCATGGGCTTTAGAGTTGTTCAAACTGCTAAAGAAGCAAAAGGTCAATCACAATATGGCAAGGATATTATTGCTATTGGCCAGGACGATAAAGGAATCAAACACAGATGGTATTTTGAGCTAAAAGGTTATGATGATAGAGATATAACAGATAAAAATTACTTTATATCCGATGGAATAAGAGAATCCATCACTGAAGCAAGAGACACTGCTTTCAAAGATTCTTCTATTCCCGGTTTTAATACCTTACCTGTAAAAATTGTGTTAGTACACAATGGCGTATTAAAAGCTAATATACGTCCAACCTTTGATGGATTTATTGAGAGAGAATTTAAGGAAGGCGAATTTGAGCGTTGAGACATTTATCATATAACGGATTTATTTACAAAATACCTTTTTAGTGAATATCTTTTAGCAGATGCTAAAAGTAACCGGCTTTTTAAAAAGACACTGGCTTTTTTGGATACACCAGATTATGATTATAGCGATTTCAAATCGCTAGTTGAATTGCAATTCCAAAAAACTGAAAATATTTCTAAAGGACGCCTATTTTCTAAATTATTTGCTACCCTCAATTTGTTAGAAAGAGTAATTTTTCAATACAGTAAACAGAATAACAATCTTATAGCGGCAAAGGAATGTTCAAAATATTTAATTCTCAGAACATGGGCCTGGATCTTAAGTAACAAATTAGAGAAGAGAAAGGCGGTATTAAATGAATATAAAAAATTGCTTAACACACAGTACGATATCCTGAATGCTTATTTTCGAAAAACATTTCCGATAACCAGCATTCCTAATGGTTTATTTGCTGAAAATGGTTCATTTTTTGAAAACATCGGCTACCCGCTGAGATGCTTTGAATACCTGGATGATATTCTTTATTACTGCCGATTGAGGCTACACTATCCGGTATTTGACACTGAGAGTATACATGGAATTTCCATTAGAAATAAGCAAAAAGATCTTTTAATAGAATTGATTACTAACAACAGTGGATTCTATAGACCCATACTAGATAATCACTCCATTTCCATAGTCCAGTTATTTATACTTTTCGCCCACCGATCTGATTTAAGACAAAAGGATGTGGATTTCATCTCATCATACATATTTGATACGATAAAAAATATTATCATAAATAAATTGAAACACGATATGCTGCCGGAACTCTATAACCGGATTGATGTTGTTGCCGAAAGCATAGCAAAAAACGAAAAGTCAGCGGAATACAACGATTCATCCTCTATATTAATTGCTGTTCTTCTGGAATTAATTGTAATATTTGATAGTGAAGAAATGTATAATGAAATAGTGAGATTTATTGCTAAGGATCTGAGTATCCAAATACCCTATCCCAATTTTGAAGATTGTGATGTTGAACAATTATTGTTTGAAAAAGGCATGCACGATGACTATCATGTTGAATGTATAGAGCCCTTACCTGAAAAGTATGAAGATTTTAGAAAAAAAGTGCTTGATTATAAAGTTGATGAGATAGCTTACAGGACGGATATTGCGGGCTTTTCTTATTTGCGGTATCTGGCTCATAGTTATTTCAAAAATGAATTAGTTCCGGATGAGTGGAGAAAGTTTATTGATCGGGAAGATGATTGGGGTGAATGATTATGCATATTTGACGATTTTTGATGATTCCCGTACTATTGAGATATGTAAATCTGCGTTGTCATTTTTGATCTGATGGAAGGTTTTTTCGTGGCCGGCCAGACTTATGCTTAATCAGGTGATTTTCCCTTTTCCAATATTCATTTTCCGAAAGGTCCGGGAGGGTTTTCATTACTATGTCCAGCACCCTGTTGTTGATGAAGGGGAAAAAGTTGACCGCCCAAAGATAATCTTCGACAACGATGTTAACTTCAGAAACTATTTTATCCTCCAGGACCTCAAGAGTATACAGATGCTCGTATTTCCGCTTATAATAGGTTTCCAGTGCTTGTAGGTTTTCTGTCATGTAATCCCCTATCCCCTCAAAATCCCGGGGATTGTTACGATAATATTCCGCACCAAAGTCGATTATAAGTTCCTGGTGCCAGTTTGCGACAACGTCTTTTACAATTGGTAAAGGAAACTCGTATTCGGAGGCCGCGCAAATTGAATTGAATATAAACCCTGGCTCATAGTATAGTTCGTTATAATGACCATTATCTGCCAGGAAGCAGTAGCCTATCGTAATGCGTGTTCTGTACATTTTGATATTGTTCGCATTAAAAGGATAATTAGCACTGATCAACTTTTGGGTAAACACCGGATAGCGCAGCAATAGGTGAACGTTTTCATCGATATACGTTGGGTTGGTCAACATTTCAAACTCCCGCACGCAAAATCCTGCCACTATAGGGGCCTCAATCAAGACAAAGATTTCCCGGTTTGTATTGGCCTTTTCTGTAAAGTTATAGGAGCCCATCATCACGCGCTCACCATCAATGACCATGAACTTTTGATGCAAAAACTGCCTACTGACCTTGCGCTTAATGGTAATCCCAACTTGCTCCATGGCAGTGGCCTTACTAAAAAAGTATAATTGATTCGTTTTATTGTCGTCCACTACAATTTGGATAGACAGACCAGGATGGACCAGGATACGATCTATAAGTGCATTCATAATGCGGGTATTGGTAAACCAAGCCACGGCTATGTGGATCGACTGTTTAGCACTATGTATCTGATCAATAATCCGGGATTCTATGTTTTTCGTTAAGGGAGTCGCCATATTCTCCATTATGTAGCTTTTATTTATTTAGAATAATTGAACAGATATGGATAATTATATTACTACCTTGACTGACCAAACGCACGAATAGTTCGTCTACCCTCCGGCTTTATCATTCAAGCGGTCTGCTAGTTGATCGCGGTAATACAGGAGAAGGTCACTTTTAAACCGATGGGGATAGACCATCATGAAAAGTGGGATCCAATCCGGATATTTTTGGAGTACGCTGGGGACCCGTGATGGGTTCACCACGGCATGTTTCCGGCTGAGGGTATTCCAGGAAACTTCCGTCTGGAATTGATGGCTGGTATTGTGACCAGTTTGATTGTGCCATAAAAAATAGTTGGGTAATGCAGCTGGCTGATAGTCTAAGAACAGGCAGTGTGATATGTCTTTCCACATGGATTCCAGTGCCGGCCGCACCGGATCTGCTGCGCAGAGCAGTAGCAGCGGATATTGTGCATATGAGGATGGACTAAGAAAAGACCGTCGGTCTTTTGTTTGGTCATACATTACTAATAATGCCTGCTCGGCACTGTAATAGCAATCAAAATACAAAACATCTCCAGTACGTAATGCGCCGGTTAGAGAATGAAGTGTATGAATCAACGATTTTATCGCCCGTTCAGGAGTAGGATCCGCTGCCAGAAAGAAAAGAGCTTTCGACACCAGATAAGGTACAGCTGAATCACCCCAAAAGGCTGCATGCTGGGAAAGTTTATCAAGCACGGCATCCACTTCCGCCAGATCAATACACATATCAGGTTTTAGGATAGCACGGCGCCCTAGTTCGGCAACCAGTCCAATCAAAATAGTATTCCGGTATTTATAGACCATTGCGTCAAATGCCCGATTGCCAACCAGGGCATCATCCGGTTTCTCCTTTATCTCATTGAACAAGTCAGTAAGGCGGTCTTCGATTTGCCGCCCGGCCAGGGCGATCTCACTGGTGATGTCTTTTGCATCAATCGTATTTGATTCTACCAGGCGGAATAGCAACATGGAATATATAGTCCATCCTTCTATGATAGCTATGTGATTATCGCAACTGTAAGATTTCTCCAATGCAATTGCGCATAACAGAGCACTGGCACTGATCAAGCGTTTCAGCTCTGCTGCACTACCAAATTCCTTGAACAGAATGGAACTTATAAGAGTGTGGAAGCTTTTCTTATCCAAAAACCCTTCTCCCGGCCTCAGGTACATTTCAAACAACAAATGGATATTCGGAATTTCGGAGGGCACCAGA
>JGI24740J21852_10001061_pt1 | contig 12371 bp, 11 predicted proteins | sample KBSCornC6_FD_21852 | JGI IMG/M metagenome (IMG submission 21852) | reverse complement strand
TCATGCTGGAACAGCAACTCGTCAATGCGCTGTCGCTCGGCTGCGTGTATGCGTTGTTCGCCCTGGGATTCACGCTGGTTTTCGGCATCCTGGGCGTGATCAACCTGTCGCACGGCGCGGTGTTCATGCTGGGTGCCTATGCGGCGCTGCAGGTCGTGAACCACTTTGAATTGCCGCTCTGGGCGGCCCTGGCCGTCGGCTTTGTCGTGAGCGGCGTGGCCGGGCTCATCATCGATGTGTTGCTGCTGCGACCCTTGCGTCGCCGCAACGCACCTCACCTGATCCCGATGATCGCCACCATCGGCGCGGGCATCGCCATCAACAACGCCATGCAGGGCGTGTTCGGTGCGGAGAACATGCGCTTTCCGGCGGGGCTCGTGTCGGATGCGTCGTTGGACTTGGGCGGCATCCACCTCACGCCGCTTGAACTCGGCATCATCGTGCTGTCGTTTGTGCTGATGGCCGGGCTCATGCTGCTGCTCAAGCGCACGCAACTCGGTCGTGCGTTGCGGGCGATTGCGGAGTCGCCCAAAGCGGCGGCGCTGCTCGGCATCAACGTGGAAGGGCTGTTCCTGCTGACCTCATTTGCGGCGGCTGCGCTGGGTGGGTTGTCGGGTGTGCTGATTGGCCTGTACTCCAATGCCGTGTTCCCGCTGATGGGCCAGCCGATGCTGCATAAGGGCATCGCGGTCATCATCCTGGGTGGCCTGGGCGACATTCGCGGGGCCATGCTGGGCGGGCTGTTCCTCGGGTTTGCGGAGGTGCTGTCGGTGGCCTACATCGGCTCGACCATGCGTGATGCGGTGGCGTTCGGTCTGCTGTTCCTGATCCTGCTGGTGCGGCCGCAAGGGCTGTTCGGCAAGGTGCTGGAACGCAAGGCATAAGGAGACCGACATGGAATGGTTCGACAATTTCTGGTCGGTCTACAGCAACTTGGTGCTGACGCTCGGCATCAACGCGCTGCTGGCGCTGTCCATCTATCTGACGCTGTCGTGCGGCTTGCTGGCGATGGCGCATGCGGCCTTCATGGGCATTGGCGCATACACCGCGTCGTTGCTGACGATGAATGCCGAGATGCCGTTTTCAGTGGCGCTGGCCGGGGGCATGGCGGCGCCGGCTGTGGTGGCGCTCGTCATCGGCGTGCCGGTGCTGCGGCTGTCGGGTGTGTACCTTGCCATGGCCACGCTGGGTTTTGGTGAAGTGGTGCGCGTGCTGATCCTGAACACCGAAGACTGGACCGGCGGCGCGCTGGGCCTGAACGGCATTCCGCAGCTCACGCAGTGGTGGCATGTGGCAGTGGCCGTGTTGGCCACGCTGTTCGTGCTGGCGCGCATGCGCCGCTCGAAGGTGGGCCGCGCGTTCGAGGCCATCAAGGAAGACGAAACCGCCGCGGGCCTGATGGGCATCAACGTGGCGGGTACCAAGCTGCTGGCATTCGTGTTGGGTGCAGCCATCGCCGGCCTAGCGGGCGCATTGAACGCGCACCTGACGTTCTTCATCGGCCCGAACGAATTCGGCTTCGACCGCGGCGTGGAAATCCTCACGATGACGATTCTGGGCGGCACCAACGGCCTGACCGGCCCTGTGCTCGGTAGCCTGATCCTGTCGCTGCTGCCCGAGCTGCTGCGCGCGTTCAAGGATTTCCGCCTGGTCGTCAACGGCGTGATCCTGATGGCGATCGTGCTGTTCCTGCCTAAGGGCATTTGGGACCCGGCGCGTTTTGCGCGCTGGTTCGGCATGAAGCGCGGAGGCACCATGCCCGGCGCGTCGGCTGCTTCCAATGAATCGCACTGAGGCCGCCATGCTGAAACTCGCATCCATTTCCAAGCGTTTTGGCGGCCTGTCGGTCTTGCAGGACGTCAATATCGAAGTGCCGCAGGGCTCGATCTTTGGTTTGATCGGCCCCAACGGCGCGGGCAAGACGACGGTGTTCAACCTGATCACCGGGCTGCTCACGCCCACGGGCGGTTCGCTTACCTTCAACGGCGACAACCTCGTCGGCAAGAAGCCGCACCAGATCACGCAGATGGGCATCGCCCGCACGTTCCAGAACATCCGTATCTTCAAGGAGATGACGCTGCTGGAGAACGTCGTGGTCGGCATGCATCGGCATCTGGACTACGGCGCGCCGGGGCTGCTGTTCTCGCTGCCCAAGTACCGCGCTGCCGAGCGCCGCGCGCGCGACCGTGCGCTGGAGCTGCTCTCGTGGGTCAAGCTCGATCACAAGGCGCATGACATTGCCGACAACCTGTCGTACGGCGACCAGCGCAAGCTCGAACTCGCACGCGCCTTGGCCACCGAACCCAAGCTGCTGCTGCTCGACGAGCCCGTCGCCGGCATGAACACGGGCGAGAAGGTCGACCTGATGACCGAGATCGAGAACATCAAGGCGCGCGGCTACACGATCTTCATGATCGAGCACGACATGCGCTTCGTGATGGGGTTGTGCGAACGCATTGCCGTGCTGAACTTCGGCCGCATCATCGCCGAAGGGCCGCCGGACGCGATCCGCAACAACCCGCAAGTCATCGAGGCCTATCTGGGCCGCGATGATGACGATGAAGCCGACGGCAATGCCGCGCAGAAGGAGACGGCATGACCACGCTGCTGGAAGTCAAAGGGCTGGATGTGTCGTATGGGCACATCGCGGCCGTCAAGGGCATCGACTTTGCGCTCAAGACCGGCGAGATCACCTCGCTGGTGGGTGCCAACGGCGCGGGCAAGTCGACTACGCTGCTGGCGCTGTCGGGGCTGATCCCGAAGTCGCAGGGCGCGGTGCGCGGCCAGATCCTGTTTGAGGGCGAGGACGTCACGCAGTGGTCGGCGCATAAGCGCGTGGAACGCGGCATCGTGCAGGTGGCCGAAGGTCGCGCGACGCTCACCACGATGACGGTGCGCGAGAACCTGGAATTGGGCGCTTACACCCGCAAAGACAAGAGTCAGATCGCCTCGGATCTCGAGCGCGTGTTCCACCTGTTCCCGCGGCTGAAGGAGCGCATCGATGGCCTGGCCGGCAACCTGTCGGGCGGCGAGCAGCAGATGCTCGCCATCGGCCGCGCGCTGATGGCCCGCCCGCGTGTGCTGTTGCTCGATGAACCGTCGATGGGCCTGGCGCCGATCATCGTGCAGGAGATCTTCCGCATCCTGCGCACCATCAACGCCGAAGGGCTGACGATCTTCCTGGTCGAGCAGAACGTGCGGCAGGCGCTGAAGATCGCGCAGCACGGCTATGTGCTCGAAACCGGCCAGATCGTGCTGGCGGACAGCGGGAAGAATCTGCTGGGCAACCCGCGCGTACTCGAAGCCTATCTGGGCGGCTGAGGGCCGACGCGACTCCGCACAACCGGCGCTGCTTGCTAGCGCCGGTTTTTTATTGCCGGGCGTACCCGTTTCTGCGTGCCCGAAAACGCGAAAGCGTACCCGTTTCTGCGTGCGTTCAATGCCCCGCCAAAACGTGTCGTTGTGTGTCGAATAGCGCGATCAAGGCGTCGGCCACGGCGCGCACACGCGGTGATCTGCGCACGTCCGGATGAATGGCCAGCCAGATTTCACGGTGCAGCGCGGGGTCATCGACGGGCAGTCGGCGCAAAAGCGTACCCGTTTCTGCGGGCGCGCCGAGGAAGTGCGGCAGCGCTGCCACGCCCAATCCGGCCAGCGCTGCCTGATGCATGGCGAGCAGATCGCTGCAGCGTAAAACGATGCGGCGTTCACCCGCGTACGCATCCAGCCAGCGCTGCTGCGGCACGTGGCGCAAACCTTCGTCGTAGCCGATGAACTCCCACTCCGCTTCGGGGCGAGCGAGCACCTCGGCCGTTGCATAGAGGCCGTACCCGAGACTGCCCAGCGGCCGGGTGGCCAGTGTGGAAGCCGTCGGCCGAGACAGGCGGATCGCCAGGTCAGCCTCGTGCGCCATCAGGTTGGCGTTGCGCTTCTCACCCAGCAAGACCACGTCGATACCCGGCCACTGCCGACGCAGCGTTGCCAAGTTCGGTGCGATCACGTGGCTAGCCACCGTGGGCGGGGCCGAGATGCACACCGTCCCCCGCAGGCTGCCCGCACCGGCGGCCGCACGTGCGAAGCCGGCCGCTTCCTGCTCCATGCGTTCGGCGCGTTCTGCCAGCGCGCTGCCTTCTGCGGTCAATCGCCAGCCGCGCGGCAGGCGGTCGAACAATCGCACACCGAGCGATTGCTCCAGCGCATCGGCACGCCGCGCGACGGTGGTGTGCTCCACCTCCAGACGGCGGGCAGCGGCCGACAGGCTCCCCTCGCGCGCCAGCACGAGGAAATAGCGCACGTCATCCCACTGCAAGGAAGAGGAGGGTTCGGCCGCTGCCGCACGCGCTTGCGCGCGGGCGCTTTTTGGCCGATCCGGGCCTTTTTGCACAGAAAGTGATCAGTTTTTAGGAATTCCCGGGTAATTCTGAACGGAATACGCTTGTTGCACAACGTGACGAACGCAGACCGCGTCATCCCGAAAATCGAAAAGCGTACCCAATTCTGCGAGGACATTTGCCATGCACGCCAAGGTGATTCAACTCCGCGAACCCGGTCCAGCATTGGGTTTGCAGCCTGCAAACCTGATGCTGCCGCCACCTGAGCCGGGTGCATTGACGGTGCGGCACACGGCGGTCGGCGTGAACTTTGTCGATGTGTATCACCGCACGGGCTTGTATCCGGTGCCGGCGTTTCCGGCGGTGCTCGGTGTGGAGGGCGTTGGCGTGGTGGAGGCCCTGGGGTCAGACGTGCGCGGCTTTGTGATTGGCCAGCGTGTGGCGTGGGCCGGGCTGATGGACGGCGCGCCCGGCGGTTACACGAGTCACCGCACTCTCCCCGCTGAACGCGCGATTGCCTTACCCGATACGCTGGATGACGAAACCGTGGCGGCGACCTTGGTACGCGGCATCACCGCGCACATGTTGCTGACGCGGGTACGGCAACTGCGCCCCGGCGATACGGTGCTCGTACACGCCGCAGCCGGCGGCCTGGGCGTGCTGTTGGTGCAGTGGGCCAAGCGCCTGGGTGCGCGCGTGATCGGCACGGTCAGCAACGAAGCCAAGGCCGCAATCGCGCTGGGCCATGGCGCGGACCACGTCGTGCTGTACCGCCAGCAGGATGTGCGCGAGGCGGTGTTGCAGCTCACCGGGGGCCAGGCTGGCGACGTCGGCAACACGCAGACGACCATGTTGGACCTCGCCGCGCTCGGGCCATCACGATCCATTGCGCTGGCGCGCCCGGGTGTGTTCCGCTACATGGCCGATCTGGCGAACTACCGCGCCGGGGCTCAGGCGGCATTGCAGCGCATGCTCGAAGGCGTGCGCGTGCCGGTGGGTGGGGCGTATGCATTGGACGATGCGGCCGCTGCGCACGTGGCGCTGGAGGCGGGGCAAACCTCCGGAGCGCTGCTCCTACGCCCCTGAGCACCACACGCCGCGCAGGGTTTCTGCGCAAAGCGTACCCGTTTCTGCGAGACACTCGGCGAGGTGCAAGCGTCTCGTTTTTCGATCTGTCACCTCATCAACAAGGAGCCCACAGCATGCTGTACCTGATTCTTTTCACTTACACCGCGCCGCTCGAGGCGCTGGATCGCGTGTTGCCCGCCCATCGCGCGCACCTGGACGCGCATTACGCGAGCGGACATTTCCTGATGTCGGGGCCGTTCTTTCCGCGCGAGGGCGGTGGCATTTTGGCGCGCGCTGGCTCGCGTGAAGAGGTCGACGCCATCGTCGCGCGCGACCCGTTCGTCATCGAGAACTTGGTGCAGGTTCGTGTGATTGCCTGGGGGCCCAACAAGCGCAGCGCCGATGTGCCGCAGGCCTGGTTGCCCGATGCCGTCGTCAGCGCGTCGACCTGAAGACGGGATAGTGCGCCGCTATCATGACAGTCCGCCGTTCACGGGACTGCCATGACCGATCTGCCGCCGCCCTCGCCCGATCAACTACCCCGCCCGGCATGGCGGCGTGTGGCTGCGCGGTTGCCGTTCGGGCGCGAGCATCTTGTGTTCGTGTTTGCCGGCGTGATCGGCTGCGCGGGGGCGCTGTCGACGATCCTGTTTCGGGAGTGCCTGCGCCAAGTGCAGTGGTGGCTGTCCGGCACAGACCAGGGTTTGGTGGCCACCGCGCGCGCCTTGCCGTGGTGGGCGCGCCTGCTGGTGCCCACTGTGGGTGGTCTGCTGGCCGGGCTCACGTTGCAGATCGGTTTGAAGTGGATTCCGCGCAAGGGCGCGGAAGACTATATGGAAGCGATTGCCGTGGGCGACGGTGTGCTCAGCGCGCGGCAGAGCTTGGTACGCAGTGCATCGTCACTGTGTTCCGTGGCCAGCGGCGCGTCCATCGGGCGTGAAGGGCCGATGGTGCAACTGGCGGCAATGTGCGGTTCGCTATTGGGCCGCGTGCTGCGGCAGGGGATGCCGGTTCCGGCGGAGCAACTGCGTTTGCTGGTCGCGTGCGGTGCGGCAGCAGGCATCACGTCGGCCTACAACGCGCCCATTGCAGGTGCGGTCTTCGTCTGCGAAATCGTCTTCGGGGCCATCACCACGGCCACGCTGGGGCCCTTGCTGGTGGCCGCTGTCACCGCAGATATCGTCGTGCGCCAGTTCTTCGGTTATGGCGCGGTCTACGCCATGCCGCATTTCGACTTCGTTTCCGGATGGGAAGTGCTGACGTACGCCGGCCTCGGCTTGGCGGCGGGAATGGCGGGGCCGTTGCTGCTCGGCCTGATCGACCGCGCGCGCGATCTCTTTGTGCGGTCCCGGTTGCCGCTGGCGTTGCGGCTGGCGGTAGGTGGGTTGATTGTTGGTGCGTTGTCGACGCGTGTGCCCGAGGTGTGGGGCAACGGCTACAGCGTGGTCAACAGTTTCCTGCATGCGCCGTGGCTGTGGCAGACGGTGGCGCTGGTGCTGATCTGCAAGGTGGCGGCAACGGCAGCCAGTGCGGGCTCGGGCGCGGTGGGCGGGGTATTTACGCCCACGCTGTTCTGCGGCGCGGCGCGGCGCTGGGGCTGCTGTATGGCACCGGCATGCACGCGTTGTTGCCCGACGCTGCGCCCGTACCCATCAGCTATGCGGTGGTGGGCATGGGCGCGCTGCTGGCGGCCACCACGCACGCGCCCCTGATGTCGATCTTGATGATCTTCGAGATGACGCTGTCCTATCAGGTGGTGCTGCCGCTCATGCTTGCGTGCATCACGGGCTATGTGACGGCACACGCAGCCAGGGCCCCTCGGTCTATGCGCGGGCCCTGGCGCGCAATCGTGACGATGCGCAGCACGTGCCGCCCCCCTTTGGTGGCACGCAGAAATAGGTACGCTTTGCCGTCCGCGCACCGGAAAGCGCGGCGCATGCGTCTCTTCTCAAGGAAATTGCGGGAACTTTTCTGATAAATGGCGACTTCGTATTGCTATTGAGAATCGATCTCATTTATATTTGCGTCCGCAATTCATAGTGTGCGTTCGTGCACGGCGGCACGGGCGCAAGAGGGCGTTCCGGAGCGGCTGGCATCCAAAAAGAAGCGCGCCGCCGGAGAAACCACGTCAAATGAACCGCCCGAACCGTCTGAACCGCCGGCCTATGGCCAGCGCGCTGCTGGCCCTGTTTGCCACGCCTACCGTCGCACTCGCTCAACAGTCCACGTCGTCGGCCGCAGTGGCAGCCACGACCACGTTGCCGGAATCCGTTGTCAAGGCCAGCGCCCCGCGTGACGACTACAACGCCGCCAAAAGCTCCCTCTCCAAGCTGCCCGAAAACCTGCGCGACGTGCCGCAATCGGTGACGGTCGTGCCCAAGGCACTGACGGATGCCCAAGGCGGCAGCTCGCTGGCGGATGCACTGCGCAATGTGCCGGGCATCACCATCGGGGCGGCCGAAGGTGGTCAGATCGGCAACAACATCAACCTGAACGGTTTTTCGGCGCGTACCGATATCTATCTGGATGGCTTCCGCGATCGTGGCCAGTACTACCGCGACTTGTTTGCGCTTGATTCGGTGGAAGTGCTGATGGGGCCGTCGTCGATGCTGTTCGGCCGTGGTTCCACGGGCGGCGTCATCAACCAGGTCACCAAGAAACCGAAGCTGAAGGCGGCCACGGAAGTCACGGGTTCGGTCACCACCAATGGCCTGGTGCGCGCCACCGCCGACGTCAACACGCCTACCTCTGACACGTCTGCCTTCCGCATCGCCGCCATGGCGCAGAACGGCAAGGCCAGCACGCGCGACGAGATGACCGTGCAAGACATCGGCATCGCACCATCGTGGCGCTTTGGCATCGGCACGCCGACGGAGGTGACGCTGTCCGCGCTGCTGCAGCACAACCGCGACATGCCCGACTACGGCGTGCCGAACCTGAACGGCCACCCCGTCAACGTGAGCCCGAAGACGTACTACGGCTACACGGATGACCGTACCGTGCAGGACGTGGCATCGTTCTCGGCCAACATTGACCACAAGTTCTCGCCCAACCTGCGCCTGCGCAATCAGACGCAGTTCAACTACGTGCAGACGGATGCGCGTGAGACGGCGCCCAACTCGGTGGGCACCGTCAGCGCGACGGGTGCCTTTACGCCGGTGACGAGCAGTGCGCTACCGCTGTCGAATCTTTGGGTACGCCTGCAAAGCCACGACCGCCGCATCCGCGATTACTCGCTGTTCAACCAGACCGAGCTGACGGCCAAGTTCGACACAGGTTCGGTCAAGCACACGCTGCTGGTGGGCACCGAGTTCGGCCACGACGGTTACGACAACCAAAACTACTACCGCAACGGCTCGTGCAACGGTACGCCGCTGGTGCAGTCGAGCATGACGAGCGGCTTTGTCTCGTGCGAGCCGCTGGTCAGCCCGAACTACACGACGTCGCCGTCAAATGCGCCGTCCACGCTGGGCAATCTGCAGGGCGGTTCGGCCAACACTGTGGCGGCGTATTTCAACGATTCGATTGAGTTCACCAAGCAGTGGAAGGCGGTGGCAGGCCTGCGCTTTGATCGTTACAGCGCCAGCATTTCGAACTCGCTGAACTCGGCCAACACGCCGGCATCGGCCAAGATCACGGCGCTGCCGTACGCGCAGCAGACGGTGAACTTCGTCAGCACGCGCCTGGGCGGTATCTGGCAGCCGACGGATTGGCAGTCGTATTACGTGTCGTATGGCACGTCGTTCAACCCGTCATTGGAGCAACTGGTGGGCACCACCGGCCAGCAGAACCTGGACCCGGAGAAGAACAAGTCGTATGAGGCCGGCGGTAAGTGGGATTTGCTCAACGGCGACTTGTCGGTCAGCTCGGCGCTGTTCCAGATCACGAAGGACAACGCGCGTACGCAGGTCGACAGCACGACGTACGTCTCGGCCGGCAAGATTCGGGTGCGCGGCGCGCGTCTGGGTGCGACGGGCCGCCTGACCGACAAGTTGCAGCTCTTCGCGGGTTATACGTATCTGGATGCACAGATCGTCAACGGCATCGCCGCCGGCACGCAGGGCATGGTGCCGGCCAACACGCCCAAGCATTCGGCCACGGTGTGGACTAGCTATACCTTCCTGCCGAACTGGGAAGTGGGCGCGGGCGCGTTCTATATGTCGCAGCGCTACGCCAACAACACCAACACCGTGCAGACCGGCGGCTTCGTGCGCTGGGATGCCATGCTGGCCTACCACCAGCCCAAGTACGACGTGCGCCTGAACCTGTTCAACCTGTTCAACAAGACGTATTACGATGCGCTGATTCCGTCCGATGGCGGCCGTGCCGTGCCGGGCACTGGCCGTGCGGCGATGCTGTCGGTGGTCTATCGCATGTAATCGCCTGGGGGATGGCCCCTCGGCTGCATCCCCGTTTCTTCCAACGCCATGCTCGTCTGCATTCCAAACGTCTTCAACGCCGCGCAGGTGGCTGCGCTGCGCGATCTGCTCGATAACGCGGGCGATGCCTGGGTGGATGGCCGCGTATCGGCCGGCTATTCGGGGGCGCCGGTCAAGATCAACCAGCAGATCGACGAGGGCGCAGAAGTGGCCCTGCAGTGCCAGCAGCTCATCCTGAGCGTGCTGGAGCGGCACCCGCGCTTCATCAGCGCGGCGTTGCCGAACGTGGTGTATCCGCCGATGTTCAACCGCTACGGCGAGGGCATGACCTTCGGTGCGCACGTCGATGGCAGTGTGCGTATCCACCCGCACGACGGGCGCAAGCTGCGCAACGATATCTCGGCCACGCTGTTTCTGTCAGACCCTGCCAGCTACGACGGCGGCGAACTGCAGATCGAAGACACCTACGGCATGCACAGCGTCAAGCTCAATGCCGGAGACCTCGTGATCTACCCGGCGACGAGCCTGCATCAAGTCACGCCCATCACACGCGGCGTGCGCGTGGCGAGTTTCTTCTGGGTCCAGAGCCTGATTCGCGATGATGCGCAGCGCGCCATGCTGTTCGACCTGGACAACGCCATCCAGACGCTCAACCAGACCGGTGCGGACGAGACTGCGCGCCGCACGCTGATCGGCGTGTATCACAACCTCATGCGGCAGTGGAGCGAGACCTGAACTGAGCCTGCAGCGTCACACCGCGGATGGTGCGACGCAATATGCCCGTGGGCTGAATGGCTGGCTTAGCGGCCCGAACGGCGATACAGCTCGGCCATCATGCCGCAGCTTTCCACGTGCAGAGCAACGGCACGGGCGGCTTCACGACGGACGATTTGCCAGAAGCGGGCGAAGCGGGAGGCGGGGGCAGCGTTGAGAGCGACGGTGTTCATGGCGACTCCTTTCTGAGCGATTGAATAGGGATAACCCTAACAGGGAATACCCGAATCTTAGTCAGAATATTGCGGCGCAGCAAATTGATTGCGCCGTCGCTGCCGTTTTGTGGCCGCCGCACGACATCATGGCGATGTATGGATCACTTCCACGTCGCGTCGCGCCCGAACCACGCCGTCAGAAAATCGATGAAGGCCGTCACCTTGGCCGATAGGTGCGTGCGTTCCGGATACACCGCAAAGACATCCGCCACGGGCAGCGCCCAGTCCGTCAGCACGGGCACGAGGCGCCCGGCGTCGAGGTGCGCGCGGACATCCCATTCCGAGCGCATCAAGATGCCGTAACCGGCCAGCGCCCAGAGCACGCCGGTCTCGCCGTCGTTGGTGCTGAGCGGGCCGCGCACCTTGATGGTCTCCTGCTTGTTGCCCCGCGACAGGTACCACGTGCCATAGGCCGCGTCGCTCTCGCGCAGCACGATGCATTGGTGCGATTGCAGGTCGCGCGGGGTTTGCGGCATGCCGGCGCGCGTGAGGTAACCGGGCGACGCGCACAGCAGCCGGCGGTTGCTGACGATCTTGCGCGCCACCATGCGTGAGTCCGGCACCGTGCCGAACCAGATGCCGATGTCGAACGCTTGGTCAGCCAGGTTGACGGCGCGGTCGGTCAACTCCAGCTGTACCTCCACTTCCGGGTAGCGCCGGGCAAATTCCACGATGGCCGGCGCGATATGCCGGCGGCCGAACCCGAAGGTGGCGTTCACGCGCAGCAGGCCCTTGGGCGTACCACGGCTGCTGGAAACGGCCTGCTCCAGCGCTTCCAATTCCTCCAGCAGGCGCGCGCCGGTCGCGAGGTAGATCTCACCTTCATGCGTGACGCTCAGCCGCCGTGTGGTGCGGTTCAGCAGCCGCACGCCCAGGCGCTTTTCCAACTGTGCGAGCCGCGCGGTGATCGCCGGTGGCGTCAAGCCCAACTCGCGCGCCAGCGCCGCCAGCGATCCCTGCTTGACCAGCCGGGTGAAAAACTCCAGATCCGACACGCGATCCATTATTTAAATGAAATGAAGAATAGATAAAGAAGTTCGCTAATTATAAATAGAGTGTGCACGGCTAGACTCCATTCGCATAGATGGAGAAAGCATGGCAAAGACGCTGTATCAAAAGCTGGTCGACACGCACACCGTGGCCCGGCTCGATGCGCAGAACGTGCTGCTGTACGCCGATCTGCACATCATGAATGAGTACACCAGCCCGCAGGCCTTCGCGGGTTTGCGTGAGGCGGGCCGCACGGTGGCGGTGCCCGGCCAGCACATGGCGGTGGTGGACCACATCATCCCCACGCATCCGGTGCGCGTGCGGGTGATTGAGGATGCTGCCTCTGCGCTACAGGCGTCCAACCTGGCAAAGAACTGCGCCGAACATGGCATCGTCCTCTTTGACACCAACGACGCGCTGCAGGGCATCGAACACGTGATTGCGCCCGAGTTGGGCATGATCCGCCCCGGCATGGTCGTGCTCTGCGGCGACAGCCACACCACCACCTATGGCGCATTCGGTGCGCTGGGTTTCGGCGTCGGTACTTCGGAGGTCGAGCACGTGCTGGCCACGCAGACACTGGTGTATCGGCTCGCGCAGGACATGCGCATCCA
>JGI24740J21852_10001058_pt1 | contig 12381 bp, 9 predicted proteins | sample KBSCornC6_FD_21852 | JGI IMG/M metagenome (IMG submission 21852) | reverse complement strand
CTCTTTTGACGGCGGAATCTTGTCCGCCGTTCGTTCTTCCACAATTCGCTGTGTTGTTCGCCTGGGGCTAAAGACGCACCAGGCGCGGAGATCCGTCATGCATCCGATGCTCAATATCGCCGTCCGCGCTGCTCGCAAGGCCGGTACCGTCATCAATCGCGCGTCCTTCGACGTCGATAGCCTGCGCACCGAGCGCAAACAACACAACGATTTCGTCACCGAAGTCGATCGCGCGGCTGAAGCCGCGATCATCGAAGTCATCAAGACTGCCTACCCCGATCACGCGATTCTAGCGGAAGAGTCCGGCCAATCCTGGGCCGACGGCGAAACCGTCAGCGAAAACGTGTGGGTGATCGACCCGCTGGACGGCACCACCAACTTCATCCACGGCTTCCCGCAATACGGCGTGTCGATCGCACTGATGCAGCGTGGCGTGGTCACGCAGGCCGTGGTGTACGACCCGACCCGCGACGAGCTCTTCACCGCCACCAAGGGCGGCGGCGCGTTCCTGAACAACCGCCGCATCCGCGTCACGCGCCGCGACAAGCTGGCCGACTGCCTGATCGGCACGGGCTTCCCCTACCGCGACATGGCAGGTCTGTACGACTACACGCGCCTGTTCGCCACCATGACGGAAAACTGCGCCGGCCTGCGTCGCCCGGGTGCCGCCGCGCTGGACCTCGCCTACGTGGCGTGTGGCCGCCTCGACGGCTTCTTCGAGCAAGGCCTGAGCAAGTGGGACATGGCCGCCGGCTCGCTGCTGGTGACGGAAGCCGGTGGCCTGGTGGGCAACTACACCGGTGAATCGGGCTACCTGGACCAAGGCGAAATCCTGGCCGGCAACCCCAAGGCGTTTGTGCAGATGATCAAGATCACGTCGCCGTTCTCGCGGTCGAAGGCTGAGGCTTAATAGCCGTCTTGCCCAAAGAAAAAGCCCGCATCGCGCGGGCTTTTTTGTTGCCGCGTCGCAGCCTCGAACACGGAAATTCTGACACTCCCGACAGGCCTGACACGCTCCGCGTCAATGGAGCGTCTTACTCCACCGTCGGACCTCGAAGCTCCATAAGCGAACCCTTTTGGTCCACCCTCGGAGCTCTGAGCTCCATGAACGGACCTTCTGTGCTCCCCCGTCAGAGTTCCGAGCTCCGTGAATGGACCTTTTTGCTCCACGCGCGGACCTCCGAGGTCCGTGAGCGGACCTTTTTTCTCCACCGTCGGGCCTCCAAGCTCCGCGAATGGACCTTCTTTGCTCCGCGCTCGGACCTCCGAGGTCCGTGAATGGAGCTTTTTGGTCCACCGTCGGACCTCCGAGCTCCATGCGTGGACCTTTTAGCTTGGCGCTCGCCCCTTTGAGGCCGGCAAGTGGCGCGCTGAGGTCGGATCGCGCCGGCGACAAACCCTCGCTTACCGCACGGGTTTTGCTGGCCGCGCCCGTCCGTCACAATGCGCCTGATCTTTCACGCTCAGCCGCCCGCAGACCATGAAAACCGCCCTCGCCCTGCGTCACGTTCCATTCGAGCACCTCGGCCTGCTGCAACCGCTGCTCCACGCGCGCGGCTACACGGTCCGCTACGTGGATGTTGGTGTGCAGCCCCTACCGGCAACCGACATCGCCACCGCAGATCTGGTCATCGTGCTCGGCGGCCCGATCGGTGCGTATGACGATGAGACCTACCCTTTCGTGCGCGCGGAGGCGGAGGCGATCGCCCAACGTCTGGCCGCACACAAACCCCTGCTCGGCATCTGCCTGGGTGCGCAGTTGATGGCGCGGGCGCTGGGTGCATCGGTCAAGCCGATGGGTGTGAAGGAGATCGGCTTTGCACCCATCACGCTCACGGCTGCGGGCCAGGATTCGCCGCTTGCACCCTTGGCCGATGGCACACCGGTACTGCATTGGCATGGCGATCGGTATGAGCTCCCACCCGGCGCGCTGCGGCTTGCCTCTACGGCCACCTGCGCAGAGCAGGCCTTCGCCATCGGCAACCACGCGTTGGGGCTGCAATTCCATCTGGAGGCGAATCTGGATGAACTGGAGGCCTGGTTGATCGGCCATGCCGCAGAGCTCGGCGCGGCGGGCATCGACCCGCGCGTGCTGCGGGCTCAGGCACCTGCGGTGGCGCAGCGCTTGTCGCAGCGTGCCGGCGACGTGTTCACCGCCTGGCTGGATCGCGCGGAGGCCGCATGACGCCCCCCACCCCCATCCGCATCGACACCATCCTCACCGGTCGCGCTGTCGATTACACGCGGCCCGGTTCACGCAGTGCCATCAACAAGCGCCCGGTGGCCGACGCGGTGCAGGTCGACAGCAACGGCATCGTTGGCGATGAACAGGGCGACCTGCGCGTGCATGGCGGCCCGGACAAGGCAATCCACCACTACCCCTTCGACCACTATGCCGCGTGGCGCACGGACATCGGCGCCCAAGCGTTGCTCGCCCAACCCGGCGCCTTTGGCGAGAACCTGAGCACCGTCGGCATCACCGAAGCCGATGTCTGCGTGGGTGACCGCTTGCGTGCGGGCAGTGTGGTGCTGGAGGTGTCGCAACTGCGCCAGCCGTGCTGGAAACTCAACGACCGCTTTGGCACACGCGACATGGCACGCCGCGTACAACACACGGGGCGCACGGGCTGGTACTACCGGGTCTTGGAAGGTGGCACGCTGCGCGCGGGCGATACGCTCGAATGGCTCGAACGTCCCTGGCCGCAGTGGTCGCTGGCACGCGTGCTGGATGTGCTCTATCGCAACATGCTCGACCGCGCCGCGCTGGAAACCATGCTGGCGCTGCCGCTCACGCCGTCGTGGCGCAAGCTGGTGGAAGGCCGGCTTGCGCGCGGCGAGGTGGAGAGCTGGGCCAAGCGCATCGATGGCCCAGCGTTGGACGCCTGATTAGAAGGTTTCCCAGTCGGAATCGTCACCCGCAGCCACCAGCGGCTTGGCCTTGACGAGGCTTGCCGGCACGGCGGCGGGCGCTTTCTCGGGTGCTTTCTCGGCCGGTTTGCTGGCCGGCTGGTCTTCACGCTTGCTCAATACGGGCGCCTTGCGCGATGTCAGCTTAGGCTTGGCCGCACCGGGGCTCGGCTTGGCGGGCTGGCGACGCGGCGTGTCGGCCTTGGCGACAACTGGCGCGACCGGGGCAGCTGGGGCCACCGGTGCAACGGTCGGCGCCACCCTCGTCACCGGTGCGGGCGCCGTGCGCAACGCATCGGCGTGCAAACGGAATTGCGCCACGATCTGCGTGAGGCTCACCGCCTGCTCTTCCAGCGACTGCGCAGCGGCAGCGGCCTGCTCCACCAGCGCGGCGTTCTGCTGCGTGGCATCGTCCAACTGTGTCACGGCGTGGCTGACTTCTTCGATGCCCGAGCGCTGCTCCTGGCTGGCCGACGAGATCTCGCCCACGATATCGGTCACGCGCTTCACGCTGGCCACCACTTCGCGCATGGTCTCGCCAGCCTCTTCCACCAGCACGCTGCCGGCATCGACATTGGCTACGGAATCGTCGATCAACCCCTTGATCTCCTTGGCCGCTGCCGCGCTGCGCTGCGCGAGGCTGCGCACCTCGCCGGCCACGACGGCAAAGCCGCGGCCCTGCTCGCCTGCGCGTGCCGCTTCCACAGCGGCATTCAGGGCGAGGATGTTGGTCTGGAACGCAATGCCATCGATCACGCCGATGATGTCGACGATCTTGCGCGAGGACGCGTTGATCGAACCCATCGTCTCCACCACGCGCGTCACCACGTCGCCGCCGCGCACGGCCACATCCGAGGCGGACACGGCGAGTTGGTTGGCCTGCTGCGCGTTGTCGGCGTTCTGCTGCACGGTCGACATGAGCTGTTCCATCGCCGAGGCCGTTTCTTCCAGTGAACTGGCCTGCTGCTCGGTGCGCGAAGAGAGATCCAGGTTGCCGCTGGCGATTTCACGCGTGGCGGTACCGATGGTGTCCGACGCACCCTTGATGCTGCCGATGGTCTGCACCAGCGCGCCGCGCATGCGGCCCATGGCGTAGAGCAAGCTGTGACGGTCGTCCGGGCGGGTGGCAATGTCGACCGTGAGGTCGCCGCCGGCAATGCGGTTGGCTACCTCTGCCGCGTACGCCGGGTCACCGCCCAGCGTGTTCTGCAGACCCCGGTTGGCAAGGGTGCCGAGCGCAATCAGCATGATGCCGACCACCGCCAGCAGGCCACCGGTCTGGTACAGCGACGTCATGAACGCCGCGTTGATGTCGTCGATGTAGACGCCAGTCGAGAACACCCAGTCCCATGGCTCGTAACGGATGGCGAAGGCGGTCTTGTCCACCGGCTCCGTGCCGCCGACCTTGGGCCAGACATAGCTGGTAAAGCCGCCGTTCGGATCTTTGGCGGCGTTGGTCAGGCCAACGTACACCGCATTGCCCTGCGCATCCTTGAAGCCGGACTGATCCTTGCCGATGAACTCGGGCTTGATCGGGTGCATCACCACCACGTTGTTAGAACTGGTGATGGTGAAGTAGCCGTCCTTCCCGTAGCGCAGCGCCTTGAAGCGGTCCAGCGCTTGCTTCTGGGCCTCCTCTTTTGTCAGCGCGCCGCTCTTGGCTAGATCGTCGTACTGTTTGGCGAGGTTGAGCGCCATGCTGCTCACGCTGACCAGGTTGTTCTTGCGTTCATCCATGCGGATAGCGCGCGCCTGATACGCGTTGATCACCGAGATCAATGTCAGGGCCACGAGGCTGATCACCAGCGGCAGCCAGAGCTTTTGACGGAAGCTGAGCTTACTCATTCCAGAGTCTCCGGAGTGGGAGCCCTGCGCAAAAGTGCGCGAGACATCCCCTTGATTTTTAGAGTTCCGGATGGTCTATCGGCAACATCCTCAACAATCTTGAGTCGTCGGCAGCCCGCTGGTGGTCAGCTTGTGGAGGGCCAGCCCCCTTGAGTTGATCTGGATCAATCCCAGGCCGGTGCGATGCCCGATGGGTTGGCAATGCGCTCGCCCCGGTCCAGCTCGGCAATACGCGCCATGTCGGCATCGGTCAGACGCAGGGTGCGGGCGGCCAGGTTGCTTTCGAGATTGGCGCGCCGGGTGGACGACGGAATGACCGAATAGCCCTGCTGCAGCGCCCAGGCCAGCGCCACCTGGGCGGGCGTCGCGCCGTGTGCCTGGGCGATGTCGGCGATGACCGGATCGGCCAGCACCTTGCCCACGCCCAGCGTCATATAGGAAGTGATGTGGACGCCCTGCTCCCGCGCAAAGGCCGCGACCTTGCGGTTCTGCAGATACGGATGCAGCTCGATCTGGTTGGTGGCGAGGTTGTCCGCCCCCACGATGCCAATGGCCTCCTTGAGCAGCGGCACGGTGAAATTGGACACCCCCAGCGCGCGTGTCAGTCCTTGCCGCTTGGCCTCGGCCAGCGCGCCAAGGTATTCGGCCATCGGCACTTCGCCCTTGGGCGACGGCCAGTGGATCAGCGTCAGGTCCACCTGCTCGGTCCGCAGCTTGGCAAGGCTGTCCTTCAAGCTGGGGATGAGCTTGTCCGCTGCAAAGTTGCTGACCCAGATCTTGGTCGTCAGGAAGAGGTCCTTGCGGGCCACGCCCGATTCCGCAATGGCTTGGCCGACCTCGGCCTCGTTCTCGTAGATTTGCGCGGTATCGATGGCGCGGTAGCCGAGTTCCAGCGCAGTGCGCACGGAGTCGATCACGGTCTGGCCCTTCAGGCGGAAGGTGCCCACGCCAAAGGCGGGCACGTTGAAAGCATTGGTCATTGCGTTGTCCTTGTCTTGAAGAGGAAGGGAATCAGTGAGCGGCCGGCATCGGGCCATCAAAGCACGGGCCGACGCCGTTACGGCGGTCGAGCACACCGCTCCATGTCGTCAGGCCCAGCGACACCAGCACCACCAGTGCGCCAATCCACGGCGTATGCATCAGGCCCAGATGCGTGACGATCAGCCCGCCGGCCCACGCCGCCCCGGCAATGCCAAGGTTGAAGGCCGCAATGTTCAGGCCCGACGCCACATCCACGGCTTGCGGGGTATAGCGCTCCGCCTGCTTGACCACATACACCTGCAGCCCCGGCACGTTGCCGAACGCCACCGCGCCCCACAGCAGCACCGTCGCCACGGCCGTCCACGGATGGTGAGCAGTGAACGTGAACAGCAAGAGCACCGCCGCCAGCAACGCAAAGATGATCTGCAGGGCAACAATCGGCCCCTTGCGATCGGCCAGGCGACCGCCCCACAGGTTGCCCACCGCCACCGATACACCATAGACGAGCATCACCCAGCCCACCGCCCCAGCGCTGAAGCCAGCCACGTCTTGCAGAATCGGCGCCAGGAAAGTGAACGGGATGAATGAACCGCCATAACCGATGGCCGTCTTGGCGTACACCATCAGCAGGCGGGGCTGCGCCAGCACCTTGGCCTGCTGCATCAGCGACGCCGGTGCCGACTGCGCGAGTTTGCGCGGCACGAACAGCAGGCTGCCCACAAAGGCGATCGCCCCCAACGCGGACACCGCCAGGAACGTCTCGCGCCAGCCAAAGTGCTGGCCGATGAAGGTGCCCAGCGGCACGCCCGTCACCAGCGCCACGGTCAGCCCCGTGAACATGATGGCGATGGCGCTTGCGGCCTTTTCTTTCGGCACTAGGCTCGTGGCGATGGTCGAGCCGATTGAGAAGAACACGCCGTGCGCCAACCCCGTCAGCACGCGCGCCAGTACCAGCGATTCATACGTGGGCGCACGCCACGCCAGCAGGTTGCCCAGCGTGAACAGCGCCATCAACGACAGCAGCAGCGTCTTGCGCGGCAGGGGCCCGGTCAGCGCGGTCAACACCGGCGCGCCCACCGCCACGCCCAGCGCATACAGGCTCACCAACAACCCGGCAGACGGCAGCGTGATGCTCAAATCCACCGCCACCGTGGGAATCAGACCAACGATGACGAACTCCGTCGTCCCGATGGCAAACGCGCTCAAGGTGAGCGCAAGCAAAGCAATAGGCATGGTGCCCTCCGTTCAATCGATGACCGGAGTGTGGGCGCGCGCGTCTTTGCAAAAAACCCCGTGTTGTGCAGAATACTTTTGACTGGGAATTGATAATCGACGATGAAAACAACGCTCGAAGAACTGCTGGCCTTCCGCACCGTGGTGGACACCGGCTCCGTCACGGCCGCCGCCGAACAGCTCGGCCAGACGGTATCGGGCGTGAGCCGCGCCCTGCGCCGGCTGGAAGAGAAGCTGGAAACCACCCTGCTCTCGCGCACCACGCGCCGTTTAGCGCTCACCGACGAGGGCACTGCCTTCCTGGCCCGCGCGCGTGAGATTCTGGCCGCCGTGGATGAGGCCGAAGAGCACATCGCCCTGCGCCGCCAACAGCCTGCGGGGCGCCTGCGCGTGAACGCCGCCATGCCGTTCATGCTGCACGTGATCGCGCCACTGGTGCCCGACTTCCGCGCGCAGTTTCCGCAGATCGACCTGGAGCTGAACACCAACGACCTGATTATCGATCTGCTGGAAGAAGACACCGATGTCGCCATCCGCATCGGCACGCTGCGCGACTCCACCCTGCGGGCGCGACTGCTCGGCACGCGGCGGCTGCGCGTGCTGGCGAGTCCCGCTTATCTGAAGGCAAACGGCCGGCCGCGCAGCGTCGATGATCTGCAGACACACACCCTGCTCGGCTTCGTTCAGCCCGAATCGCTGAACCACTGGCCCCTGCGCGGCCCGCATGGCGATCGCCTGCACATTGAACCCACGCTCAAAGCCTCCAGCGGCGAAACCCTGCGGCAGCTGGCCTTGCAAGGCGCCGGTATCGTCTGCCTGGCCGATTTCATGACCGCTGAAGACCGGCGCAACGGCAACCTCGTGCAGGTCTTGCCCGACGCCACCGTCGAGGTACAGCAACCCATTCACGCGGTCTACTACCGCAATACGCAGCTGGCCTCACGCATTGCGTGCTTTCTCGACTATCTGGAAGCCCGGCTCGCGGATGACGCGGCAGACAATGTGCGGTGAAAGCGCATCGCGGGTATGCAACAATTGCGCGATTCCACACCTTCCGCGCGCGACCGATTGATCGCGCCGCGCCTGAGTACCCATTTGCACCGCATGGCTGAACAGTCCGCCGCTCCGGCTCTGGAGATCGACCCGAAATACGGCCCGTTGGATAAACACACACCGATGATGCAACAGTATCTTCGGTTGAAATCGGGCCATCCCCATACGCTGGTGTTCTACCGCATGGGCGACTTCTACGAGCTCTTCTTTGAAGACGCCGAGAAGGCCGCCCGCCTGCTCGACATCACGCTCACCGCGCGCGGCAGCTCCAACGGGCAGCCGATCCGCATGGCGGGCATTCCCTTCCACGCGGTGGAGCAATACCTTGCCAAGCTCGTCAAGCTGGGCGAATCGGTTGCCATCTGCGAACAGATCGGTGACCCGGCCACCACCAAGGGGCCCGTTGAGCGCAAGGTCGTGCGCGTTGTCACCCCCGGCACGCTGACGGACGCCGCACTGCTCTCCGACAAGGTCGACAACCACCTGCTGGCCATCGCGCAATTGCCGGGCAAGCGTGGTGCCGCACCGCTGACCGGCCTGGCATGGCTGAATCTGGTTGGCGGCGAATTGCGCGTGATGGAATGCAGCCCCGACCAGCTCGATCGCGAGCTGGAGCGCATCCGCCCCGCCGAAGTGCTGGCCGACGATGCCACGCTCAATGCCATCCAAGCCGACGTTGCCCGCACACGCCTGCCCGATTGGCACTTTGATGTGGAAGCCGGCGCGCGCCGCCTGCGTGAACAACTGGGCGTGGCCAGCCTCGTCGCCTTCGGTGCGGAAACGTTGACGGCGGCCCTCGCCGCGGCCGGTGCGCTGCTGAACTACGCGGCCGCCACGCAAGGCCAGTCGCTGCGCCACGTGATCGGCTTGACGGTCGAACACGAAAGCGAATTCATTGGCCTGGACACCGCCACGCGCCGCAATCTGGAGCTGACCGAGACGCTGCGCGGGCAGGAATCGCCCACGCTGTTCTCACTGCTCGACACGTGCGCCACCAGCATGGGCAGCCGCCTGCTGCGTCACTGGCTGCACCACCCGCTGCGGGATCGCGCGATACCGCAAGCGCGCCAACAGGCCATCGAAGTGCTGCTGGGCAGCGACTGGCAAACATTGCGCGCAACGCTGCGTACGCTGTCCGATGTGGAGCGTATTACCGGCCGACTGGCGTTGCTGTCGGCACGCCCGCGTGATCTATCGTCGCTGCGCGACACGCTCGCGCGCCTGCCGGAAATTCGCGAAGAGCTACCGCAGAGCGATGCCGCCCCGCTGTTGGCCGAGCTGTATGCCGCGCTCACGCTGCCTGAAGATGCCCACGCCCTGCTCCAGCGCGCCGTCATGGCGGAGCCGGCCGCCATGGTGCGCGACGGCGGCGTCATCGCCCGCGGCTACGATGCCGATCTCGATGAGCTGCGCGACATCTCCGAAAACTGCGGCCAGTTCCTCGTCGACCTGGAAGCCCGCGAGCGCGAGCGCACTGGCATCGCTAACCTGCGCGTGGAATACAACCGCGTGCACGGCTTCTACATCGAAGTCACCAATGGCCAGGCCGCCAAGGTGCCCGACGACTACCGCCGCCGCCAGACCCTCAAGAACGCCGAGCGCTACATCACGCCCGAGCTGAAGGCGTTTGAAGACAAGGCGCTCTCCGCACAAGACCGCGCCCTGTCGCGCGAAAAGGTGCTCTACGAAGAACTGCTGCAAAAACTGCTGCCGCATCTGGCCGAGTTCAAACGCATTGCGGCTGCGCTGGCGCAGGCCGACGTGCTCGCCACACTGGCCGAGCGTGCACACGCACTGTCGTGGGCGCGCCCGACGCTGACGGACGCACCTGGCATCGAGTTGACGCGCGCGCGGCATCCGGTGGTCGAACAGCAAGTCGAACAGTTCGTCGCCAACGACTGCGTCTTACAGGACACACGCAAGCTGCTGCTCATTACCGGCCCGAACATGGGCGGTAAGTCGACCTTCATGCGCCAGACCGCATTGGTCGTCCTGCTGGCCTACGTGGGCGCCTTCGTGCCAGCGGAGGCCGCCACCATCGGCCCGATCGATCGCATCTTCACGCGCATCGGCGCGGCGGATGACCTGGCGGGCGGGCGCTCGACCTTCATGGTCGAAATGACCGAAGCCGCCGCCATCCTGCACCGCGCCACGCCCAACAGCCTGGTGCTGATGGACGAAATCGGACGCGGCACGAGCACGTTCGACGGCCTTGCGCTCGCCTGGGCGATTGCGCGCCACCTGCTGTCGCACAACCGCAGCCACACGCTGTTCGCCACGCACTACTTTGAACTGACGCAATTGCCGCAGGAGTTTGCGCAGGCGGCCAATGTGCACCTCTCCGCTGTGGAACACGGCGACGGCATCGTCTTTCTGCATGCCGTGCAGGAAGGCCCGGCCAGCCAGAGCTACGGCTTGCAGGTTGCGCAACTGGCAGGCGTGCCGCAGCCTGTCATCCGCGCCGCGCGCAAACGCCTCGCATGGCTGGAGCAGCATTCCGCCGACACCGGCGCCACGCCGCAGCTCGACCTCTTCGCACTCGCCGCTGACACGCCCATCGAAGATGAAGACGACGCGCCAGCCGAGCCGCCCAACAGCGCGCTCACGGAGGCCCTCGCCAGCATCGACCCCGATGATCTGACACCGCGCGAAGCCCTCGATGCGCTGTATCGGCTCAAGGCGCTGTCGAACCCGCCTGCCTGATGAAGCGCCTCGGGCTGCCTCGCTCGCTGCAATGCCTCGCCATCGCACTGGCGCTGCTGGCGGGCGGTGCCGTGCACGCTGCGTCTGCAAACCGGGCAGGCGCAGCGAATGGATTCAGCTTCGCCGTCATCGGCAACGTGCCCGAACGCGGTGAGGATGTCGGCGCCGCGCGTACCTTGCTCGATGCCATTGACGCCGAACACCCGGCCTTCGTCGTCCACCTGGGCAACCTCAAGGGCCGCGATGAATCGTGCGCCGATACGCTGCTTGAAGCGCGCCATGATCTGCTCGACAGCCTGATCTCGCCCGTCGTCTACATCCCCGGCGACCACGACTGGAGCGATTGCCAGCGCCCCGCCGCCGGTGGTTTTGACCCCATCGAGCGGCTGCTGCGCGTGCGCGAACTGTTCTACCCCGATGACAACACGCTCGGCCAGCGCACGATGAAGGTGATGCGCCAGTCCGACCAGGCCAAGTTCCGCAGCTATCGCGAAAACACGCGGTGGGAAACCGGCGGCGTGCTGTTCGTCACCCTCAACGTGCCCGGCGACAACAACAACTACAAGACCGCCGGCGGACGCAACGGCGAATATGAAGACCGCCTGGAAGCCAACCGCCAATGGCTGACACGCGCCTTCACGGTTGCCCGCCAGCACAAACTGGCCGGCGTGGTGATCATGATGCAAGCCGATCCGCTGTTCGAAGATGGCTGGGAGCGGCGTCGCGCGCCGAACCTGCTCGATGGACTGCTGCGCCGGCGTCCACACGATGGCTATCTCGGGCTCAAGCGCCAATTGCGCGCCCTCACGCGTGAATACGATGGGGCCGTGCTCCTCGTCCATGGTGCCAGCCAGACCCTCATCCTCGACAGACCGCTCAAGGATGAGGACGGGCGCCCCGATCCGCATGTCATGCGCGCACGCACGTATGGCTCGCCAGTGCTCGATCGTTGGCTGGAGGTGTCCGTCACGCCGGGCCGCACGCCGCTTTTTCACATCCGCAGCCGCCGTATCGATAACACCCCTGCCCCGGCACCAGAGATCGCCCCTGCGCCGATGCAATGAAAAACGGGAGCCGAAGCTCCCGTTTTCATATGCGCGCCAGACGATCAATGCAGCGTGTGCGGCTTGTCGTCGTCTTCGTCCTCATCCACCACTTCGAGGCCGTTTTCACCGTGCACGTGGCCGTGCTCGATCTCTTCAGCCGTGGCTTCGCGCACGTCCGTCACTTTCAGCTCAAAGCGCAGCGCCATGCCGGCCAGCGGATGATTGCCGTCCAGCACCACCTTGTCTTCCGCCACATCCGTGACGGTGTAGACGATGGCATCTTCCTCGTCGCCATCTTCAGGCACGCCTTCGAACTGCATGCCGACTTCGAGCGGCTCGGGGAAGCGGTCCCGCGGCTCGATCTTGATCAGTTCCTGATCGTAATCACCGAAAGCATCGTCCGGCTCAAGCTGGAGCTTCGTCTCGAAGCCTTGCTCATGGCCGTCCAGCGCTTCCTCGATCTTGGGGAACGTGCCATCATAGCCGCCGTGCAAATACACCATCGGCTCATCGGATTCCTCGATGACGTTGCCCTGCGCGTCGGACAGTTTGTAAGCCACCGACACCACCGTATTCTTCGCGATTTTCAATTGCGCACTCCATGAACGAAGTC
>JGI24740J21852_10001057_pt1 | contig 12386 bp, 9 predicted proteins | sample KBSCornC6_FD_21852 | JGI IMG/M metagenome (IMG submission 21852) | reverse complement strand
ATATGCATTTCTGAAATTCCTGAGGATGGCAGTGCAGTGAATGCATATGCCCGCTCATTGTACACGTATGATGTGTATAATAATTTACAGAAAGGCTTTACCACCACAACGCTTACAAGAGCGCCGGCCAATGTAAGCCTGGAAAAGATCTATCCCACCAAAACACTGCGTGCATTAAAGGCTACCGGTGTGCAGGTAGATTATGCCCAGGATAGAGTGATCTCGCCTGATAACGTTCTTGACCAGAGTGCTGCAATCGATGGCATTTCTATATTGAGCACGGATTATGGTCCTGCAATTTTCAGCGCAGCGCATGCTAACAATTATACTGTAGGCCGTGGGGGCGTAGCCGTTACCAATGTGACTATCCATACTGCCCAGGGGAGCTATGCAGGTACCATTTCCTGGTTTAAGAACAGCACCGCTATTGTATCATCGCATTACGTGATCCGTTCTTCTGACGGGCAGGTAACCCAGATGGTGCGTGAAAAAGACAAAGCATATCATGTACTGAATCACAATGGCTATACCATTGGTATAGAACATGAAGGTTATGTTGCAGATGCCAAATGGTATACCAACAGTATGTACTCTTCTTCCGCCGCGCTGGTACGCAACATATGCACCAAGTATGGGATCAGTAAAGCGGCCTGCTTTAAAGGGCCTGCTACTTCCGGTACCAATTATCAGCCCAAGACCGTACGCATTAAAGGGCATCAGCACTATGACGGCAATTCACATACAGATCCGGGGATTAACTGGAACTGGACAAAATACGCCGGTTTAATTAATCCTGCTGCCATTGCAGCTACCAAAATAGCTATTGCAGTAAGCGACCAGGAAACCGGTTTTGCTGTTGCCAATACGGCTGTTACCGTAACCGGACCTGATGGCGAAACTGCCCAGCTGCAAACGGATGAGAACGGGCAGGCATCTTTTGACGCCGGTAAAGGGAAATATACTTTCTCTTTTAGTGCCAATGGTTATGACCCGATAGAAACATCTTTTGAAGGTGGTAGCGGCGAAACAAAAATTGCCGCAGACATCAATATGGACCGCAGCAACACTATGCGTATGGCATCGGATGATGAAGGTACACGCCAGTTGATTGCCGCCAATAACATGGTGCTTTCAGGTTATGTAAGGAATACTGCGAAGAATATCCCGGTTGCAGGTGCAACAGTAACTGCCGAAGGCCGTACTGCTACCTCCGATAGAAATGGTTTCTTTAGCTTAACTATCCCGGCGCCTGCTACGGCTCTTACAGAAGGTGCAGCGCCGCGCACCACCACGCTGCGGATCACCGGCGCCAGCTTTAAGCCTTATGTGCTGAACAACCTCCGTTTAATAGCAGATAAGCTTACGGTAAAGGCAGGGCTCACACCTTTGACTTCTGCCGGCAGCGATCAGCGGATTGCTACAGATGCGGCTACTGAAGAAGTGGAAACTTACAAACACGGTATGTTTGATAGAACAGCAGCGGATGAAGCCCAACGCAGCAGCGAATACCAGCGTATAGCTGCTGATAAGGAAGACGCAGAAGCAGCTGTTTCCCTTGCAGCGATAGCAGTACCTACCAGTATCCGTGTAGGCACCAGCTGTTCCTGTACCACCTGCTCTACTGTAAAGGTTATGAGCCTTGAAGCGTATGTACAATCCGGCCTGGATAACGAATGGATCTCCAGCTGGAAAGCAGCTTCCCTGCAGGCGGGTGCAGTTGCCTACCGTTCCTATGGCGCTTACTATGTAAAACATCCTGTAAAATCCAACTTCGACATTGCTTCCACTACCTGTAACCAGGCATGGGGCAGCGAAACCGCTACCACTACCATCAATGCAGCTAAAGCAACTGCAGGTGTGGTATTGATCAAGAGTGGCGCAATTTTCAGATCAGAATATTCTGCTGAAAATAATAATTCCGGTTGTGGTAATGGCTACAGCGGTACAGGTTCTGCATGGCCCTGTATTTCCGATGCACGTTGTGCCGGCAGGGCCAAGAACGGTCATGGCAGAGGGATGTGCCAGTGGGGTTCCAGCTTCTGGGCCAGTGATAAAACTTATACCTGGATCCTGAACCACTACTATAACCCGGGTGGTGTAACCGTACAGCCTAAGGCTACTATCGCTGCTGCAACTTTAGCTAAAACATCAGCACTGGAAATGGATGAAAAGGAAACAATGGCAATCGGATCCAGTAACCTTACTATATTCCCTAACCCGGTTTCCGGTGATGTGGTAAAAGTAGGCTACTCCTTATCATCAGCAAAGCCACGGCCTGCCATTCTGGTTTTATCTGATAATACAGGTACCGTGATCCAGCGCAAACCTGTTCAGCTGCAACATGGGAATAACCAGCTCTCCCTGAGCATTGCCGGTTTAAAGAATGGCATCTATATCATTGCCATCCAGTCCGGACTGCCGGTTATTTCAGAAGGCAAAAAGCTGGTAGTGGCTAAATAAAATAAGCCCTTGCTACAGGATCATTTGAGGTTTCTGAAGAGAAGCTGTCTCATAATTGAGGCAGCTTCTTTTTTTGAGCAGGACTTTATGGAAAAAAGAAAACCCCGCTATTAAGCGGGGTTCCTTATTTAAGTTTATGCTACTTATTGCTTCAGGATCTTAACCTGTTTTTGAGTACCATCTTTACGGTCTATAGTAATAATGTATATGCCAGGTGTCAGTGAGGATACCGCAATAGTATTCCCCGGGCTTTTAACTTTCATAACCTGGTGCCCACTTATATCATAAATGCTGAGTGTTCTAACCTTGTCATTGTTACGGAGGTGTAATTGCTCACTCACCGGGTTAGGCGACAGTGTAACGGTATTGTCAACTTCCGTTTTTACCGTTTGCGCGGCCATCCTGGCAGATGATGCAACACTGGTAATAGTAAGGTAATTGAGATTGAATCCACCGGTGGTTGTGGCAATACCTATGCTATAGGTGCCTGCAGGTAATGTTACGGTATGTGAAACATTGCCCCAGTTTTGCCATCCGCCGGTATTAGGTATGTTAACGGTGCCCAGCTGTGTAGCGCCGGCATCTTTTTCCAGCCGCAGGGTTGTGTTGGCATTAGGGCTGGCCACGCGGTAATCCACCCGGTAGCTACCCGTTACAGGAATGGTTACATTATAGGACATCCAGTCTCCGGCCTCTATCCATCCTACATCCAGTCCGCCTCCCGCGTCAGTAGTTGCTTCGGTGGCTACGCCGGACATATAATTATAATCCTCTGCCTGAACAACGATGGAGGAGGTATTTGTATTTGATTCCACTTTCAGCGAGCTGGTTGAATCATTCATGTTATTATCAACCAGGCAATTGTCATCCGCTGTAAGTACAAGGGTTGATCCGCCGAAATTGTCATGCTTGTACAGCGTAACCTTATACCCGGAAGTCACCTTCACAGAGGAAATATCATCATTGAGGATCCCCAGCGCATTCAGCTGGCTAAGGGTATAAGTGCCGGGGTTGAGGCCTACGGCAGAACCGGCATAATTACAATCCTTGTAAACTATGGCCGCACCGCTTGCCGTAATCCCTGAGAAGCCGCCTATGGTAATGGTGCTGCGTACAGGGGAGGAGGCATTGATGGTGGACGAATGATTAAATACATCGTCATAACAAAAAGCGTAGGTCAGGCTATTAAGGCTGATATCGCTACGGTGCCAGAATTTGCAATACCAGTTGTAAGGAGCTGTCTGGTAATATTTGGATGCGCTGGAAAAATCCTGCGTGGCGCCGGTGGCCAGCGTAAGATCAATGGCATGTCGGTTAATGGCAGCGCAGATCTGCGCCTGCACAACCTTGTCCCATTGCCCGCCAGTGGCCATAACGCCGCTGCCTTCCATTGCTTCAATATTAGTGGGCTTGCGTGAGATGGTGCCCACCTGTCCGTCGGAAGCCCGGGTGAACGTGAATACGCTCCCGGATACACGACCGCTCCAGGTACCGGCATCGCCTGCATTGAAAACCAGGTTACCGCTTTGGTACTTAGACCAGATGGCATCAATATAGGAGCCGAAATAATTGGCCTGTGCACCGCTTTGAAAGGCCGTTGTTTTTGAAGGATACTTTATGATGCCATTGGTAGCATCATAGCAGCCGGCAAATTCAGCAGGTGCGGTAGATTGCCATTGTGAAAGGATCTGGCTGTGCGGTATAAGCTCACCAACCTTTTGGTAGAAACCGGAATTGCCCCATACCTCAAGACCCATGGGGTATTGGTAGCCATCCACGCGGGTAGTGTTCACCCAAAGGCCATTGGATGCGTTTGTGAGCTCAATCGTTTCAAACCGGATGCCCTGGTTAGGATCCGTAGGATTGGCAAGATTGGGTGCTGCATAACCGCTTGGCGAGCCGGACGCGCCAAAGAAATAAAGGAACAGCTGTGAGTTGAAGGAGATCAGGATGCGGCATCCTGCAATGCCGGGAATGTTGATGACCTTATTCGGTATTTCACTGAGCTTGGCAAAACAGTTAGCATACCGGCCATTGCCACCTGGTCCTTGGTTACCGTTGATCACCGGTCCGGGTACGGTGTTGTTGGATACATTCATCAGGTTGACCGCACCGGTCTTAGGATCAATCCACACATGATTGTCGTTGATGATACCTACAACAGCTACGTACACATTGCCATCAGCATACGTTGAGTTGTTGTACAAAGAGAAGGGAACGGTAGTTTGGGCCTTTACATTGCTCCCGGTTAAGATGACTACAATAAACAGCAAGGCCATGCGGGCGCATAGCGCCCCGGATAAAGATCTGGTTTTCATTGAACAATAGGTATTAGATTAACGAGAGCACCCGCTAATGTAAATAAACTTTTCAGTAAGTTATTATGTGATGATAAATGGAGGCACACTAACAACCTGTGAACATTGATTTACAGGCATGTTGTTCAGGGGAGATTTTGTAAAAGATCAATTACCAATACAATGCAGATTTAAAAAAATTGACCGGCGCCTGCCCGGTGAAAAGCTTAAAATCTTTATTGAAATGTGCCTGGTCAAAATAGCCATTGTCCAGGGCCAGGTCTATGAAAGAACCGTTGTAACCATGATTGCGGGCGATGATGGCATTGAGTTTGGTAATGAAGGCAAATTGTTTGGGCGAAGTGCCGGTTATTTTCCTGAACCGCTTTTCCAGCGCATCCTGGCTGATATACAGACTATTGGCAAGCGTTCTTATTTTTATTTGTCCGGTTGATGCATAGATCTTTTCAACCGCTGCTTTTATAAGTTCATCTGTTTTTGAGCCGCTGAGCTTTGAGAGCAGGAACATTTCAATCACTGCAATTTTATCGTCGTAGTTTGAAGCCTCTGCAAGGCGTTCTTCGATCCGGGCAATTTCTGAAGAAGGTAAAAAATTATCTAACGAAACACTGTATTCAAAAAGCTCATGCAACGGGTGCTTAAAAAACGCAGGCATGCCTGTTTCTTTGAACTGTACTACCAATACGGCGGATTTTGGTTGATAGTGAATAAGCCTTACTGATTTGCGCAATCCGGAGATCGTTGCGCTGGGCAAAGCAACCTGGCCGCTGTCATTTATATAAGAGATCTGTCCATACAGGCGAAAGGCAATGGCAATAGAGTTATTGGGCAGCACCCTGTTTGTTGCGTGTTCTTCGCTTTCCATGATCCGGTAGGCCTTTATGTATGGACGCAGGCGCGCCGAAGGCTGGTATTCTTTCATATTCATCTTCATCCGGTTTTATGATTAATATGCAATGGAAATAATCTTTTGAACGGTTGCCGGCGCATCTATAATTGATAATAAGTAATGACCCAGGTCGGCTCTTGAAATACTAAACGGCCGTTTTATGGGCGAGTCAATAATTGCCCTGTATTTCCCTGATACCGGTTTATTGGTTAATCTTGCCGGTCTTACAATGCTCCAGTCAAGTTGGCTGTTCAATACTGTTTCCTCCATCAGCCGCATGTCCGCATAAGGTTCTTTAAGGATTGGCTCTAACAGCAGTTTGATGAGGATACGGTTGAATAGTCCCATTTCCTTATTAACATACAAGGCCCCTGCTGATACACAGATAAGCCTCCGTAAGCCGGTATTGGACATGGCCGAAATAATATTCAGCATTCCCTGCGAATAGACTTTTGTAGGTTTTGTACTCCGGCCTGATCCCAGGCAGGATATTACCGCATGGGCATTAACCAGCTCCTGTTCATAAGAAGCCGGCTGCATTACATCTCCCTTTACGACTTTTAACAGACGGTGTTGTAATTGAAAATTATGTGGTTGCCTGATGATGGCTGTAACCGGAAAGCCCTTTTCCAGCGCCTGTTTTATCACCTCTTTCCCGGTACCTCCTGTGCCTCCAAATACGATGAGCTTTTCCATGTTATTGTTATTGTATAGTACGTTAACGTTGTATTTAGTGTAAAAATAGTTCATTACCGGTATATTTAAACCAAATTCGGTTTATATTTTTTATTTTTATACCGGAAACGATTTATTTATGAATAAGGCAGTGGAGCTAATTACCAAATGGGGAGCGTTTGATGCGCGCCATCCAGAGAGCAGCATTGAAGATTTTTGCAGGCATTACTTAAGTGAAAAGGCCACAGCAACAAATGATCAGAAGTCAGGCTGGGCTGGGAGCGTATCCATTGACTTTGCTTTAATGAGGCTGATAGGCAGAATGTATAAGCTGCATTCCTTTTATGCATCAAGGGCAATGGCCGGCACAGATATCAGCAGCTCAGAAGAATTTTCTTTGCTGAATGCCATTGACGGCTTAGGGGAGCCCCGTAAGAAGGATGCCATCACCCGGGCATTGTTTGAGCAATCAACAGGGTCTGATATGCTGAACCGTTTGAAAAAGATCGGATATATCTCTGAATATCCTGACGCAGAAGATGGCCGGTCAAGAAGAATTAAGATCACCCCAAAAGGATATAAGGCTTTAAAAGCATGCCGCAGATCAATGGAGCAGCTTGCCGGGATGCAGTTCCATGACCTGACCGCAGATGAGAAAAAAATATGCCTGCAACTGCTAGGCGGTATAGACCAGAAGTATTCCTCTCTCTGGCAGTCGCATAAGGACAAATCATTTGAAGAGATCTACCAGGCGGTGATCCAGGACGCTGCAGGTAGCAGGGATATCTGATTATTTTAAGGCGGCATCCGGTTAAGATCGTGACCGGATGAGATCAATGATTTTTTACAATCTTTTGCAACCGGCTGTTATCAATTTTGTATTGGCAAAAATGGTCAATATGAAATTAACGCTTCAACTAAACAGCCTGCTAGCTGCGGCCCTGTTCCTTTCGCAGGCAGGCCTTTCTCAAACAGTAAAACCGCAGGAAAATTTTTTGAATAAAATGGACACGATCAGGAATGAAGGGAATGTAAAAACGGCATCGCCGTTGGCAAAGAAATTCCAGCTTATTAAAGGTAGCAAAATGGCCTATATGGAAACCGGCGCCGGCGATCCTATTGTTTTTTTACATGGCAACCCAACTTCGTCCTATATATGGCGTAATATTATCCCCTACGTACGGGGATTGGGGCACTGTATAGCACCGGACCTGATAGGGATGGGAGATTCACAAAAATTGCCGGACAGCCATGCTTACACTTTTGAGCTGAATGAAGAATATCTTGATTCGTTCTTCCATTCAATGGGGATCAAAAAGAATATCATCTTTGTTGTGCATGACTGGGGATCCGCATTAGCGTTTGACTGGGCGCGCAAACATCCGGATGCAGTAAAAGGGATCGTTTACATGGAGGCTATTGTAAAGCCCAAATACTGGCATGAGCTTCCGCCACTCGGGCAGGAAATATTCAAGTCGCTCAGGTCAGAAAAAGGTGAGCAAATGGTATTGCAGCAAAATTCTATGATCGAGTTTAATCTTGTCAGGAGTGTTTTCCGTCATTTAACAGAAGAAGAGCTGAACGCTTACCGCCGTCCGTTTGCTGAGCCGGGGGAGGATAGGAGAGTGATGCTGAATTGGGCGCGCCAGCTGCCCATCGAGGGCGAACCTGCCAATATTGTAAAGATCGTATCTGATTATGGAGATTTTCTTTCGTATAGCAAGATCCCGAAGCTTTTCATAGAAGCCCAACCCGGAACTTTAACGGAAGGGGAAAAGGCATTTTGCGGGGCCTGGCCCAACCAGGTGCACATTACCTTACCAGGCCATCATCATTTGCAGGAAGATGCGCCTAACGAGATCGGTACTGCAATTTCAGTATGGATACAGGGCCTGGCGCAGCACTGGTCTTTTCCACGCTCATGAGCTTATTTGTTTCTTTTACGGTAACGCCCATGCTGGCCCGCCCGGAAGTAACGGAAGTTTTTTCCAGCATTGGTTTTGTAACAGGCAGTGTATCAGGAATCAGCAATAACAGTAACCTGGCTGAGTGACTGTGACACTGAATGATAAAAAGAAGCGGAATTTCACTGCTTCAGAGTTTGGGGTGGATATTCAAAAACAGCTCAGCGCTGTTTTGCCCGGTGTAAAGATCACCGCAGCCGCCACCTCCATTTCAGGGGGCGGTAACCAAACCCCGATACAGGTCGCCATCAAAGGCACTGACCTGAAAACGATCCGTACCATTGCAGATGAATACAAAAAATTGATTGCAACAGTACCCGGAACCCAGTTCGTGGAGCTGTCCGTTAAAAACCGTTGTCAGCATTTCTTACGGGTAGACATTTCCACACTTCCTGTTGAAGCGCAAGCAAAATCATACTGTTTTTTAAAAGGCTTAATAATTGCGGCGTATTCATACACCCAAAAAATAAGTCACTTAAAATAATGATCGTATGAAAGAGTTTGCAACATTCAAGAACAAAGCCGATCTGTTACGTAAGTGGTCAATGATCTCAACTACGGAGGCCAGCTCAGGCCATCCCACTTCCTGCCTCTCTGCGGCAGACCTTACCGCAGTGCTGTTTGAGAAGTATTTCACTTACGATCTTGCAGATCCGCTGAATAATTATAACGACCGCTTTGTGCTTTCAAAAGGCCATGCAGCTCCTTTGCTGTATGCCCTGTTTGGTGTAGCCGGCGCCTATCCGCTGGATGAATTGAAAACATTGCGCAAATTCGGCAGCAAGTTCCAGGGGCATCCGGTGCCTGCATTTGCCTACGCAGAGGCAGCTACCGGTTCCCTGGGTCAGGGTTTGTCAGTAGGGGCAGGGCTTGCGCTGATAGCCAGGAGGGAAGGCCTTTCTTCCAAAACCTTTGTACTTACCGGCGATGGTGAGCTGGCCGAAGGGCAGATCTGGGAAGCCGCCAATTTTGCTGCGCATGAAAAGCTGGATAACCTGGTGGCCATCCTGGATATTAACCGCCTTGCGCAAAGTCAGCCTACTATGTTCGGCCATCATACGGAAGAATATGTGAACCGCTTTAAGGCATTTGGTTTTGAAGTAATAGCTATAGACGGTCACAACTACGAAGAAATTGACCAGGCGTTTGAAAAAGCGGTAAATAATAAGAACGGCAAGCCCACCGCCATTGTAGCAAAAACAATTAAAGGGAAAGGGATCTCTTTCCTGGAAGATAAAGAGGGCTGGCATGGCAAAGCGTTGAAGAAAGACGAGCTTCAGAAAGCGCTGAAAGAATTAGGCGATGTGGATGATCAGGCGCGGTTTGCGTTAAAGCAACCTTCCGGGAAATTAGTGCCGGAAAATGCAGATGCCAGGTACCAGGTAGCTATCAGTTTTGAGAAAGACAAGGAATACGCAACGCGGGAAGTGTTTGGGGAAGTATTGGCATCAATGGTCAGCCAGAACAAAAACATTTATGCGCTGGACGGAGATGTAATGAATTCCACCTTCACAGAAGATGTAAAAAAGCAGGCGCCGGACCATTTTATTGAATGCTATATCGCGGAACAGAATATGGTGTCAGTGGCGGTGGGTTTGTCCAGGTTGGGCAGGGTACCATTTGCAGCTACTTTCGGCGCATTTTTTATGAGGGCTGCGGACCAGATCCGGATGGCGCGTGTATCGGAAGCCAATATCAAATTTGCAGGTTCCCATGTGGGTGTTTCCATAGGTGAAGATGGTCCTTCGCAGATGGCGCTGGAAGACATTGCTATGTTTGGCGCATTGCCGGGCGCCGTTGTATTGCAGCCTGCCGATGCCTGGTGTACAGTAAGTATGGTGCAGGAAATGGCCGCCCATACCGGCATTAGTTACCTGCGTACCCTGAGACCTAAAACAGCCCTGTTATACGACAAGAATGAACGTTTTGAGATCGGAGGCTCCAAGCTGTTGCGCCATTCGGATCAGGATGAGCTAACCGTGGCAGCTACCGGTATTACAGTATTTGAAGCGCTTAAAGCTGCAGATGAACTTGAAAAAGAGAACATCCATATACGGGTGCTGGATTGCTATTCCATACATCCCATAGATGCTGCTGCATTGAATGAGAGTGTGCATGCCACCAAACAAAATTTACTGATAACGGTAGAAGACCATTTTGAACATGGGGGTATGGGTGATTTTGCTGCTGCAGCCCTGTCAGACACCGGCGCTCATATTATTAAAATGGCGGTACCCGGCATTTCTCAATCCGGTACAAAAGATGAGCTGCTGCATGATGCAGGCATAGATGCAGATCACATAGCGCAAAAGGTCAGGGAGCTTTGTTCAGTGATGGCATAGCAATACTTTGAAGCATCTCTAATTGATATGTTCAAAAAGTATATTTTTTATTCTGCCATTGGTAAGCCGGAAACCGGTTATCTTTTTTTGCGCGTTTGTCAGGAAATTAATAGTGCCATTGTTGCTGCTGAATTTCCCGGCAATAGCCAGATCCGGATCAAAAGTAAAATCGCCTAAGCGCATATGATGCGCCACCAGCTTACCATTTTTTACGGAAAATTTGTAGGCTGTTTCCAGTTCTTTGCTATAATAGGTGCCGGCATACTGATTAAGCTGTGCGGGAGTAATTTTCACCGGGATCACCCTTGGGGCAATGATACCCCGGTATTTTAAGGCACCTGCTTTTTCTTTTATTTCCCTGAAAGTAACAGATGAATTGTAGGCAGGCACCCATAGCACTGTATCAGATTTCAGATCTGTAGGATACTTATCTTCGCCATTTGCCTGTACCATGATACGGCCATTTTCCAGTGTAAAAGTTACATACCAGCCAACGCCCAGCTGGTAGCTGCCAAGATATTTTTTTAATAACAGGGTATCAACAGCAACGTTGGGTAGGTTACTAAGGTCTTCACGCTTTGGAGTGGAGCTGATCTTATCTTTTAAGAACAGCTTTGCAAGGACATTTGCATTTGTGTAAACGTTGAAATCACCGTCGTTACTGAGCAGGATGACCGCAAGCTTTTGATCCGGGAAATTGGAAATAATAGTACGGAAGCCTGCCCAGCCGCCATCATGCGCAATATTTGTTATGCCGTTACGCTGGCTCACTTCCAGGCCATAGGCATAATCAATCTTTTGTTTGTTATTGAGTTCCCCTGTTTCTATCATTCTTACATACACGGGATCTTTCTGTTCAAGCGCCTGTTGAAAATGTATAACCCATTTAGACAGGTCTTCAACCGTGGAAAATATTGAGCTGGAACCCCAGGCGGTAAGGGCATCATTGCTCTTAAAGTACTTATTATCGTTAGCATAGTATGAGCTGGCCACATGGCTGATCACCATTGAATAATCGCTTAACACCAGGGATGCCTGCATGTGCAATGGTTTAAAGATATGCTCATCAATCCATTCCGGGAACGGGGTACCGCTTACTTTGGCTACAATTGCTGCCAGCAGGTTATAGCCGGTATTGGAATAAGAATATTGCGAGCCCGGCTCAAAATCCAGCTCCCGTTGCTGCTTCACCATTTGCATAATGTCCTCATACCGGAAGCTCTCATCCCAGCGCCATCCGGCTGCATGCAGGGTGGCAGGCCAATCCCTTAACCCGCTGGTATGATGGATCAGATGACGGATGGTGATTGTTTTACCAAATTGCGGTACATCAGGCAGGTATTTATGGATATCATCGTCGGGCGATATTTTGCCTTCCTGGATCAAAGTTGAAATGGCAAAACCCGTAAACTGTTTTGATACGGATGCAAGATCAAAAACCGTTGCAGGTGTAATGGGCATATCGTATTCCAGGTTGGCCATTCCATAGCCCTTTGCAAACACGGTTCTTCCATCCTTTACAATTAAAGCAGCCACCCCGGGGCTGCCGGTGCGGGCATAGGTCTTAAACAGGGAATCAATTTTTGCGGAAAGGGTATCATGGGTATTTTGCGCAATACCGGACAAACCGCTTAAAAGCAGCAACAGGATATAATATAGTTTCATGGTATGTAGAGGCTTAAGTCAATAATACAATGACGGCGAACATAGGAAAAGGTTGCATGCCCTATAGCGGGTG
>JGI24740J21852_10001052_pt1 | contig 12402 bp, 6 predicted proteins | sample KBSCornC6_FD_21852 | JGI IMG/M metagenome (IMG submission 21852) | reverse complement strand
CGGCTCGAACCGCAGGCGCTGCTGATGGTTCTTGTCGTACCCCTCGACCTCCGTCACCTCAAAGACTTCGAAGTGGTGGGCACGGTGACGGTCGACGACGACGTTCCATTCAGGCTCTTGGAGAGAGTCGCCCACAGGGATGCGATCGAAGCGCCGGTGCATCAGGTTGATGGCCGGCGTGGCGAAAAGGCTCAGGTCGCCCTGCTGCACCACGCCTTGCAGAGAAGGGTCGCACTCGTCCAGCACGATGGCGATTTCGGCCTTCGTGCCTCGCATCTGTCGCAGTCCTTCTTGCAGCCCCGACAACTCGAAGAAAAGGAACCGCTGCGGAAAAGCGAAGTATTCCTGCAGCAAGCGATAGCCCTGGAACGATCGGTTGGTGAAATGCAGCAAGCTTTCGTCCTGGGCAAGGCCGACAGGCCGCAGTTGAGCGGGTGTGAGCTCGGCGCACACGCGGTTGCCCTGGGCTGGGTCCAAGATCAGGACCGCCTTGGCGTGGCTGAGCACTGCCTCCAGCAGATGCCCAGCGATCTTGGGTGTGCCGGACAGGTGCAGGCTGAGTCGGTCCAGGCCGTAGCAGCCAATGTTCCGCGGCAAAAGGGATTGCAACTCGAAACGCAGTACGGCCTGAGCTTTCATTCGGGCGGGCAGGGCCAAGTCGCTGAAGGCGGCTGTGTAGGCGGCACGGGTCAATCCGATGGGCCAAAGCTCGACGCCGTGAGCGGTTCGGAATTCGCACGTTCCTGCACCGCCTGCCAGGGGCAGCGAGCGCATGACCGTGCCCCTTTCGATGAAGCAGCCTTCGCCGACGTCCGCTGCCTCGAGGGCGGGCTCGAAACGGGCGATGGTGATCGAAGGGATGGGAACGGCCAAGTGAGGGTAGACCGTCTGCAGCAGGCGTTGGGTGAAATCAGGGAATTGGGCGGCGAGCTTCATCTGAACCCGCGCAGCCATGAAAGCGAATCCCTCCAGCAGCCGCTCCACGTAGGGGTCGGCCACATCGTTCTGATTGAGCGAGAGCCGGCCAGCGATCTTGGGAAAGGCCTCGGCGAATTCGCCAGCGGTTTCCCGCAGATGCCGAAGTTCCTTGATGTACCAGTCGTCGAACGATTCCATCGTCAGTGGTCCACCATGAATTTGCCCGTGTCCAAGTTCAGCACTGCATGGCAGAACAGTTCGACCGGATAAGGCTTGTTGAAAAGCGTGGCGCTGATGCGAAATTGCAGATGGCCTGGCGCAGGCGCATCGGTCGAGCTGCTGCCTTGGGGGCGTTTGTCGTCGACTCTCGGCAGGATGGGCTCGATGTCCAGCGATTGGGGATCGATGCGGGGTTCGAAATGGCGAACCGCATCGGCGAGCTGTTGTTGGACCCGGCTCAGGTCCAGGTCGTTCAGCGTTTGGCCGGAAAGGGCGGGCAAACCGTAACGCTGGACGGATGCAGCCAGCAGCGGATGGCTGCCCTGCTCATAGACCACGCTGTTGAAAAGCTGCTGCAGGTGTTCGAGCACTTTGGCCCGGTATTCAGATTCGCTCAAGGTCAGCGCGAAAACCTCTTCCGTCCGCTTGGGCTGTTTGTCGGTCAAGCGGTCGAGCAGCGGGACAGGGCGGTTGGGCAGGTTCATGGCGTGCAGGGCAGCGGCGTCGCGGCGGCTGCAGCGGCCGAGATGGGGGCCAGCAAGCGGACGTAGTCTTGATCCCCGGGCATGCCATCGAATCGCAGCGCTTCGCAGCTGCTGCGGCCGGTCTCTCTCCACCACAACGAACGCTGCACCAGGGGTTCAAACAAGGTCCAGGCGCCCCAAATGCTTGCGGCGTCCAAGCAGGAGGACAGGCCGGGCAGGTGCACTGACGAGGCGGGTGGAGTGGATGAGTTCAGCAAGCCCTTCAGGGCCTCAGCTGCCTGCAAAGCGGAATCGATTTTTTCCCCCAAGGGTGGGAGGGGGTTGCAGGAGAGTTGTTCGTCGATGGCCTCGGGCGGCAGGTCATGGCCCAAGGCGTCTCGTGCAACCCGCTCGATGTGTTTGAACCATCCGAATCGGTCCACCAGGACGGCATGGGCGCTCCAAGCGGGCTCCAGCGCCGCGGCGATGATGAAAGGGAAGTAGCGGCCAGCGCTGTCGTTGCACGACATCAGGATGCCGGCATGGGCCTGTTCACCGCAGACCGCGGGTGCGATCAGGAACCGCCAGACGCTGGCGTTGCAATAGCGGTCGGTCCAAGATTCGCCCAGCGTTTGCTGGCTCTCCAGCATGGCCGCACGCAGCCAGGCATCCATGCCGTGGATGAAGTGGCGATCCAGGCGGCGGCCGATGAATTCCGGGTGCGCGGGAATCATGCCGCACCATCCAGGCACCACGGGAGCAAATGCGGGGTTCATAGACTGGCCGGGCAGCGGAAGTTGCGCAACTCGGGCAAGGTGAACGGGTTGCGCACGCTGCTCGTCTTGAACTCGAATTCCACCGATTTGTCGGAGAACTCCGCCGCCGCGCCCTTGAGTTTGAAGACGGCTCGGAATCGCTCGGGTTGCTGCGTCGAGGTGACGGTGGCCGCGTCCAGCGCATGGAACAACGCCCAATCCCCGGAATAGCCACTGCCTGCTTGCTGCTTGGAGTGCAAGGTGAAACGCAAATTCACGCTTCGGCCCTCAGGCCGGGTGATGGGCCAGAAATTGATGCTCACCGGGTTCACCATGTCGTTGTAGTAGTGGATCTTGGTGCCGCCGATGTCGAAGAGCACCTCATCCGTCTTCTCGGCATGAAGGGGGGTGACTTCCACGGAAAGCCTGGGTTGGTTGCCGCCTCCAAAGAACACGTCCCGGATGATGCTGCCTTGGTACAGGGCCGTGAGGCCAGCGGAACTGCGCTGACCGTCGCGGAACACCCAGGGGCGTCGGCCCGTGTCCACCTTGTCCGCCAGGTTGGCTTGGAAGAAGCGGTCCAGGGTTCCCCCGGGCGCAAAAATCTGGATGAAGTCGTCCAGTCGAACATCTTCTTGCGAGGTACGGATGAATGGATAACGGCCGCTCAGCGCAGAAATGCAAAATGGGGTGACTTCGCTTTTGAGCTTCTGTTCGGCCACGCCCTGCCAGTCCTTGATGGAGTCGAGCCTCTCCGTCAGCTGTGAAAGGATGGCGGCAACGGGGGGCGGAGCGGTGTTGATGGCTGCCTTGAACTGCAGCAACAAGTCGGTGGCCGGAGGGGGCGGCATGCTGCGATTGATCGCCTCGTTCGATGCGAGCAGGTGGATCCTGTAGCCCTTGAGCAGTGCCATCAACTGAGCCACCTGCGACGGGTCCGGCGCGGCATTGCCTTGCACCAAGCGCTGCAAGCCTTCAAAGCGATGATCGACCAATACTGCTTCCAATTCGGCGGCCCCGGCGTCTGTGTCGAGCGCAGCAGCAGGGTTGCCCGGCCAGGACATCACGGCACTGGCTGCGCTGCTTGCCGTATTCACCGACGAAGGAAGCAAGCGTTTGGCCGCCGCGATGATTCGGCCGTCGGCTGGCGGGGTGGCGGCTTCACCATCGGCTTTCTTCTCGCCGGAATCAACCTGCCTGAGCGAGGTTTCGCGGGCCAGACTTCGCAGCACGCGCTCGAGCGGCGCTTCGGCGCCGAGCAAGCGGTCCACTGTGGCGAAAGCCACCTCTCGCTTGTCAACCGGAACGAGTTTGATGCTCGCGATGAAGTTTTCCCACTGAGTGGCGTACTGCTGCAGGTACAGGCGGCGCACTTCGTTTTGGTACGCCTGGGCCTGCTTGTCGGACGGGTTGCGGGTATCCGAGGGGGGCGACGCCGAGTCCCCCATGACCCAGTCATGCTCGCCAAGAATCTCTTGCGTCGCAGCGGGGAGCTGCTCATTCAGGACACGGCGATAGCCTTCTTTCGTGTAGAGCGCGGGAACGCTGGCGTTGATGGCCGCGCGGTCGAAAACCGTGATGGCGACCGGGCCAGCCACGTCGACAAGCCTGAACGGTTGAATGTCGTTCGGAGCACCTTTTTGCTGGATGCCCTGGTAAATCAGCTCGGACAGCGACACTTGCCGCAGCTTGGCGCGTGTTTCTTGAACCAAGGTGGAATCGAGGCGTACTTTGCGATTCTCGTTCTGAGCAACAGCGGTGAACAGCCGGTCGAGGTGTCCATGCAGAGCCTCGATTTGTTCCTGGGACAGCGGATGGGTTGGATCTTGCGACCACGGAGTCGTTGCCCATGCGCTGGTCCGTGCAGCGTCGAAGTGCCGAGGGTTTTGCAAGCTCAGGTACGTGCGCAAGGTAGCGTACAGCGTGGGCAGGGGCGTTTGCGGATTTTTGAGGACCGATTGAAGCTGGGCAATGAGTTGAGGAAGCAGCGTGTCTTCGAGCAGTTGCCGGTAGGTGGCTTTGGCGGCCGCAGGGACCTGCTTGCCGGAGTAAAGCCCCTTCAGCATTGATGAGTTCCCCTGGGCGTCGTTGTCTTCGGCTTTGGCCAACTGCCACATTGCATCCCACACGAGCAATTGCTGCGTGAGCTCGCTGCGCGACGGTGCGTTCATGGTCCTGACCTGGTCCTCGACGCCTTGTGCATCCTCGCCCCTCTTGCCGAGGCTTGCTTGGCTTTCACGATAGGCGCCGGCACCGATGAGCAGTGTTCCGAGCGCTGCAGCCCAGCAGGCGAGATGCGCGAAGGTCAAGAGAATCAAACGGCGTCGCCGCCACGTGAGGTTGTTGCCCGCCAATCCCGCTTCGGCGAACACGATTTGCTCGAACACCTCGTTGAGAAAATAGCGCTTGCCCAGGCGTGGCAGCGGCGCGAGGGGCGGCGGCATCAGCCCTGCGTCGATCGCGGCCTGTGCCGAGGGCACCACGGGAAGCCCTTCCTGCAAAGAACTGACGAAGAAGAAACCGCGCAGGCAAATAGGCTGCTCATCGAGCGCGGGTGCGAACACATTGCCGATCAGGTGCTGCAAAGGTTCCCGCAAGCTCGAGAAATGCTGGGGGAACAGATACATCCAGGCTCGGCGCCGAGCCTCCGATTCACCGCTCAGCCGGTCTGGAAGTTGAGCTTCCAGGCGCTGCAGCAGTGCATGGAATTTTTGTTCGAACAGCAAAGCGTAATTCTGGCGGCGTTTGTCCTTTTCAAAGGGGAACGTGGCGCCCCAGGGTTGCTTGCACTCTTTCTCGTCCAGATGACTGAAGAATTCGAGAAAGCCTCCCAGCTTGTCGAATTGGGTGAGCAGCAGGTAGACAGGAAAGTCGGTCGCGGTTTCCCTGCGAAGCTCTTGCAGACGTTGACGCAGGCTTGCTGCCAGTTGCTCGACGCTGGACGCAGTTTTGCCGACCAGCTCTTCCAGGCTCACCGTCAGCAGTACGCCGTTGATGGGCTGCTGTGGTCGGTTTTGACGCAGCAAGTGCAAGAAGCCGCGCCATTCCTTGCGGTCCTGCTCCGGCGTGGCTGACTGAGAGGTGTAGCGGCCCGCGGTATCGAGCAACACGGCCTGTTCGGCAAAAAACCAATCGCAGTTGCGGGTATTGCCGTGGCCGGACACCCGCTTGATGCCAAACTGTTCGAGCAGCGGAAAGTGCAGGCCCGAATTGAGCAGCATGGCCGTCTTGCCGACTTGCGGGTTGCCAACGACCATGTACCAAGGGCGCTCGTACAGGTAAGCCGATGGATTGAGCCCAGCATGTAGCCGAGTCCACCAGCCGCTTTGCGGGGATTGGCGGCGAGCCTCCTTGAGCTGCCTCAACGCCTTTTGAAAACCAGCTTCCAGTTCTTGCTTGTAGGGGTCCGAAGGCGGGCCGTCGGATGCGCGGTGCGTTGCATCCAACTCGATTTTTCGGCCTCGCTGGTAGCTCACCCATTGTCGGCGCAGCCATTTCGCCGAAGCGAGAGCGAGGATCAGGCCGACGGTGACGACGCGGGCCCACCGGGGGGACAACGGGCGCCAACTTCCCAATGCAAGCCCTTGCCCGAAGAACAGAATCACGCAGCACAAGACCAGCAGGCCGATGAAGGTCCAGAACGCCGGGCTGTACAGGAAGGAAAAGAAACGCCGGATCATGGCCGAGTGCTCACGCTGGGACTTGCAGGGGCAGGGTAGAAGATGATTTCAACGCGGCGGTTCTTGGAACGTCCCTCGGGGGTGGTGTTGACCGCCACTGGCTGCCTGTCCCCAAAACCTTCGCCGGTGATTCGGGATGGGGGCACCTGTGGAATCAGGAGTTTTCTCACGGCGTCGGCTCGGGCCGCCGACAGGTCTTCATTCGATGAAAAGCGGCCTGCGTGAACCTGCCGGTTGTCGGTATGGCCTGAGACAAAGACATTGCCATCGGCTTTCCCCAAGACGGCGGCAATCCGTTGGAGCAGGGGGAGATAGGCGGGCGTCACGGTGTCGCTGCCGGAATCGAACAGCCCGTCGCCCAGGATCGTGATGCGCGCGTGGGTGTCGGCGTCTTCAACCGTCAGCAGGCGAGCATCGATTTCGGCCTGGAACAACGCGCTCAAGCGCAAAGGGACAGGCGCTGCGACAGGCAGGGTGATTTCGATCGGAGGTGCTTTGATGCGGCCGATACGTGCTGCCAGCTGGGTGGAGGTTTCCTGCAGCCGCTGCTGCGCAAACACGTAGGCGCCCACCAGGAGGCAGGAGCACAGCAACACCGTGAACCACAACGGAATGCCGATCACCGCCTGTACCACCTTTGAGAGCATCGGCGAGAGGTCTCCCGACAGCGTTCGGTCAGCTCGGCCATTCAACTCGCGCAGCCGTTCGTAAGCCTCATGTCGCCAGTTCGCCAGCCGCGCGCCGCCGTTGTCCTCCCCGCGGCAGGTTCCTTGGTAGCCCAAGCACAGGCAGGTGTACATCAATTCCAAAATCTGCCGATTTTTGCGAGGCGCTTCGAGAACGTGCCCCAGCAGATCGAAGAACATTCCGCCTGCTTGAGCTTTGGCGGCAAGCTCGGCTTGTTCGCTGTATTGAAGGCTGTGGCGGTGCATCCAGATGCCTTGTCCGCCCCAAGGGGTCTGGCTGATGATGTCGTCGATGAAGCTGCACAGCACATAGGCCGCTTGCTTGATCGCGTCATCGCTCAGGTCCAACACCCGTGCGCGGCGCTTGAATTCTTTGACCTCACCGATCAGCCTGGCTTGCAAGTTGCCCAAGTCGGCGGGCGCTGCAGAATTCTGCGCGTGGGCCAGCAACCGAAAGATCGGCTCGGCTTGACGGCTCAGGCTTGTGGCGGCCGAAGAGCTTCCTGGCTCCAGTGGAGGGGATTGCGTCGGTGCGAATGACGAGTCTTCGCCGGATGAGGCGTCCGTCAGCTTGGAAGCCTGCCTGGCCGGAATCGATGGTTTCGCGCCGGGAACGGCAGGCGTGGGCCGGCGATGAGTCGGCACCGCCGGCGGTGTTGACGAGTCGTTCATGTCGTGACCGGGTGAACGACCCACAGGGCGAGCTGCAAGCCGGGGAAATGGCCGATGACATGCAGGCCGAGTCCTGCGCTTTCGATCACGTCGGGCCAAAGCGAATGACCGCGGTCGATTTCAAAATACTGGAATCCTGCGTGGAACGGCATCTCCTTCGGTGTCTCGGAGAGACCTTGAAATGCCAATCCGGGCGAATTGGAGTCCACGATGGCCGCAATCTTGCGAATGGATGCGAGCCTGAACATTTTGAGCACCCCGTTGCGAAGATCGTCAGCCGGCGAGTCGGCCTTGACCGAGAGCACCATCCTGGCGCCGCTGCGCAACAGATGCGTTTCTTTCTCACCCAGGATGGCCACGTGAAAGCCATCCTGCTGCGGGGCGACTTCGACCTGCGTTGCCTCCTGCACGCTGATGAAGCTGCGCAACGAAATATGAAGGTCCTCGAAGAGGGGAGCGAACGCTGCGTGCGGATTGTCGTGGTCGTAGCGAGGGAGGTCGGCGGCCAGCCGGGTGCCATGAAAAGTGCGCAGTTCACCGGCCAACCCCGTGAGCCGCGAGAACACGGGCTCGGGGTGCATGCGAAAGTTCTCGGCCACGTGCTTCACTTGCGGCCACACACGGTTGAAGCATTGGAGGATCAAGAACTCCAACAGGCCGTTGACGGTGGTCTTGCCGGGCGAGCTTCTGCGGCTGGCAAAGTCCTGTGCCAGGGTGCGCAGTTCCCGTTCTACCTTGCGCACTTCTTTGACGAAGAGGGGGCTGGCTTGGCAGGCAAGCAAAGGTGGGATGAACGTTTCGCTCAGGACCACGACACCGTCCCGGACCTCGGAAATCTCGGCAACCGGCAATGCCGTGAATTGGCCGGTGACTTCATCGGCACGCACCAGGCGGCTTTGCAGCCGGCCAATGACCATCGATGCGGGAGAGGCGCTCCCCGTGTTGTCCACGGCGTTCGTGACTTCCTGGGCGATGTAGCGAGCTTGGGCTGGCCGGGCCAGCTTGCCCTCGTGCATCAGTCCGTCGAATTCCAACTCGCCGGTCAAGCGCTTGGGAAGAACCAGGTAGATGCGCTGGTTGCGAACGTCAGCTGCAATGCGCTTCAAGTCCAAAGGTTCGGGCAAGGAGTCGAAAGCCGGGGCGTCGATGACTGAGCCGTCCTCGAAGGCTGCGTGAATGTCCGTCAGCGCGAGGCATCCCTGCTGCAGGGCGCCCAGGTCAATCTGCCAGCGCGAAAAACCCCAATGCCAGGCGCAGCGCAGCGCCGCGTTCTCCACGATCTGGTGCTCCAAGTAGCGCTCTTGCTGCTGGAAGTGCTGTGGTTCGACGAAGAGCCCTTCAAGCCAGGCGACGCGATCCATGCTGCTCATGATGTTGGGTTCGATTGCGGGCTCGACAGGTGAGCTGTCGAACTCCGTGCGATTGACAGGAAGCGGGAGCAGGCGCCCGCTTGAGGTGGTCAGAGAAGCCAGGCGGGGTCGCTCGGACCCGTGGGGGCTTCTGGCGCGCTGGGCAAAGTCGGGGCGGCTGGAAGGCTGGGCAATGACTTCTTGAGCGATTCCCACCATGACGGCGTGGGTGGTGGCGCCGGGCATCCAGGCGGTGTCGCAGGGCCCTCAAGCCGGGCCGTCGTGACCGAAACCTTGCTGCTCTCAAACGCCAGCTGGACAGGAATCGAAATGTCCTTGCCAACCGTTTGGTAGGCCATCGAACGGATGGTTCGTCGTTGCAATTCGGAAAGGTCAACGGAGTTTCGCCATTCGCCTGCATCGATCGTTCGGAACGCGGCCATCACGCCGAGGTAGCGGGCAGACGGATCGATCCGGCCGCCGCTGCCATGGAAGGCTTTGGTTTCGCACGGAGCGAGAACCATCTCTTCATACGAGATCAAATCGTTGCCCAGCGCGGTGGCGAGTTGGCTGTCTTCACCTTTGAGCGAGAAATAGTCCGCGGCAGAGAACCGCTTCAAGTCGCGCAACTGGAAAACGCGGACCTTGACCGAAGCCGGCTGACCCTGCGGTCCTCGATTGACCTGCGCCGTCGCTGCAGCCTGACCGTCGAGCAGCCATTGCGATTGGGGCCACCCCAACTGCGCACAGCCACTGAGCATCAGGCCGTTGAGCACAACGCAAAATAGCCATGGCAAGGCACGGCGATGCGCCATGCGATCTGATGAATTTTCGGCAGGGCTTTCTTGAACAGAAGCCCCCACTGCCTCCCGTGCGATCCCTGTCGCACGAATTTTTGTAGTTCTAATTGACATGGGACGATCACCATCTTGAGCCTGAGCAAACCGATGCTCAGAAGGGAATGATAGCTTCTGGTCAAGTCAAGCCGATTGTCCGTTCAGGCCGCCAGCAACTGCCGCAACACGAACGGCAGGATGCCGCCGTGCTTGTAGTAGTCGACCTCGATCGCGGTGTCGATGCGCAGGGTCAGGCGCACGTCGCGCTTGCTGCCGTCCTTGCCGTGGATCACCAGGGTGGCCTCTTGCTGCGGCCGGATCTCGGTGCCCAGCAGCACGTCGAACTGTTCCTCGCCGGTGATGCCGAGCGATTGCCACGAGTCGTTGCCTTTGAACTGCAGCGGCAACACGCCCATGCCCACCAGGTTGGAGCGGTGGATGCGCTCGTAGCTGCGCGCCACCACGGCCTTGATGCCGAGCAGCCGCGTGCCCTTGGCCGCCCAGTCGCGCGACGAGCCGGTGCCGTATTCCTCGCCGGCGAACACGATGGTGGGCACGTTGGCGTCCATGTACTTCATGGCAGCGTCGTAGATGAACATCTTCTCGCCCGAGGGCTGGAACAGCGTCACGCCGCCTTCCTCGCGGCTGCCGTCGGTCCCCGGGGGGATCATCAGGTTCTTGATGCGCACGTTGGCGAAGGTGCCGCGCACCATCACGTCGTGGTTGCCGCGGCGCGATCCGTAGGAGTTGAAGTCGGCCTTGAGCACGCCGTTGTCCTTCAGCCACTGGCCGGCCGGCGACTGCTCCTTGATGGAGCCTGCGGGGGAGATGTGGTCGGTGGTGATGGAGTCGCCGAACAAGGCCATCGCGCGGGCGCATTTCACGCCCGCGTCGGCCAGGCCCGGCTCCATGTGGAAGGCGTCGAAGAAGGGCGGGCGCGCGATGTAGGTGCTCTGCGGCCAGGAGTAGACCTGGCCTTCGACGCCGCGGATGTCCTCCCACAGCTTGCCCGGCTGGCTCTGGACCTGCGCGTAGTTGTGCCGGAAGGCCTTCGCGTTCATGGCGAGCTTCATCAGCTTCTCGATCTCGCGGCTCGTCGGCCAGATGTCGCCCAGGTAGACCTTGCGGCCGTCGTGGCCGATGCCCACCGGTTCGGTCATCAGGTCGCGGGTGACGTTGCCCGCGATAGCGTAGGCCACCACCAGGGGCGGCGACGCCAGGAAGTTGGCCTTCAGGTGAGGGTGGATGCGCGCCTCGAAGTTGCGGTTGCCCGACAGCACGGCGGCGCAGACCAGGTCGTTCTGGACGATGACCTCGTTCAGCTCGGGGGTGAGGTCGCCTGCGTTGCCGATGCAGGTGGTGCAGCCGTAGCCGGCCAGCGCGAAGCCGAGCTTGTCGAGGTAGGGCGAGAGGCCGGCCTTGTCGAGGTAGTCGGTGACGATGCGCGAGCCGGGCGCCAGCGAGGTCTTGATGTGCCTGGCCACCGTGAGGCCCGCCTCGACCGCCTTCTTGGCCAGCAGGCCGGCGGCCAGCAGCACCTGCGGATTGGAGGTATTGGTGCAGGAGGTGATGGCGGCGATCAGGATGTCGCCGTTGCGGATCTCCAGGCCGTCGGAGGTGGTGAAGACCTGGTGCAGCTTGTCGGCAGGCTGGTTGAAGCCGTTGGCCGAGGTGGGTTTGCTGAACAGCTCGGTGAACTCGGTGCGCATGCGGCCCAGCTCGATGCGGTCCTGGGGGCGCTTGGGGCCGGCCAGCGAGGGGGTGACGGTGGAGAGGTCGAGCGACACTTCCTTCGAGTAGTGGATCTCGCCGGAATTGGGCACCCCGAACATCTTCTGCGCCTTGAAGTAGGCCTCGAAGCGCTCGATCTCCTCGCGGGTGCGGCCCGTGCCCTCGAAGTACTCGATGGTCTTCTCGTCGACCGGGAAGAAGCCCATGGTGGCGCCGTACTCGGGCGCCATGTTGGCGATGGTCGCCCGGTCGGGGATCTGCAGGGTGCGGGTGCCTTCGCCGAAGAACTCGACGAACTTGCCGACGACCTTCTCCTTGCGCAGCAACTCGGTCACGGTCAGCACGAGGTCGGTGGCGGTGACGCCTTCGCGCAGCCGCCCGGTGAGTTCCAGGCCCACCACGTCGGGGGTCAGGAAGTACACCGGCTGGCCCAGCATGCCGGCTTCGGCCTCGATGCCGCCGACGCCCCAGCCCACGACGCCGATGCCGTTGATCATGGTGGTGTGGCTGTCGGTGCCCACCAGCGAGTCGGGGTAGTGGACGCCGTCCTTCTCGTGGACGCCGCGCGCCAGGTACTCCAGGTTCACCTGGTGCACGATGCCGAAGCCGGGGGGCACGACGCCGAAGGTGTCGAAGGCCTGCATGCCCCATTTCATGAACTCGTAGCGCTCGTTGTTGCGCTGGAACTCGAGCTTCATGTTGAGGTCGAGGGAGTTCTTCTTGCCGTAGTGGTCGATCATGACCGAGTGGTCGACCACCAGGTCGACCGGCACCAGGGGCTCGATGGTCTTGGGGTTCTTGCCCATCTCCTGGGCCACGTTGCGCATGGAGGCCAGGTCGGCCAGCAGCGGCACGCCGGTGAAGTCCTGCAGCACCACCCGCGCCACCACGAAGGGGATCTCGTCGACCCGGTCGGCGGTGGGCTTCCAGTGGGCCAACTGGTGAACGTGTTCGGGGGTGACCTTCTTGCCGTCGCAGTTGCGCAGCACCGATTCGAGGACGATGCGGATCGAGAGCGGCAGCTTGTTCACATTGGGGAAACTCTTGGCGAGTTCCGGCAGCGAGTAGAACTTGCCCGTCGCGCCGGAGGCG
>JGI24740J21852_10001051_pt1 | contig 12409 bp, 12 predicted proteins | sample KBSCornC6_FD_21852 | JGI IMG/M metagenome (IMG submission 21852) | reverse complement strand
TGCTCGCCGGTCGAGACCGGCACCGGCGCCACCGCGGCCCGGATCGCGGCGTGGCCGAGCACGTCGTCGGGACTGGTGGGTTCCTCGACCCACGCGGGACGAAACGGTGCGAGCGCGCGAATCCACTCGATCGCGGGTCCGACATCCCAGCGCTGGTTGGCATCGATTGCGATCGCGACGTCTTCGCCCACCGCCGCGCGCGCGATGCCGAGGCGACGAACGTCGTCGGCGAGGTTCTCGCCGACCTTCAACTTGATCGTGCGGAAACCGTCGGCGATCGCCTGCCGCGCCAGCGTTTCCAGCTTGTCATCGGCATAACCGAGCCAGCCGGGCGAGGTGGTGTACGCGGGATAGCCGCGCCGCAGCAATTCCATCCGTGCTTCGCGATGCGGTTGTGCGCGGCGCAGGATTTCGAGCGCTTCGTCCCGCGTCAACGCATCGGTGAGGTAACGGAAGTCGATCGCAGCGACGATCTGCTCAGGCGACATTCCTGCGATGAAGCGCCACAACGGCAATCCCGCGCGGCGCGCGGCCATGTCCCACGCGGCGTTCACCACGCCGCCGATCGCCATGTGCATCACACCTTTTTCGGGGCCCAGCCAGCGCAGGTGCGAATCGCCGGTCAGATCGCGCGCGAACGTACCGGGATCGTCCAGAACGGCATCGATCTCGCGGCCCACCACCAGGTCCGACAACGTGCGCACCGCCGTTGTTTGCACCTCATTGCCGCGGCCGATCGTGAACACCAGCGCATGGCCCGCGAGGCCGGACGGATCGTCGCTGCGCAACGTGACGTACACCGCCGAATAGTCCGGATCATGGTTCATCGCGTCCGAGCCGATCCATCCGCGCGACGTCGGAAAGCGGATGTCCTCGGCCTCCAGGGCGATGATTCGTGCCATGCGATGCGTTTCCTCCGGATCAGGTCGCCGCGACGACCCGCTGGCGCTGCGCGCCCAGCCCGTCGATGCCGAGCTCCATCACGTCACCGGGCTTCAGGTACACCGGCGGCTTCTGTCCAAGCCCCACGCCCGGCGGTGTGCCGGTCGAAATCACGTCGCCCGGCAACAGGGCCATGTAACGGCTGATGTGGCTGACCAGCGTCGCCACGTCGAAAATCATCGTGCGCGTGTTGCCGTCCTGGTAACGGTGGCCGTTCACGCTCAAATGCATCGCGAGATCCTGCGGATCGGGAATCTCGTCGCGCGTCACCAGCCACGGACCGAGCGGCGCGAAGGTGTCGCAGCCCTTGCCCTTCACCCACTGACCGCCGTGTTCGAACTGGAACGCGCGCTCGGAAACGTCGTTGACGACGAGATATCCCGCGACGTGATCGAGCGCGCTGTCGCGCGACACGTTGCGCGCGGCGTCGCCGATCACCACGCCCAGCTCGACTTCCCAGTCGGTTTTCTCCGAACCCGACGGAATCATCACATCGTCGAACGCGCCGACGATCGCGCTGGTGGCCTTCATGAAGATCACGGGCTGATCCGGCACGGGCTGGCCCGACTCGGCGGCGTGGTCGGCGTAGTTCAGACCGACGCAGATGATCTTGCCGACGCGGCCGACCGGCGCGCCGAGGCGCGAATTGTTTTCGACGATCGGCAAGTTTTCCGGATCGAGCGCGCGCAGGCGTTCGATGCCTTCTCTCGTCAACACATCGCCGGCGATGTCATCAACAGCATGCGACAGGTCGCGCAACACATCTTGTGCATCCCGCATGCCCGGCTTTTCGCGACCCGCGTCTCCCCAGCGAACCAGTTTCATTACGCGATTCCTAATCCGTCCAGCCGCCGTCGATCACGTGGATCGCGCCGGTGGTGAACGCCGACTCGTCCGACGCGAGGTACACCGCGAGCGCGGCGATTTCTTCCGGCGTGCCCAGCCTGCCCATCGGCTGGCGGTCGATGAAACTTTTCCACACCGCGTCCTGGTCGCCGCCCAGCGCGGCGACGCGCTGTTCCAGCGACGGCGATTTCACGGTGCCGGGGCAGATCGCATTGCAGCGCACGCCGCGCGCGACATAGTCGGCGGCAATGGCCTTGGTGAGGCCGATCACCGCGGCCTTGGTCGCGCCGTAGGCGAAACGGTTGGGCACGCCCTTCACGCTGGAGGCGGCCGACGCCATGTTGACGATGCTGCCGCGCCCGCGCGCGAGCATGCCGGGCAGTACCGCCTTGCACAGCCGGAACATCGAATCGACGTTGATCGCGAACGAGCGCCGCCACGCGTCCTCGTCGGTATCCAGGATGGTTCCCGCGTGAACCCAACCCGCGCAGTTGAACAGCACGTCGATCACAGGTTGCGCATCGACCAGCGCCGTGATTTGCGCCGGGTCGGTGACGTCGAGCGCCGCGGTGCGGACCGCGGAACTTTCCGCGCGCAACGATTGCAACACCGTTCCATCGATGTCGGTGGCCAGCACCTGCGCGCCTTCGCGCGCGAACGCCAACGCGGTGGCACGGCCGATGCCCGCACCTGCCGCGGTCAGCAGACAATGCTTGCCGTCGAGGCGCGCGCTCACGCGGGCGCACCGGGCACTGGCGCCACGGCGTCGATGATCCCGGCTCCGCGCAGCCTCGGCCAGATGCGCGCGGGCAAGCGCTGGCTGCTGCGCGCAAGCGCACTCTCCACTTCCATCACATTGCGCATGCCCGCGACCACGGCACAAACCGCGGGATGCACGGCGGGAAATTGCAGCGCCGCCGCACCCACGTCCACGCCTTCTTCGGCGCAGATCGCGTAGATGCGGCGCGCGCGTTCCAACGTGTCGGAATCGGCCGGCGCATAGTTGTACGTCGAACCTGGGCCGTGCGGGTCGCCCAGCAAACCGGAGTTGTACGGGCCCGCGACGACGACCTTCACCCCGCGCCGATGCGCTTCGTCCAGCATCGGCAGCGCCGACGCCTGCTCGAACAGCGTGTAGCGCCCGGCCAGCATGATGCAGTCGAGGTCGAAGCGCGGCATCAATTCCCGGCACACCTCGACCTCGTTGACGCCGATGCCGATCGCGCCGACCACGCCTTGGTCGCGCAACCCGGCCATTGCGGGCAACGCTGCTTCCAGTGCCTGGCGCAGCATTTCCGGATGATTGTCGCCATGGGTCAGGCGCCCGACGTCGTGCAGGAACAGGAGATCAACGCGATCCAGCCCCAGCCGTTCGAGGCTGGCCTCGAACGAGCGCAACACCCCATCGCGGCTGTAATCGAATACCGCACGGCTGCCGTGCACCGCGAAGCCGTCGGTGATCATTTCGCTGCGTGCGGGGTCGGATTCGATGCGGCGGCCGACCTTGGTCGACACCGCGAAGCCGTCGCGCCGCGAGCCCGCCAGTGCCCGGCCCAGGCGGCGTTCGGCGAGACCATGGCCATAGAAAGGCGCGCTGTCGAAGTAGCGCACGCCCAGCCGCAGTGCGCGCTCCAGCGCGTTCCGCGCTTCGTCTTCGCCGACTTCGGCGTACAAATTGCCGATCGGGGCGGTGCCGAATCCGAGGCCCGCGACACGAACACGCGCCGCCGCGTCCGCACGGGGCGCAACGCCGGACGCGCGGCGAACCGCGTCAGCGATCATCGTGGTAATCCCCAACTGAACCGGCGGTCGACTCCGTGTTTCATGGGTGGATTATAACTCCATATACGCAACCAGTGGCTGTCACCGACCATATTGAACGTGGCATCATCCGCACGACACGAACCCTCGGACACTCCCATGAACGATCGTCGCCGTTTCCTCAAGACCGCCGCACTGGGTGCCGCCACCGCGGCCTTGCCGCCGATGGCCGAGGCCGGGGGCATCGCGGCGAACACCGCGGCAATGACAGGCAGCGTGCGCGTCGTGTCGACCTGGGATTTCGGCATCGCCGCGAACCATGCGGCCTGGGCGATCCTCTCGAAGGGCGGCCATTCGCTGGACGCGGTGGAAGCCGGCGCACGCGTGCCCGAGGCCGACATCAGGAACCACAGCGTCGGACTGGGCGGTTATCCCGATCGCGACGGCCACGTCACCCTGGACGCGAGCATCATGGATGCCGAAGCCAACTGCGGCGGCGTGGCGTGCCTGGAAAACATCGAGCACGCGGTGTCGGTCGCGCGCAAGGTGATGGAAAAGACGCCGCATGTGCTGCTGGTCGGCGACGGCGCGCTGCAATTTGCCCTGAGCCAGGGATTCAAGAAGCAGAACCTGCTGACGCCGGCCGCCGACAAGGCGTGGAAGGAATGGCTGAAGACATCGAAATACCAGCCGGTGATCAACAGCGAGGTCGGTACCTACGGCAAGGACGTGCCCATCGACAAGGACAATCACGACACCATCGGCATCCTCGCGCTCGATACGCACGGCAAGCTGGCCGGCGCCTGCACCACCAGTGGCGCGGCGTGGAAGCTGCACGGCCGCGTGGGCGATTCGCCGATCATCGGCGCAGGTTTGTACGTCGATGGCGAAGTCGGCGCGGCCACGTCCACCGGCATGGGTGAGGAAGTCATCCGCAACGCGGGTTCGTTCCTGGTGGTGGAATTGATGCGCCAGGGCCGCAGCCCTGCCGAAGCCTGCAAGGAGGCGGTGCTGCGCGTGTTGCACAAGCACCCCTCGACCGCACGCAAGACCCAGGTGGCGTTCCTGGCGATGAACAAGGATGGCGAAGCCGGCGGGTATGCGATCCAGCACGGTTTCAGTTATGCCGTGTGTGATGCGAAAAACCAGAGCGCACTCATTCCGTCCGCCAGCGTTTTCCCCGCGTGAGCGCACCGATTCTGGAAGTTGCCGCCAACTCGGTCGCCTCGGCGCTGGCGGCCGAAGCGGGCGGCGCGGCGCGCGTCGAACTGTGCAGCGCGCTGGAAGTCGGGGGGCTCACGCCGTCGCACGCCACGATCGCGACCGCGATGGAACGCTTGCACATCCCCGTCCACGTGTTGATCCGGCCGCGCGCCGGTGATTTCGTTTATGACGACCTTGAATGCGAAGTGATGCGGCGCGACATCGAGACCTGCAAGGCGCTGGGTTGCGCGGGCGTGGTGATCGGAGTGCTGACGGCGGCTGGCGATCTGGACATGCCGCGCTGTCGCGGCTTGATGGATGCCGCGCGCGGGACGTCGGTGACGTTTCATCGTGCCTTTGATTTCGTACGCGACCCGAAACATACGTTGGAGGCCATCATTGCGCTGGGTTGCGATCGGCTGCTGACGTCGGGCCAAGGAGCCGACGCGCTCGCGGGCGCGCCGCTGATCCGCAGCCTGGTCGAACAGGCGCGCGGACGCATCACGATCATGCCGGGCGGCGGTATCGACGCGCGCAACATCGCGGCGATCGCGCAAACCACCGGCGCGCACGAATTCCACGCGTCCGCAAAGGTACGCGTCGCCGACCGCATGCGCCACGCCGGCATCGGCGGGATGGGCGGCGGCGACTGGCAAACCGACGCGGCGCAAGTGCGCGCCCGCGTCGAGGCACTGCGCGGTTAGCATCATCCACGCCAAACCCGTTCCGCCCAAGACCCGATGATCACCACCACGCCCTCGGCGTTCCTGATCGCCCTCGCGGCGTTGCCGCCGCCGCGTGACCCACGCACGACCGCGCGCGCGGCGTTCCTGGTCGCGCCTGCCGGCGGCACGCTCGCTGTGGAATCCGCGCGCGACAATCGCTACATGTGCATGGATGCGGGTTTCGACACCACGCGTGCGTTGGCGCAGCACGCGGCGCTGGCGCAGGCGCTGCGCGCGGACGTTCCGGTCGTCACGTTTCCAGGCGATCCGGTGACACCCGACGCCATGTTTCCCAACAACGTGTTCGCGACCGCACCTGGGCGCTTCATCGTCGCGCGGATGCGGCACGCCGTCCGCCAGCGCGAAGCGGAGCGCGGCGACATCCGGGCATTCTTCCGCGATGTCCTGCATTACGAGGAAGTCGACCTGTCACGCGGCGACCGTGGCGTGGCGGAACTCACCGGCTCGCTGGTGATCGACCATGCGCGCGGCATCGGCTACTGCGGATTGTCCGAGCGCTGCGACATGGACGGCGCGCGCGCGATGCACGAGGCGTTCGGCCTGCGCCTGACATTCTGCTTTGAACTCGCACGAGGCGAGTACCACACCAATGTGGTGATGGCGTCACTCGCGGGCCGCGCAGTGATCCTCACGCCCGATGGGTTCGCCGATCCCGCCGTTCCGCGCGCGATTGCCGATGCATTCGACGGTCGCGCACTGTGGTTGTCGCCCGAACAAAAGCGCGCCTACGCCGCCAACGCGATCACGCTGTCGCCGGGTCGGGTGTGGATGAGCGCCCACGCCGTAGCATCCCTCGATGAGGCACAGCGCGCCACGCTGGCGGAATGGGGCTTCGCCATCGGCACGGTGGACCTGGACGAGATCGAGAAGGCCGGCGGCAGCCTGCGCTGTTGCGTGGGCGAAATCTTCTGACGCACCAAAGTACGCGCGTCAGTCAATCAGTGACGTGCTGCGCCGGCTTCGCGGTCCAGCCACACTTCCAGACCTTGCGCGTTGATTTCGACATCGATGTCGAGCAGTTCGCGCTCACGCGCCTCGGCGAGCGGGTTGCCGCGTTCGCGCAACTGGCCAAGGTGGAAATCCATCAGGTCCGCATACAACCGCGCATGACGGTCCTGCGCACCCGCATTCGCATGCGCGATGCGCTGGTAGGCCGCGAGTCCCGCGCGCAGATCGTCCGCCTGCTCCACGACGGCATCGACACGGCTGTAGTGCGTCAGATAAATGTGTTCGGGATGCGACGCAAGGATGCGTGCAAGCGTCGTCTCCCACGCCGCGGGATCGAACTGCACCGGGCTGGTGGTCGGCATCAGGTAATTCCGGCCAGCATGATCGAACTCGCGATACGACAGCCCGAACACGTCACCGCTGAACCAGCCGCGACTCGCTTCATCCCAAATCGCGTAATGATGTTTGGCGTGGCCCGGGGCATCGATGAATAGCAGCCGCCGATCGCCCAGCTTCAGTTCGAAATCGCGGTCCACCCCGACGTCCGCCACGAGCACGCGTGATTCCGGTACCGGCAGGATTTCGCCGTAGGTCGCGCGCATCGCGTCTTCGCCGTACACGGCCGTCGCCCCGGCGATCAGCACCGACGGGTCGATCATGTGGCGCGCACCGCGCGGGTGGATCACCAGCCGCGCCTTCGGCAACTCGCGCATCAGCGCGCCAGCGCCGCCGGCATGATCGAGATGCACGTGCGTCGGCATCACGTAATCCACCGCGTCGCGCGGCACACCAAGTTCCACCAAGGTGTCAAGCAACAACGGCACCGACAGGCTGGTGCCGCTCTCGACGAATGCGTAATGCCCGTCGCCGCCGATCAGGTAGCAGGCCGCCATGCGCGGACGATGCTGCGCGGTGTCGATGCAGACGATGTCATCGTTCAACAATTCGTGGTGCGCCATCGCGGCCTCCATGTGTGCTGCCGCAGCGTCCGGAAACCCGGCATTTTCGCACGCGCACCGGTCCAGCGATTCAGGGCGCGCGCTCCAGCACTGCGACGTTCACTTCCGCGCGCAGCCGGAACCCGAGCTTTTCGTAGAGCGCGATCGCCGGACGGTTGTCCTTCCACGCATGCAGGAACGGTGTTTCACCGCGTGCCTGGACGGCGTTCGCCACGATCGCCGACAAGCGCCGCGCGAATCCACGCCCGCGAAAATCGGGGTGTGTGCACACGCCACTGACTTCGGTGTAGCCAGGCATGCGCATGCGTTCGCCCGCCATCGCCGCGAGGCGGCCATCGATGCGGATGCCGCGGAACGTGCCCATCACGTGCGTGCGCGCCAGGAACGGCCCGGGCTGCGTGAGTTGCGCCAGCGTCAGCATCTCGGACGCATCGGCATCGCCAAGCAGGATGACGTCATCGGCAGGCGCCGCTTCGACGGGCCCTGTCGCCAGCATCTGCACGCCCGGCGCGGTTTTCGTGGCCCGCAATGCCGGCGGCACCGCGATCTCCGGGACCTGCAGCACGTACACGTGTTCACCGGGCTCCACCAGCGCCGCCAAAGCATCCAACGCTGCCGGACTGTCATCGCGCGACGACGCAAACACGTTCACGTCATGCTGATAGCGTTTCGCCAACGCGCCGCCGAGCGACAACGACGCTTGGTTGCTGGCGAGGCTTTCCCATACCGGCCGATCGAGNACGGTGGACGCACGCATCGTCAATACGCAAACTCGCGGAACACCGGATCGACGCTGCCGCTCCATTCGGTGCGGAACAGTTCCAGCTTGCGCTCGGCCGGCGTCTGGTTGGCTTCCGCGAATTCGACCAGCGGCTGCAGGAACATCGTTTCATCGGCGCCGTTGCGGTTGAGCCTGGCGCGCCGCTTCAGTCCTTCGCCCGCGATTTCCAGTGCACGCAACGCAAGTTCGCGCACGCTGTCGCCGCGGAACGGCAGTTTCAACGCGTGTTTCGGCACGCCGTCGCGCAACGCGTGGCGTTCGGCCATCGAGAAATCCTTGACCAGGTCCCACGCCGCATCCAGCGATGTCGCGTCGTACAACAACCCCACCCAGAACGCCGGCAACGCGCACAGTCGGTTCCACGGGCCGCCGTCGGCGCCGCGCATTTCGAGGTATTGCTTCAGGCGCACTTCCGGGAACGCGGTGGTCATGTGGTCGGACCAGTCGCGCAACGTCGGCTTCTCGCCCGGCAGCGCGGGAAGCTTGCCTTCGAGGAAATCCCGGAACGACTGCCCGGCGCAATCGATGTACTTGCCGTGGCGATGCACGAAATACATCGGCACATCGAGCAGGTAATCGGTGTAGCGNTCGAAACCGAAACCGTCGTCGAACACGAAATCCAGCATGCCGGTGCGGTCGGGATCGGTGTCGGTCCAGATTTGCGAGCGATAACTCTGGAACCCGTTGGGCTGGCCCTCGGTGAACGGCGAATCCGCGAACAGCGCGGTCGCGATCGGCTGCAGCGCCAGCGACACGCGGAACTTCTTCACCATGTCGGCTTCGTCGGCGAAGTCGAGATTGACCTGTACGGTGCAGGTCCGGGTCATCATGTCGAGGCCGAGCGAACCCACCGTCGGCATGTAGCGGCGCATGATCGCGTAACGGCCCTTGGGCATCCACGGCATCTCGTCGCGCTTCCATTTCGGCTGGAAGCCCATGCCGAGGATGCCGAGTTTCAGCGGCTCGGCCGCGCGGCGCACGCAGTCGAGGTGTTCCTGCACCTCGCAACAGGTCTGGTGGATGGTTTCCAGCGGCGCGCCGGAGAGTTCGAGTTGCCCGGCGGGTTCCAGCGTCACCGACGCCATGCCGCGCGTGAGCGCGATGACGTTGCCCTCCTCGGCCACCGGCTCCCAGCCGCAACCGGCGATGCCGCGCAGCAAGGCACCGATGCCGCGTTCGCCCTGATACGGCGGCGGACGCAGATCGTCGGTGCGGAACACGAATTTTTCGTGCTCGGTGCCGATCTTCCACTGCTCCGCTGGACGGCCGCCAGCGGCGAGGTAATCGACGAGTTGCGCGCGCCGCTCGATCGGTTGTTCGGCAACGTGGCTGGGACCGGACATGCGCATTTCCCGCGGGAACAAGGATGCCAAGATGGGGCGGCGTGACGCGCAACGCAAGAGGCAGAGCCATCCCTCTCCCGCGCTGCGCGCGCGTTCGCTTCGCTCCGCCCTTCGCAAGCGAAGGGGGTCGCGCCGAAGGCGCGGGGGGATGTTCGCACTCGCCTCAACCCAGCATCTCGGCCACGGCCGCGCGGGCTTCCTGCACGCCGGTACCAGCCGGTGCCGAGAACGCGATCATTTGCGCACGCGCGCCGTCTTTCGCGATTTCACCCTCGATTTCGCGCTGGCGGGCACGTACCTGTGCGCGCGACAGCTTGTCGGCCTTGCTGAGCAGCACCAGGCACGGCAAATCGATGGCCGCGCAGAAAGCAAGCATCTGGCGGTCGAACGCGGCCGGCGCGTGGCGGATGTCGGCGATCAGTACCAGCCCGCGCAACGACTGGCGCTTGCGCAGGTAGGCGTCGATCTCCTGCTTCCAGTGCTGGCGCAGGGCCGGCGGCACCTTGGCATAGCCGTAGCCGGGCAGATCCACCAACCGGCGTTCGTCGGGCAGCGCGAATACGACCAACTGCTGGGTGCGCCCCGGCGTCTTGCTGGTGCGCGCCAGCGCACCCTGGTCGGCGAGCGCGTTGATGGCACTGGACTTGCCCGCGTTGGAGCGCCCCGCGAAAGCCACTTCGGCACCGGCGTCCGCTGGAAGCTGGTCGAGGCGATGCGCGGCCAGCACGAAGGCCGCGCCGCGCAATGGATTGTCCGCCGTGTTGTCACGTCCCTGTGTCTGGGTTCCGACCGTTCCGTGGCCGGGATGACGTGTTTGACGCATGTTTACCCCCGCGGCGATAATCCCGCGGTTCGCGCCGGCTTGTGCGCCGGTGCTCACGCCTTACGGGAAAGAGAGGATTCTATGGGTTTCCGGCGCTCAGCTGCTGTCCTTGTCATGCTCGCCGCCGCGGCGCCGATCGCGGTGGCGCTGTCGGCTCCGCCGACCAGGCACGCGAAACCCGCAGCGTCCGCTCCCGCCGCAAGTGCGCCCGCCAGTGCATCCACGGCCGCCGCACCAGCCAGTGCCGCGAGCGCGGGCGCCGCCGCCAAGGCCGCGGAAGCCGAATTCGACAAGCTCGCCGCCGTCGCCACCAAGCCGGGCGATGCCACCGCCGGCCAGGCCAAGGCCGCCGCCTGCGGCGCCTGCCACGGCATGGATGGCAATTCCAGCGATGCGCAATATCCCAAGCTCGCCGGCCAGAGCGAGCAGTACATCGTCACCCAGTTGATGCGCTTCAAGAGCGGTGTGCGGCAGAACGCGATCATGCAGGGCATGGCCGCGACACTGGCCCCGCAGGACATGCATGACGTCGGTGCGTATTTCGCCGAACAGAAGCGCCTGCCGGGCGTGGCCGATTCCAGGCTCGCCAGCGATGGCGAGAAGCTGTACCGCGAAGGCGACAGCAGCCGCGGCATTCCCGCGTGCATGGCGTGCCACGGTCCGGATGGTGCGGGCAATCCGGGCTGGCGCGTACCGAACATCGGCGGCCAGCACGCCGACTACATCCAGGCGCAGCTGAAGGCCTGGCACGACGGCACCACCTGGGGCAGCGATACGCACGCCATGATCATGCCGGCGATCGCCCAGCACCTGACCGAGCAGGACATCTCGGCGGTTTCGAGCTACGTCGAGGGCCTGCATCCCGCGCCTGCGCCGAAGACCGCCGCCAAGAGCGACGCCATCGATTGAACCCGCCGCGCTGCGCGCGGTCGGTTCAGGGTCGGGTCGACAGACTGCCGGCCATCTTCCGTGATTCAGACAGGGTTCCGATCATGATCAGACGCACCGTTGTGTTCCTGCTGCTCGCGGCCATCGCCGGACTCGCGTTCGCGCAGGCACCGCAGCAATGGACCGAAGGCAAGGACTATTTCGCGATCCAGAACCCGCAGCCCACCGCCCAGCCCGACAAGGTGGTGGTGACGGAAGTGTTCTCGTTCGGCTGTCCCGCGTGCAACCAGTTCGAACCCTACCTCGACAAGCTGCGCGCCGAACTGCCAAGTGGTGCCGTGCTGGAATTCTTGCCCGCGAGTTGGCATCCCAACGAAGACTGGCCGGTATTCCAGCGCGCCTACTTCACGGCCAAGGCGCTGGGCATCGACAACAAGCAATCGCATGACGCGATGTTCAAGGCGATCTGGGGACCGAATGGAGCGCTCGCGACCTACGATCCGGCCACCCAGCGTCCCAAAGCCGAAGGGAGCCTCCCCAAGATCGAGGATGTCGCGAAGTTCTATGGAACGTTCGGCGCCAAGCCGGCCGATTTCATCGCGACCGCCAATTCGTTTTCCATCAACCTGGAAATGAAGCGCGCCGACCAGCAGATCATGGCGTGGGGTGTCGACAGCACGCCAACCATTGTGATCGACGGCAAGTGGCGGCTCACCCCGGCTTCCACCAAGGGCGCACAGCAAGCGGTGGACCTGACGCTGTTCCTGGTCAACAAGGAATTGGCCGCGAAGAAGGGCAAGTGACATGACCCCATCGCGCCTGATCCGTGCATCCTTGTTGGTCTGCGGGTTGGTGTTGACAGCCGCATGCTCGGCGCACAACGACGCCGACACCACGGCAATGCCTTCCGCGGCGGCAACACCGGCGCCCCCCGTCACCACCGCGTTCACCGAAGGCAAGGAATACGTCAAGCTGGCGCCGCCCAAGGGCCAGGCGGCTCCGACCGGTGCGCTGGAAGTGGTCGAGATATTTTCCTACGGCTGCCCCCACTGCGCCGAGTTCGCACCGTACATGGACAAGCTGCGCGCCGAGCTGCCGAAGGGCACGCAGGTGAGCTACATGCCGGCCGTGTTCAACGCTTCATGGGTGCCGTACGCGCAGGCGTACTA
>JGI24740J21852_10001046_pt1 | contig 12429 bp, 10 predicted proteins | sample KBSCornC6_FD_21852 | JGI IMG/M metagenome (IMG submission 21852) | reverse complement strand
GGAGGCAAACTCGCTGCGCTCAAACAGGCCTCCCTTCTTTTTCCTCCCTGCAACAGAAATTCAAGGCGCCATCTAGGGCAGGGTACGGCCACACCGTCTGGGCGCTGGCGTTGGCTGTGAGGCGTGGACGTGGTCTTACACACGGTCGAGCGCTTCTTCGTTGGCGGTGTTCTGCGCGGGGGCGGGCACCGTGCGCGCGGGCACCCGCGATGGCACACCCTTGGGCACGGGCATCGGGCGCGTACGGTAATCCGCCAGACGGAAATGCGCGGTGGCACGGCGGAACTGCCACGTGAATCCCGGCCACAACGTGGTGTTCTTGCCGGTCTTTGGATCGAGGTACCAGCTCACGCAGCCGCCGGCGGACCAGATCGCGTTCGACAGCCGCTTTTGGATGCCGTCGTTGAAGCGGCGCTGCACGTCGGGGCGCACGTCGATGGCGGCCACGTTATGCGCGCGCATCGACTTAAGCGCGTCAACGATGTACGCCACCTGCGACTCGATCATGAACACCATCGACGAGTGGCCGAGCCCCGTGTTTGGGCCCACCACCATGAAGAAGTTCGGGAAGCCCGCCACCGTGGTGCCGAGATAGGCCTCGGCACCGCGCTTGTCCCACGCGTCGACGATGTCCGCGCCTTGGGCGCCGAGCAGCACGCCGCGCGGGAACGGGTCGGTGGCGTGGAAGCCCGTGCCGAAGATCAGGCAATCGACTTCGCGCCGCGTGCCGTCGGTGGTGACGATGGCGTTGGGCTCGACCCGTGCGATACCGGTGGTGATCACATCCACGTTCTCGCGCGTGAGCGCCGGGTAGTAGTCGTTCGAGATCAGGATGCGCTTGCAGCCGATGGTGTAGTCGGGCGTGACCTTCTGGCGCAGTACCGGGTCGGCTATGCGGCGCTTGATGTGGCTGCGCGCCATGCGCTCGACGGCCTTCATTAGCTTGGGGTGCACGACAAAGCCCAGCACGCGCGATTCGAGCATCCAGTAGATGCTGGTGCGCATCAGCTTTTGCGTGAAGGGCAGATGGCGGAACAGCCAGTGCTCGGCGCGCGAGACCTTGCGGTCGGGTTTGGGCAGGATCCACGGCGGGGTGCGCTGGTACAGGTCGACGCGGCCGGCCTTGGGCGCGATCTGCGGGACGAACTGGATGGCCGACGCGCCCGTGCCGATCACGGCGACGCGTTTGCCGCGCAGGTCGTAGTCGTGTTCCCACAGTTGCGAGTGGAAGGCCTTGCCTTCGAACGTTTCGATGCCGGGAATGTTGGGCCACGCCGGGCGGCTCAGGCCGCCCATGCCGGAGATGAGCACACGGGCGCGGTAGCGGCGGCCGTCGACCATGTCGAGGTTCCACACGCCAGCGGCATCGTCGAACGCCGCCCGCGCGAGCTCATGGTGGAAGCGCACGTGCGGGCGCACGCCAAATTCATCCGTGCAGCGCTCCAGATAGGCGCGGATCTCCGGCTGCGGCGAATACATGCGCGACCAGTCCGGGTTGGGCGCGAACGAAAACGAGTACAGGTGCGATTGCACGTCGCACGCGCAGCCCGGGTAGTGGTTGTCGCGCCACGTGCCGCCCACCGAACCGGCCTTCTCGAAGACGAGGAAGTTGTCGATGCCGTGCTGCTTGAGCTGGATGGCCATGCCCAGGCCGGCAAAGCCCGTCCCGATGATGGCGACATCGATCAGGGTGGGGGCCTCGATGCTTGGGTCGGGGCGATGGAACTCGGACCGTGCGTTCACGTGGCGTCTCCGTGGGCACCACATGATGGGCGCCTCTTAATGTGACATTGATCAATGTCATCGTAGGAGGCACCGCCCGAGCGAGTCAATCGCCCGATTGGAGTCGAAGTTCTAGAAGCGGCGCATGCACCGCTTGAAACGGATTTCCCTTACGAATCCGCGACTTGCGTGCGGTGCACAACGCTCTCGCACGTCGCTTTGAGGGCACTCAGCAGCCGCCGGATGTGCGCGAGCAGACGAGCGACTTGGGCACCAGCGGTGCGGATGTCGCTGTCCGTACCGCCGTGGATGGCATGGCGGAAGGCTTCCGTTTCGGCATCCACAGCAGCGCTGCGCAGCAACGCCAGGGCGCCGCTGGTTCGGTGTGCCCATTTGCGCAGGGCAGGGCGGTCGAGGCTATCGAGCAGCGGGCGCAGCCGGTCGGCATCGTCGTCCAGCGAGGACAGGAACACCTGCGCCAGGCTTGCGGCCGCAGGGCCGGTGCCCAGGGTGCGGCGCAGGTCTTCGAGCGAGAGCGGGAAGGCGTTGTCATCGGTTGTAGTGATATCGGGAGCCGCGCCGGGCGGCGGTGCCATGGTCCACAACCCCGACAGCGCTTCTTGGAGTGTGGCCAGGGTGGTCGGCTTGAGCAGGCAGGCGTCCATGCCGACGGCCCGGGCGCGGGCGTGTTCCTCGGCCAGCGTGGTGGCGGTGATGGCAACGATGGGCAAGCGGCGGCCACCCGTCTGCTCTTGCTGGCGAATCTGCTGAGCCAGGTCGAAGCCGTCCATGCGCGGCATGTGGCAGTCGGTGAGCAGGGCGTCGAAGCGGCCCTCGCGCAGGCGTTCGAGCGCGACGACACCGTCTTCGGCCAGTGTGACGCGGTAGCCGAGCAACCGCAGTTGCTTGGCGATCAGCTCGCGGTTGATGGGGTGGTCTTCCGCCACCAGGATGTGTGCGCCCAGCGCTTCGCCGGCAGGCGCGGGCACGACGGGGCGCGACGGTGCGCTCGGTGCCTCGACGGCTTCCGGCCGCGGCAGGGCACGCTCGCAGGCGCGCACGAAGGCGTACCAGCTCAGCGGGTTGGTGCTCAACGCGGCGCCGCGCTCGGCGTAGCTCACTTCGCTGGTGACGTGGATGGCGCCGGGGTGTTTGCGTGCTGCGGTGGTGAAGACCAGGTCAGCATCGTCCCCCGAAGCCGCGCGCAACCCGGCTGCCATGGCGAACTGGGTGAGGCTGTGCCGGTCTGCCGCATCATCCACCAGGATGGCGACACTGCGCCCTGCCAGCTGCGGCAGCGCGTAACGCGCATGGATGATCGGTACAGGCAGCCGCAGCGTGATGGTCGTGCCCATGCCAGGCGCGCTGTCCATCGAAAGCGTGCCGCCCATCAGGCCGGCGAGCTGGCGCGAGATGGCCAGCCCGAGCCCGGTGCCGCCGTAGCGGCGCGTCGTGGAGCGCTCGGCCTGCACGAACGGCGCGAACAGCGTCTTCTGCACATCCGACGCGATGCCGATGCCCGTATCGCTGACCTCAATGGCCAACTGAGCTGTGTCGCCGTCGATGGCGCTGCATTCCGCCGTGACGCGCACGCTGCCACGCTCGGTGAACTTGATCGCGTTGGAGAGCAGGTTGAACAGAATCTGCCGCACACGCACGCTATCCACCGACACGATGGCCGGCACGTCGGCGGCCACGTCCACGCGCACCGCGAGCGACTTTTCATGCGCGCGACTGGCCAGCAGCCCCACCGTGCCGTCGAACAGTTCCCGCAGATCGGTATCCACGGGGGAAATGTCCAGGCGCCCGGCTTCGATCTTCGCGTAGTCCAGGATGTCGTCGAGGATATGCAGCAGCGCCCGGCCGGAGTCCTGCACCAGCGACACCATCTGCTTCTGCTCGCCCTCCAGCCGCGTTTGCTGCAGGAGTTCAACCAGGCCCAGCACGCCGTTCATGGGCGTGCGGATTTCATGGCTCATCATCGCCAAGAAGCGATCCTTGGCCAGCAGCGCCGATTCCGCCGCGTTCTTGGCCGCTTCCAGCGCGTCGGCCTGCTCGCGCTCCACGGTGGCGTCGCTCAGGTAGCCGTTCCAGACGGTGCGGCCGTCTGATGCGCGTTGCGGAATCGAGCGCGCGTGCAGCCAGCGGATCGAGCCGTCGTCGCACAGATGCCGGAACTGCTGATCAAACGGCGTCAATTGTGCGGCAGAGACGCGCACCGCTTCGAGCACGCGTTCGCGGTCGTCTTCGTGGATCAGCCGCTCGGGCGTGGATAGATATGTCAGCAGATCGTCGGGTTGCCCGCCCAGGGTTTCGTGCGCCTTGCCGGCCACGTAGGTCATCCGACCCAGCGCTTGACCAGGAAGCAGCTCAAACTGATAGACCAGCGCCGGCAACGATTCGGTGACTTGGCGCAGGCGTTGTTCCAGGCGTTCGGCACGCGCTTGCGCTTCGCGGATCTCGCTGATGTCGACCAGCGATGCCACGGTACCAGCCGGTTGCCCATCGGGCAGGTGGAACGGCTCGATCCAGTACAGCACGTTGCGTGCTTGCCCGTCGGGCGTGACGATGTGCAGCTCTTCCCGCGTGCTTTCGCTCAGGTCCACCGCATGCTGGTTAACCTCCGACAGGTGCGCGACGTTGTCTGCCGAAAACAGCCCCAGCTCTTGCGGCGTACGGCCCAGCAGCGACTTGCGCGACAGGCCGAACATATTGCAGAACGCGGCATTCACGGCCATGTAGCGGTGCTCGGCATCCTTGGCGACCAGCGGGAACGGCACGGCCTCCATCAACGCGCGTTGAAAGCTCAACTGCTGCGCCAGCGTTTGTTCTGCCAGCCGCCGCTGATGGTTCTCGCGACGTAGCTGCATCTGCTTGATGAACAGCGCCACCAGCGCCACCAGCACCAGCGCCGCCGCCGGCCCAAACTTCGTGAGCACTGCCGAGGCCGTCGGCCCCAACTGATAGCTGACCGACAGCCACTTGTTACGGATGCTGACCTGCTCACCTTCCGGCATGGCGAAGAGTGCCCGGTTGATGAGGGGCACCAACGCGGCATACTGCGCCGACACGCCCACGCCGATGCTCTCAACCGTATTGGCCGAACCCGTGACCTTCAACTCCCCCGGAAAGTGATGACGAATCAGCGCGTCGGCCACCGGCAGGTTGGTGATGGTGAAGTCGGCGTCTCCGCGCGCCACCATGGCCAGCGCTTCGTTGACCGACATGGCCGACAGGATGCGGATCTTCGGTACGTTCTGGTGCAGCAGGCTGGTGAGCGAATCGCTCGTCGCCAGCGCCACCGTCTTGCCGGAAAGCTCGGATAACGACGCCACCGTGATCGCATCGCTGCGCCCCACGATCACCATGGGCGTGGCATCGATCGGTTGACTGAGTGTGAAACCAGGCGGCCGCGAATCTTGGTCGGACATGCCGAGCAGGATGTCGAGTTCACCAGTGCGGGCCTTTGCAAGCGCGTCGGACCAGTCGTGCACGTTCACGCGCGCGAAGTGCAGGCCCAGCGTGCGGGAAAGATAGCTCTGGTACTCCGGCAGGATGCCGAGCACCTCGCCGCGCGTCCCGTTGAAGGTGTACGGCATGTAGTCGGGGTCGGCAGCGTAGCGCAGTGGAGGCAGCGATGCCAGCATGGCGCGCTCTTTGGCGGAGAGCTGCAGACCGACGCTGCTTGCGCCACCTTGCGTGATCCAGCGCGCGCGCAGTTCGCTCATGGTGGCGTCGGGCAACTGCGCGAGGTGCCGGTCGAGGTAACGGATGAGCATGGCGCGATCGCGCGGTGCGGCAAAGTGCAGCGCGTCGACCTGCTGGTTCACCAGTTGCACGATCGAGAGGCGCAGATAGCGCGACTGCGCCAGCAACTCGCGTGTGGGGTAGGTCACGCCCACGTAGGCATCCGCGGTGTCCTGCAGCACCGCGTCCAGTGCATCGGCGGGCGTGGGAAAGCTGACCACGCGAATGGTGGGGTACTGGTGCGCCAGTTCTTCTTCCAGCGAGGAGCCTTGCTCCACCGCGATGTGCATGCCCGAGGCAAACGGGTTCTGGGCTATCCGCGCGTTGTCGCTACGCGCGACCACTGCGGTGGGGCGCTCGAGGTAAGGCGCGGAATATTCAAGGCAGCGCTCGTATTGCGAGCGCGGCGCCACGCTCATCACGATGTCGACCTCGCCCCGGCAAGCGGCCTTGAGCAGTTCATCACGGCGCGTGAACACACGCGGCACGATGCGCACTTGGTCTTGTGGAATCAGGTGCCTGAGCAGATCGCCCGAGAAGCCGCTGAGCCGGTTGGCCTCCACGCCTTCGAGCGGCATCATCGCGTCGCCGATCACGCCCACGGTCAGTTGGGCCGGCAGCGATGTCATGCGCTGGACGGTGCTCGCGGCGTCTTCCGCATCGGCGTTGCGCGTGCCGGCCAGCCAGGCCAGGATCGCCACGCAGACCAGCAAGCCTGTGCCGATGCCGATGCGCAGGCGGGCCCGGGTGGAGAGCGTAACGCGCGCTTTCATCGCCTCAGACCTCGCTATGGCCGAGCAGCCCGTGTCGCACGGCAAAGTCGAACAGCGCGGCTTCGGTATCGAGCTTGAGCTTGCGCATGGCGGCTTGCTTTTGCGCGCTGATGGTCTTGACGCTGCGGTTGAGCTGCACCGCGATCTCGCTGACCGTCTTGCCGGTGACGTATATGCGCAGGACTTCGAGCTCACGCTTGCCGAGCAGGCGGATAGGGTCGTTTTCATCGGGCTCGGGCGCTTCGATGCGACGGATCAGCTTGGCGTCGAGCTGCGGTGACAGATAGATGCGGTTGTTCAGCGCCGCCTGCACGCCCTCCAGAATGTGCTGCGGCTCGTCCGACTTGCTGACGATGACCTTGACCCCCGCACGCAAGATGTTGCTCATCAGCGCGCGCGTCTCGAGCATGGTCAGCACCATGACGCGCAGGTCAGGGTGACGGCGCATGAGGAACTCGAGCATGACGATGCCGTCGCCATAGCGGCTGCCGGGCATGGCGTAGTCGGTGATGGCGATGTCGCAGCGCACGCGGCCAAGCAGGGCGAGCAGCTCGTCGGCGTCACCGGCCTCGCCCACCACTTCAAAGCCGTCGACCGCCGAGACGAGGTGGCGCACGGCGGCCACCACACCGGGGTGATCATCCGCAATGACGAGTTGAATGGGGGGCTGCATGTCGACGGGTCTCCGGAAGCGCGTAACGTGCGGCAACCTGTTTGCCGCATTGCTGAGAATCGCCGATGCCGCAAGCGTCGAAAATCGGAAAAGTCTTATTAATAGGCGGTTATCTGCGCTCTTCTGGTGCAAATTTGTCCAAACATGTTGCCCCCGTCGTGCCGCGTCCGAAATCGGGGCCGACATGACCGCGTGGCACAATGCTGGCGATTTCCTGCGTGCCCATCTCCATGACCTCCCACCAGCCCATCGCTTCTTCCGTTGCCACGCGCCAGCAGAGCGCCGAGCGCTCCACGCTTGTGAGCGCGGGCGTCAATTGCGTGTTGTCCGTGGGGCAGATCGCGGCGGGGGTGTGGTCGCATTCGCAGGGTCTGGTGGCCGACGGGCTGCATACGCTTTCGGACTTGATTGCCGATGGCATCGTCTTCATTGCCAACCGCAACAGTCACAAGGGGCCGGACGAAGATCACCAGTACGGCCACGCGCGTTATGAGAACGCCGCGTCGCTTGGCCTGGGGCTGCTGCTGATCGGCGCAGGCGCCGGCATGATCTGGGCCGCGGTGGAAAGCCTGCGCTCGCCGCAAGGGCCGACACCGGTGCACGGCCTGGCACTGGTGGTGGCGCTGATCGCGCTGGTGGCCAAGGAAGGCCTGTTCCGCTACATGCTGGCGGTGGCCAAGCGCATCGGCTCGCGCATGCTGATCGCCAATGCGTGGCATGCGCGTTCGGACGCGATTTCATCGTTGGTGGCGGCCGTGGGTGTGGCCGGCAATCTGATGGGCTATCACTGGCTGGACCCGGTGGCCGCCTGCGTGGTGGGCGCGATGATCGGCCGCGTGGGCCTGCGCTTCGGCTGGGAGGCGCTCAACGATTTGATGGACCGCGCGCTGCCGCCGTCGCAGGTGCAGGCCATTCGCGCGAGCCTGGCTGGCACGCCGGGCGTGATCAGCGTGCATGACCTGCGCACGCGCGTCACGGGCGACCAAGCCCTTGTCGATGCGCATATCGAGGTGGACCCGCGTGTATCCGTGAGCGAAGGCCATGCGATTGCGGTGCGCGCCCGTGCCAACGCGTTGGCCGCGCATACGGCGATGGCGGTGCTCGACGTGCAGATCCACGTGGACCCAAACGAGCGGATCGCCACCGATCCGCTACCGCTGCCCGACCGCGATGCGCTGGTGGCGGTGCTCACTCCGCTGCTGCCGACCGGCACGCCGCTGGATGCACGCCACTGCGTGCTGCATTACGTGGACGGCGTGGTCGAGATGGACCTGATTCTGCCGGCCGCGCTGGCTGCTGAACCTGCGCGTATTACCGACGCCATCCACGCAAAGTGGAATGGCCTGGTGCGCCTGCGCGTGCTGGCTTCCGGCGCGTGAGGCCCTAGCGGCACTGATCGGCCGTAGTGGCCGGCTGGGCCTTCTCGGGGTCGAAGCGTAGCGGTTCCAATCCTTTTTCCGTCAGCGACAACCAATCGAGCGCGCCCGACGTGCGCAGCAAGCCGACGCTGCCCACTGGGCGCCAGCGCACCGGTTTCCCCTCGGTGTTCATCAGCGTGCCGGACAGCGCGAGGGAGTCCGGGCCCGCCTGCAGTTGCAGCAGGCGGCCATCGGCGGCGGGGGTGTAGGCCGTGCGCTGGTTGACGGCGATACCCGCCTCACGCACGGTGGCCGGCATGCACGGGATGGACGCGCGCACGTTGCCCGCACTGTCGATTAGGTCGGCAAAGCCGTTGCCCTTTGCCACACCCACCAGCAGAAAGCGCTCCACTGCCGGCAGCCACGCCACGCTGTAGGTGTAGTACTGCAGATGCTTGTGCAGGACCTGCTCGCCGGTGATGCGGCCACTCACCGGGTCGAAGATGGCGATCTTCAGGTTGGCCTCCGTCTGCCCCGGCACGAACTGCTGCCAGACGAGCAGCGCCTGCGTGGCACCGCCCGCCACGAGCGGCCACCACTCGCGGCGTTCATGCGCTACGTCGACACTGCGCAGCAGTTTGCCGCGCCCGTCGTACACCTTCACGTAGACGCCGTTGCCGCTGCCCAGGTTGTCGACCCCGCCGCCGTTGACCCAGCCATCGGAATAGAACACCACGAAGCGATCGCCCACGGCCGTGATGTGGCCGGAGTGCCCGCCCGATTCCACCTGCTGCGGATACGGCTTGATGGGCCGCAGCGCAGCGTCGTAGATGCCATAGCGCTGCGTGACGTTTTCCGGCGCATTCCAGCCATCTTCAAACGACACCATCACCTGACCCGCACGGTTGCGCGCCACCGTCACCGGCTCCTGGGCCTCGGGCTTCTGGATGAAGAGGCGCGGGGCGTCGAGCGTGCCGGTGTCCGCATGCCATTGCGCCACGTACACATCGTGCGGCCAGCTGCCGCTGCGGTCGGCGCCCTTCGGCGGCAGCCCCGAGGCACTGAAGAACACGTTGAACGTGTTGACTGCCGTGGCGGGCACCGCACCGATGCCATGCATGTACTGGCGCGGGTCAGGCCCGCCCGCCGTGGCGATGGCCGGTGCGGCCAGCGTGTAGACGACTGCACAGGCCAGTGTCAGAAAGGGTGGGCGCAGGAAGGACGATCGGGCCACGCAATGCTCCATCTTGGTGTCAGTTCCGGAACCGATTGGGCCACATGCGCGCGCTGAAGTTGCTACGCGAATGGGGGAGGCCGTTTGGTGGAGGCCGGGGACGGGCCCTAGAGGTTTACCCCCCGTCGCGGCAATCAAGTTTCGGTGCCGTGTGCCGTTCTCCATCAACAAGAGCGGAAGCCATTCCGCCGAACCCCTTCCCAGCGCGGCCAGAGCGGGCACAAGCCTGCCGACCCTCCGTGCCCGACCCAGACCGATAACAACATGAACCAGCGACTCGACGCCCGATGGCGCAGCGAAGTGACGGAGGCTCTACGTACCGTGGAGGCGCAGTTTGGCGTGGCACCGCAAAGCCTGCCGCGTGACGCACTGCTCGCCGCCCTGACGGATGCCATCTGGGCGCAGCGCGCTGCCTATGCGCGCGTGCGTCAGACGCTGGCGGTGTCGCCCGAACTGGCCGACGAATCCATGTAAGGCGCGATGTGTGGTGCGCGAGTACCCGTGCCGCGCCAATGTTTTTTTGAAGGTGATGTGATGCGGTACTGCGGTTCGCTCGATCTGGAACATCTGCTGCACCAGCCGTTTGCCGAACTCGGCCGGCTCGTGCGTGATCAAGCCACGGGGCAGGCCTTGCCGCCCGTTGAAGTGGCCGCGCGCGCGGTGCTGCTGCGCGCCGCCGGCTACGAAGTGATGCCGATGTGCGGGCATCACGACCCACGCGGCTTCTGCCTGGGCCACGCAGACGAGATCATCGGGATGTAAGCGCCACGCCTACGACGCGCAATTCACCTGCGCGCAGGGCAGCGCACACACCGTTGCGATGGCGCATCACACGTAGGAAAAGCATGCTCGCCGCGTGAGGTCTTCAGCACCTGCAAAGCGTTGATTGGCGCACCTTTCCGGGCGATTCGTTGCCAAAAAGCAAACGGTAAAAATGACTTACATTCCCGTGCTTTTTCGACCCATGGTTCTGGTGCATCCTGAACCAAGATAGGTCGTACGGAAGGCCTGTCGCGCGATGTTGGAGCGGATGTCAGACCGGACGTTGGAAGCGAGTTAGGCGAGTCAAGCGAGCCGGCGGCGAGTGCACACCTGGGGTCAGGGGAAAGAACATGAAAACGCAATATCTCAGCAAACAAGAAATCTACGATGGTGCGGTTCGCCATCTGTTCGACCAGGGCGGCGCAGCCATCCTGCCGCGTGGCGGTGCGGCGTACCACGGCCAGGGCGGCCGCTGCTGCCCGATCGGCAACCTGATCGGCGTGCGTGACTACACCACGTCGATGGAAAGCGTGCCGGTGCGCTACATCCTCAAGCCCGCCAACGAGATCCCGCGCTACATGGATGCCGGCGTGATCGCACTGCGCCGCGCGCTCAAGAAGGCCCGCATCGACGTGGACGACCAGGACACCGTCGAACTGCTCTCCAAGCTGCAGAACGCACACGACGTATTCGGCACCTGGGAGTGGAAAGAGCGTCTGCACTCGATCGCCCGCCAGTTCGGCCTGAACGGCGCGGTTGTCGATACGTTCTAAGCCGCCGATTGAACAGATCACCAACGATAAGGTGACGCTATGGAAGGGAAGGGGACGTTCCTCGCCATCGAGGACATTTTTGACCGCGTGCGCACGCACCTGCTTGCGCAGCACTGCCGCTCCGAAGACGCCGACGGCGAGCCGCGTTATCGCGGGTTGGACAACCGCCGCTGCGGTGTCGGTATTCTCATCAACGACGCGTGTTACAGCGCAGACATCGAGCGCCTGGGCGTGAGCCTGCTGCGCGTGCCTGGCGACGATGCGCTGGCGCGTGCGCTGCGCTGCTCCGGCGTCAATGTCGATGACGATCGTGTGGTCGACTTGCTGATCGACCTGCAGGACATTCACGACTTGGCGGCCATCGAAAGCTGGCCGACCGCGCTGGAAGACATCCGGCAACGACTTCCCGCCTGACTCGTACGTCTGCATCCTGCCCAGACCCGGCCTTGCGCCGGGTTTGTCATTTCAGCGCATCCAGTTCTGGATAGTGTCGGAAGATGCCCATGGTGTTGAAGGGAATGCGGCGCGGCGACTGCAGATACGCGGCGATGTTCGGCAGCGCGGCCACGCGATCATGCAACGCGGCCAAGTGGGGAAGCTCACGCTCGTAACGCTGCATGTGATGCGGAAACGCATAGCGCAGCCCGGCTACGATCTGGAACAGCGATAAGTCCACATACGTCAGCGCATCGCGCACCGCCCAGGTGGGGCCGGCCAGGTTGCGATCGAGCACGCGCTCGAAATAGCGCAGGAACTTGGGCGCACGGTGTGCGAGGAAATCCTGCGTGCGCCGTTTGGCTTCGGCCAACTGGTCTTCGTAGTATTCGCCCGAGGCAATGGGGTGGTGCGTGTCGTGAATCTCCACCACGAAATCGGCAATCGTGAGTTGCAGGCCATGCGTCCACAGCCCGCCGGCTTCGTCGCTGGGTGCCAGACCGTAGTGCTGCCCGAGGTAGAGCAGGATGTTGGCCGTCTGCGGAATCACCAATTTGCCGGCTATCAGAAACGGCGGCGCGAACGGCGGCGTGGTGATGCCAGCGTCGTCGAGAAACGCTTCGATGGCAGCCGCATCTTCGCGGCCGAGGTCGGTGTAGGGCACGGCGGCCTGCTCAAGCGCGAGGCGGACGAACTCGCCGCGCCCTTGGATTTCGGGCCAGTAGTAGAGCGTGGTCTGCATGATGGAGGCGGAGGGGGAATGTGTACGGCGACGCAAGACCGGTGCCGCGCGGCGCACCACAGCAGGCACGGCGGCTGCGAACGATAATAGGCGGCCTCCTCCGAACCGCCAGCCGTGAACGCTGTGTCCACTTCCGTACCCATTGCCTCCATTGAACCTGCCGACCCTGCGCACTGGCTGGTGCGCGGCTCTCCGGGCTATCTGCGCGCC
>JGI24740J21852_10001042_pt1 | contig 12443 bp, 10 predicted proteins | sample KBSCornC6_FD_21852 | JGI IMG/M metagenome (IMG submission 21852) | reverse complement strand
GCCTGGCCATGTTACGCAAAGCATCTGATGAGCTGAAAATGGAAATACCATTACCGGAGGTAGTTAAAGTATGGCGGGGTGGTTGCATTATCCGTTCCGTGCTGCTGGAAACATTTGCCAATGCGTACGTACAGTCGCCAGACCTGCCCAACATCCTGCTGAATAAGGAAGTGGCGGCAATGGTGCAGCCCATTGAAACCAATACCCGTACCGCCATTGCGCAGGCCGCACAGGCAGGTGTACCGGTAGCCGGTATCATGGCCGCATTATCTTACTTTGATGCATACCGTACGGAAAGAATGCCTACTAACCTGGTACAGGCACAGCGGGATTACTTCGGAGCACATACCTATCAGCGTGTAGACATGCCCGGTACTTTCCATACTGTTTGGGAACAACATTGAATGAATGTGCAAATGTGAGCACCTGTAATTGTTCCCATTCATTCGCATACCTGCACATTTGCATATTTGCACATTAAACTATTTTTTATGCAAGACCATAAGCGCCCGCCTGCCTCCGTACTCTTTATTTTTGGCGGCAGCGGGGATCTGAACTACCGGAAATTATCACCCGCCTTATATAATCTTTTCCTGGACGATTGGATGCCGGAGCAATTTGCGATCATCGGCATCGGTCGTACACCTTACACTAACGAAGCCTATAATGAGCACCTGCTGGATGGTATCAGCAAGTTCTCCCGCCGTAAAGGAGAGCAGAACGGTGAATGGGCAGATTTTTCCCAGCACGTGAGCTTTTTGCAGCTGGATGCAGAGAATGCAGAATCCTACGACGCGATGAGCGAGATCGTAAAGCAAAAAGAAGCGGAATGGGGTACCCATCCCAACGTGATCTTTTACCTGGCAGTGGCGCCGCAGCTGGTGCCTGCCATTGCACAAAAGCTGGGTAAGCTGAACCTGTGCAGCGATAAGCATAACACCCGTATTGTAGTAGAAAAGCCCTTTGGCCACGATCTGCAAAGTGCGCATGAGCTGAATGCTTTGCTCACAAGCATGTTCTCCGAAGAGCAGATCTTCCGTATAGACCACTACTTAGGTAAAGAAACAGTGCAGAACATACTGGCGCTGCGTTTTGCCAATGCGCTGTTTGAGCCGGTATGGAACCGCAATTTTATTGAATATATACAGATCACCGCAGCAGAAAGCGTAGGGCTGGAAGGCCGTGGCGGATATTATGAGCGTTCAGGCGCCCTGCGTGATATGGTGCAGAACCATATTCTGCAGATCTTGTGTATGGTGGCCATGGAAGCGCCGGTATCTTTTGATGCCAACGAGATCCGTAATAAAAAGGTGGATGTGCTCAACGCCATTCGCCCTATCAGCAAGGATAAAGTGCATGAATATGCCGTACGCGGACAGTATTCCGGCGGCTGGATGAAAGGAGAGCGTGTAGCGGGCTACCGCGAGGAAAAAGGCGTACAGCCCGGCTCCAACACGGACACTTATGCAGCCGTAAAATTTTATATTGATAACTGGCGCTGGCAGGGCGTACCTATTTATGTGCGTACCGGCAAATACATGCACCAGAAAACTACGCAGATCAACTTACAGTTCCGGCAGGCCCCCCACTTTGCATTCCCCACGGAATCTGCTGAAAGCTGGAGGCCCAACCGCCTTACCATCAGCATTAACCCGGAAATGGATATCCGTATCCGCTTCCAGGCTAAACGTCCGGGCCAGACCATGACCCTGGACCCGGTAGAAATGGTGTTTAACTACGACGCGGCTTATGGTGAACATGCGCCGGAAGCATACGAAACACTGCTGCTGGATGTAATGGAAGGGGATGCCACCCTGTTCATGCGTGCCGATCAGGTAGAAGCTGCCTGGAAACTGATTATGCCCATACTGGAAACCTGGGAAAACCGGGTGCCCCAGAATTTCCCCAACTATGCTCCGGATTCCTGGGGACCTAATGATGCAGATGCTCTGATAGCACAGGACGGACATAGCTGGATAAACTTATCAAAATAAGGTTCGAATATTGTAGAAGAAATGTGCAAGTGATGATGATCGTGATCATTCATTTGCACATTTTTACTTTCGCAGATCAAATCATTAAATATGGAATTGCACATCGCCAAAGATCCGCAACAGCTGAGTGAGAACCTGGCTGCCTGGATCAGTAATTATATCCAGGAAGTACTGCAGGACCAGGAACAGTTTACGTTTGTATTGTCTGGTGGTAACACGCCTAAACAGCTGTATCAGCTGCTGGCTAAGGAGCCTTACCAGCAAATGATCCCCTGGGAAAAGATCCATTTTTTCTGGGGCGATGAGCGGGTAGTGCCTTTTGAGGATGAGCGCAACAATGCCCGCATGGCATATGAAACTTTGCTTACGCCCATGCGCATTCCTAAAGCAAATATTCACGTAATGCGTACGGATCTTGCGCCGGAAGCCGCCGTAGAAGAATATGAAAAATTATTGAAGCAATATTTTAAAGACAGTGATGTAACCTTTGACCTGGTATTGCTGGGCATGGGAGATGATGGGCACACCCTGTCCTTATTTCCCGGTATGCCGGTAGTGAAGGAGCAAAAGGACTGGGTAAAAGCATTTTTCCTGCCCGCCCAGCACATGTTCCGTATTACCCTCACGGCCCCTGTAGTGAACAAAGCGGCCTGCGTAATATTTATGGCTACCGGCGCCGGTAAAGCCGTAACACTGAAAAATGTAATTGAAGGCACTTTCAACGCAGAACAATTCCCCTCTCAGCTCATCCGCCCCCAGGATGGTGAGCTGCATTGGTTCGTAGACGAAGCCGCCGCAGGTGCACTGGAATAAATGAGGAAGGATGTAAGCTGATGGAAGAATAAACAATAGTAACCAGCATAAAAGCGTATGAGGTAACAAAACACTTCATACGCTTTATTATTTACGGCAGTTCTCCGGTGAACGGAAACATTTCCCTGAAATATTTATTATTTTACTCACCGCTAAACTTCGCCGTTATGAAAAGAATGATCCTCGCCGGTAGCCTGATCTTACTATTGCTGCAGCCATTACTGGCGCAAAACTATTCAGCTGACTGGTCCTCGCTGAATACACGTAAAATACCCGGATGGTTTCACGGATCTAAGTTCGGGATCTTTATACACTGGGGAGTGTATGCAGTGCCATCCTTTGCAGTAGTAGGCCCCGGCGGTTATTCTGAATGGTACTGGCATAACCTTATGAATACGGGATCAGATACGCATGCCCAGGTACAGGCTTTTCACGATAAACAATTCGGCAAAGGTTTTCCATATGCCGGTTTTGAGCCGCAGTTCACCGCTGCATTATTTGATCCGGCACAGTGGGCAGACATCTTCCGCCGTTCCGGCGCTAAATATGTAGTGCTTACCTCCAAACATCATGAAGGTTATTGTTTATGGAACAGCCCCTGGGCTGATAAAGCCTGGGGACGCCCCTGGAATGCAGTAACCGGCACGCCTAAACGGGATCTGCTGGGCGACCTGACAGATGCCGTACGCAAAGCAGGCCTGCGTATGGGTTATTACTACTCCTTGTATGAATGGTATAACCCTTTATGGCTGTCCAACAAAGAACAATATATCAAGGACGTGATGCAGCCGGAGTTTAAAGACCTGGTAACACGTTACAAACCATCCGTGATCTTTTCTGATGGAGAATGGGAGCTTTCGGATACCGCCTGGCAGTCGCCCGCTTTGCTGGCCTGGTTGTACAATGAGTCACCGGTGAAGAAAGAGATAGTGGTGAACGACCGCTGGGGAAGCAATACCCGCGGGCATAACAGCGCCAGCACTTACCTTACCTCTGAATACGGTAGTGGCATGGAGCCGGGCGTAATATGGGAAGAGAGCCGGGGCATTGGCCAGTCATACGGTTATAACCGCATGGAGAATGTAAATGATTACAAAAGCAGCCACGATCTGCTGCTGGCATTGATAGATATTGTATCCCGCGGAGGCAACCTGCTGCTGGATATTGGCCCCACGGCAGACGGGCGTATTCCCGTGATCATGCAGCAACGGCTGGTAGATATGGGCAGCTGGCTGGCTACAAATGGAGAAGCGATCTACGAAACCGAATCCTGGAAACAAACGCGCCAGTGGAGCCCCGGCCAGCAGCCAACTGTAAAGAAGGCCTCTTTTATGGCCGATTATGATATTACCCGCATGATCCAGCCTTCAAAGGAATATGCGCACATAGAGATGTTCTTTACCCGTAAGAACAATAACTTGTATTGCATTGTTCCTTCTTATAATCCGCAGCTGCTGCTGCGCAACTATACGCTGCCGGCAGGCGCAAAGGCCAGTATCCTGGGCAGCAAGGCAAACATCCGTGTAAAACAGCAGGGAAAGGATTGTGTGCTGGACCTGTCGGCCCTGCACCCCGGTGATGTACCGCCACAGTTATTTGTTATTAAAATTACCGGCGCATGATCTTCGATGCACATTTTCACATTATAGACCCCCGTTATCCTTTGGTAGCTAACCAGGGATATCTGCCGCCCGCCTTTACCGTACCGGATTATAAGACCAGGGTAGCACATTTGCAGGTAACCGGCGGCGCCGTGGTATCCGGCTCTTTCCAGCAGTTTGACCAGCAATACCTGGTAGCTGCGCTGCAGCAACTGGGAGCCGGTTTTGTAGGTGTAACACAGATCCCGGAATATGTAACGGATAAGGAGATACGCCAGCTGCATGCATCCGGCATACGGGCGGTACGTTTTAATGTACAACGCGGCGGCTCCGCTACCGTTGATCACCTGAAAGAGCTGGCCCGCCGTGTATACGACCTGGCCGGCTGGCATACGGAGTTGTACATTGATTCCCGGGAGCTGAAAGACCTGCTGCCGGTTTTAAAACGGCTGCCGCGCATAAGTATTGATCATTTGGGTTTGTCAAAAGAAGGGCTGCCTTATTTATTAGAGCTGGTGGCCGATGGCGTGAGGGTAAAAGCCACCGGTTTTAGCCGTTGCAATTTTAATGTGGTGGAGGTAATGCAGCAGATCAATGCGGTGGACCGCTCAGCGCTGATGTTTGGCACTGATCTGCCGTCTACCCGTGCACCGCAGCCTTTCAGCGATGAAGATGTGGCTTTGGTGAAAGACAATTTCCCGGAAGATGTGGTAAAGCGTATCTTTTACCAGAACGCAAAGGATTTTTATTTCCAGGTATAAATGTTTATCCCGCTATTCTTTTCACCTTTTATTTTTTGAATACGTTCTTTAGTTCCACCGGTCCTCACGCGCCGTTTCCAGCTCGTTCTTCATCACTTCATGCAGCTGCCCGTTCAGGAATATACCGGCAGCTACACTGGGGTATATTTCTTCAAAGCTGCGCACCTGGTTCATAAACACACGGCGGAAAATGTGGCTGCGTGTAATATCGTGCGGGCTGCTTAAACCCGCAGCAGCAGTAAGCTCCATGGCACTCTCAATTGTATCGCGGTGATAATTGGCTACCCGGTGTTTTTTATCTTCCACCACCAGCCCATTGGCCAGCCATTTATCCTGCGTAGCTACACCCGTAGGACAGCGGTTGGTATTACATTCCAGTGCCTGTATACAGCCAATGGCCATCATCATGGCGCGGGCGCTGTTACAGCCATCTGCACCCAGGGCCATAGCGCGCAGTATATGGTAGCCGGTAAGTATTTTTCCGGAAGCGATCAGCTTCATTTTGCCACGTATATTAAAACCTGTAAGGGTATCATGCACAAAGGCCAGGGCATCCATTAAAGGCATGCCTACGGAATTGGAGAATTCCGGCGGTGCGGCGCCTGTACCGCCTTCCCCGCCGTCAATAGTAATAAAGTCAGGGTAGATGTTGGTAGCCACCATGGCTTTGCAGATAGCAAAGAACTCCCGGCGCTGCCCTATACATAATTTAAAACCCACTGGCTTGCCCTTGCAGAGCGTACGCATGTGCGCAATGAACAACATCATTTCCCGCGGCGTATTAAACGCAGTATGGTAGGGTGGTGAGGACACCGTGGTATAAGGTTTTACATGGCGGATGGCTGCAATTTCCGGTGTGTTCTTGGCAGCGGGTAATATGCCGCCATGGCCGGGCTTAGCGCCCTGTGATATTTTTAGCTCCACCATTTTAATTTGTGGCAGCGCTGTTTTTTCTTCAAATAGCCGGTCGTCAAAATTCCCTTCATCATTCCGGCAGCCAAAATAACCGGTGCCTATTTGCCAGATAATATCTCCGCCCTGGTTCAGATGATGCTGGCTAATGCCTCCTTCACCGGTGTTATGTGCAAAGTTGCCCAGTTTGGCGCCGCCATTTAAGGCCTCTACCGCATTGGAGCTCAGTGAGCCATAGCTCATGGCAGACACATTCAGTATGCTGGCTGAATAAGGCTGCGTACAGTCACTACCGCCAATGGTTACACGGGGATCTTGATCCATGTGCTCAAAGCTCTTAGGCTGTATAGAGTGGGCCATCCATTCATACCCTTCCGCATATACGTTGAATTGCGTGCCAAAAGGCTGGGTATCCAGCTCCCGCTTGGCGCGCTGGTAAATGGTAGAACGGTCTACCCGGTTAATAGGGCTGCCATCCGTATCACTCTCTACAAAGTATTGATATACCTTGGGCCGCAGCGCTTCCATCCAGTAACGTGCCCGCCCTACCACGGGGAAATTGCGCATAATGGCATGCTTGGTTTGCAGCATATCCACAATGCCTATAATGATCAGTGGCACTGCCGGAAGCAATAACCACCATACCCAATGAAAAAAATATCCAAGTATCCCCATCACCAGCAAACTTCCCACCGCAAACACCAAAAATCTTTTAGCCATACACAATCATTTAGTAAGCTAAAATAATTAATAATTAATGATTAATAATTAATAAGAAATAGTCAATGGTGAAATATTCTCCGGGGAATACCACTGTTTCATTACTATTATTAATAGTGGATAAGAAACAATTAATAATGAAGTATTTCCGATACGCTCACTGCTTCATTACGCTTATTAATTATTCATTCTTAATTATTAATTAAACCCAGTTTCTCCTGTATCAGTTTTTGTTCTGCCTGCGAAGTGGTAAGAGAGCGGGCTTGTGTAAGATGTTTTTGGGCTAACAGGGTTTCGCCGCATTGCAGGTAAAGATCGCCCAGCACGGCGCTGTAGATATAATGGGAGGACAGCAATTTTTCAATATCCGGGATAGCCAGTATCTCCTGTATAGCGGTTGCTATTTCACCCAGCTGGGCCTGCACAATGGCCCGGTTCAGCAGCACTACCGGCATGGGTTTTTGTTCCAGCAGCAGATCGTACAGCTGCCGCATGCGCTGCCAGTTGGTTTGTTCAAAAGTGGCAGCCAGGCAATGTTCCGCTGCAATAGCCGATTCAACATGGTATATAGTAAGCTGCTCCCCCGTGGAAGATAACCTCAGGTAATGGTATCCCATGTCTATCAGCTCTCTGTTCCAGGTGCTGCGGTCCTGGTTTTGTAACAGCACAATGGAATTATTTTCATCAATACGGCTGTCAAAACGGGAAGCCTGAAAACACATTAAAGACAGCAGCGCAAAAGTAGCCGGCTGTTTGCCTACCTGGTGTTCTGATAATAACAAACAAAGGCGCATGGCTTCCATGCACAGGTCTTCGCGGATCAGCTCATCCGCTTTCAGGGAATTATAACCTTCATTAAATAACAGGTATAACACGGTGTACACGGTTTCCAGCCGGGGCGGCAGCTGCAGCCCCAAAGGGATCTCCAGCTGAATACCTTCCTCCTTAATGAATTGTTTGGCGCGGTACAGGCGTTTCTGGATCACGGCCTCATTGGTGAACAGCGCCCTTGCAATTTCTGCAGCGCCAAAACCGGATACGGTTTTTAACGTCAGCGCAATCTGGTCTTCTTCTTTCAGGGAAGGGTGGCAGCACGCAAAGATCATGCGTAGCTGGCTGTCGGTGATTTCCGTATCCAGGAACAATTGGCGCACCGTATCTTCCGTGGCATGCTGTAAGTGATAGGCCAGCTCCCCGGAAAGGTGCTGGAAATGCTGCTGCCGGCGAATGATGTCGAGGGCCTTGTTCCTGGCTACGGTCATCAGCCAGGCGGAAGGATTGTCAGGAACCTGGTTGAAAGTCCAGGTTTGTACTGCTTTTAAAAACGCCTCCTGCACCACATCTTCTGCAAGGGATAAGTTATGCATCCCAAAAATGCGGGTTAACACGGCGATCATTTTTCCCGATTCATGCCGGAAAAGATGATCAACAATTTGTTGTGGTGAGGAGGCGCCGGATTGCATAAATGGCAGGGTTACATACCATCAAATTTCATTACTTCCCGTACTTCCACGCTGCCGTCCAATGCAAGATCAGGGCAGCCTTTAGCCAGTTCTGCAGCGGCTTCCAGCGAATCGGCTCGGATGATCAGGTACCCGCCTACCAGCTCTTTGCTTTCTGCAAACGGGCCGTCGGTTACCACGGCTTTACTGCCGTTGACCGTTTTTCCCGGTGGATATAAAGGCTCTCCGCCTACGTAAATGTTCTTGGACCGGAGCTGCTCTATCCAGGCAAACCATTGCTGCATATTGCCCTGCATTTCTTCCGGCGATAATTTACCCGCGCTGCTGCCGCCGCGGAAAATAAACATGAAGTCTTTCATGGTGAAAGGTGTTTGTAGGTTAAATAAATACGAATAACAGTGTAATGACGGGCGGAATATTATATGCAGGACAAAAATGAAGAATTTTTTTTAGACGGGCGGGAATTATGTCAGCTTATGCTCTTTCATTACGGTTGTAACCCGGCTGATAACGGCATGCACTGCCTCATTATAGTTGTCGTTATCATTATTGTTATTATCATCATAAGCTACCCAGCAGTTTACGGTTACCTTCACATTAGCGCCATCTATGCTGGAATATAATACCTGTAAAGGTCTATGCTGCGCAATGTGCGGCAGGTCTTTCAGGGCATTCTGCAACAGGGATTGTACGGAGGTCATTTGTTCATTGACAATGGCCACATTAAAGGTGAGCGAAATACGGCGCTCCGGGGTAAGGGAGTGATTAATGATGGGTTTCTGAAAAATCTCTTTATTGGGGATGATCACATGCAGGCCGTCCAGTGTACGCAGGGTAGTAGAACGTAATTGTATATTTTCCACGTTGCCGGTAAAACCGTTGGTCTCTATCTGGTGGCCTACTTCAAAGGGTTTGCGGAACGTAATAAAAATACCGGAAATGAAATTGGCCGTCAGGTCCTGGAAAGCAAAGCCCAGTGCCAGGCCTATAATACCGGCGCCGGCCAGCAGGGACGACACTGTTTTATCCAGCTGCAATACATCCAACGCAATGAATAGCCCTACAAAGCAAAGGAGCAGGTAAGCAACACTTGAAAATAAACCGCTCAGGGCCGGTGTATCAGACAGGCGGTAAACCAGCTTGTACACCAGTTTTTTCATCAGCCTGGCCAGCAGCACAAACAACGCTAACACCAATATAGCTACTGCCAGGTTAGGCAGCATTTTGATCGCTGCTTCCAGCCATAGCTGGATCTTGTTATATATCAGTTTGGTCCATTGCATATACGCCGTCATAATTATTCCCCCTTGGTTCCGGAACAAAGGCCGAATAATTATGCCGTTTTTGAATAGGGGAAGAGGAGCGGCTTACGCACTGATATTCAATGGGATAAATGAGTAGGCGCATCTACACTGCGGAAAAAGTTGCCCATCCGCCACTACCTTAAAATCCAATTAAATTAGTGATGCTTTTAAAGCCTCCATACAACTTAAGCGTAGCTTTGAGTGTTAAAATTGGTACACTGCGACCACTTATATGCCTGTAAAATTCACCTTACGCGTAGCGCCTTTACTAAAAAAGCTGCATTTAAAAGAACTGCTGTCAGTATTATTCCTGTTGCTGGCTATCTATTTTTTCCGGCAGGAGCGGCATGAGCTGCGTGCGCTGGTACCGGCTATTGCAGAGGCTAACCGTGTATGGATGGCCGGTGGTGTATTACTTACGTGTATATACATTCTGCTGCAGGCGCTCATGTATTATTACAGTTTTAAAGCCGTGGAAGCGCGTTTGCCTTTGTCTTTGGGGATAGAGCTGTTCCTGAAGCGCAACCTGCTCTCCGTATTTTTGCCGGCAGGTGGTGTTAGCTCGCTGGCCTATTTGCCAAAGCGTCTACGGCAGGCTGATATCCGCAAGCAACAAGTACACCAGGCCTCCGGCATTTATGGCTATGTAGGCATATTATCTGTATTCCTGGTAGGCATACCTATAGTTGGGTTGGCCATTTTACGCAAGCCGGACCTGCAGCGCGCGCTGCCTGCACTGGCAGGTATTTGCGTACTGCTGGTAGCAGCGGTATGGGTATTCCGCTCTATTCAAAAGAAAGGGATCGTATATACTTTACTGTTAAAATATTTCCCTGCTGTTATCCATCAGATAGAGGAGATCTTCTCCTTTCAGTTACAGCGCGGCGCTTTTGCAAGCACTGTATGGGCTTCTGTAGGTATTGAGCTGGCAGGCATTGCACATTTGTATGTGAGCATGCTGGCCACCGGCGTTACCCCCTCGCTGGAAGCGGCCTGCGTGGGTTACATTGTTGCAACTATCTTTTTAATTATCTCCCCGTTCTTACGTGGGTTAGGCGCCATAGAATTATCGCTTACCTGGCTGCTCAGCAGTTATGGGTACACCTCTCTGCAGGCATTGGAAATTACTTTGCTGTTCCGGTTATTCGAGTTCTGGTTACCGCTGGCCGGCGGGCTGCTGGCCTTTGCGTTGAAGGGAAAGGATCTGGTGTTACGGCTGGTGCCGCCGGTACTGATATTTTTACTGGGCATGGTCAACATCTTTTCCGTGCTTACACCGCCGCTCACAGACCGTTTGCGCCTGTTGCATGCTTATATACCGGTAAGTTCCATTCATGCATCCAACCTGCTGGTGGTGTTCCTGGGATTGGTGCTGCTGGTAACTGCTACCTTTTTAGTCCGTGGCCTGCGCAGCGCGTGGATAGTAGCGCTCGTTGTATCATTGTTATCTGCCATCGGGCATATGAGTAAAGCGCTGGATTATGAAGAAGCTTCACTGGCGCTGATCACCGCTGTTATATTGCTCATCACTGCCAGCCAGTACCGGGCAAAAAGTAATCCGCAGCTGGTGAACATTGGCGTGGTTACTGCCCTGGCTACTTTTGTGGGAGTGCTGATCTTTGGTGCGCTGGGTTTTTACTTTTTAAAAGCCCGTCATTTTGGAATTGATTTTACCTGGCAGCATTCCCTGCGGGCCGCTTTTAATGGATTTATGCTCATGAAGGATGAGGACCTGCACCCGGTAACCCGCTTTGGGCTGGAGTTCCTGAGCGCCATACGGGTATTGGGAGTAAGCGCCTGGGCTTTTTTATTTTACACCATTATACGGCCTTACCTGCAGGTGCATCAAAGTAATACTGCATTAGAGAAAGCGCGGTTTTACCTGAGCCAGTATGGCGATTCTGCCATGGATTATTTTAAAGTAGGGGAGGATAAGCTGTTGTATATCTCTGATGACCCGGAAGGATTTGTTGCTTACCGCGTGGCCAATGGCTTTGCCGTTGTGCTGGAGGAGCCGGTGTGCCGGGAAGAGGATAAGCTGTCCCTGTTACAGGAGTTTGAGCAGCAATGCCGCAAAATGGGCCTGCGGCCGGCTTTTTACAGGGTAGATGAGGAAAGTGTATTCTACTTTAACCGCCTCCGGAAAAAACGGCTGTTAATAGGGCAGGAGGCTATTATGGATATCCGCGGTTTTACATTGAGCGGAAAGGATAAGAAATCATTGCGGAATGCGTTGAATAGTTTAGCCAATAAAGGGTATACCACCACTATTCAACGGGCGCCGCAGCCACCGGCCTTAATAGCACAGTTAAAAGCAGTGTCCGACGAATGGCTGGCACAATATGAAGTAAAGGAAATGACCTTTTCGCAAGGGCTGTTTGATGACGCCATACTGGCCCAGGATGTGATCACTGTTAGCGATGCAGAAGGGCAGGTGGTAGCGTTCCTGAACATTATCCCGGATTATGCGCCGGGAGAGTGCACCTACGATATGATCCGCAAACGCAGCGATGCGCCGGGCGGTGTAATGGATGCGCTGATCATTGCGCTGATACAGGATGCGCAGCAGCGCAATCTGCTATACCTAAACCTGGGGCTGGTGCCGATGTCGGGCATTGGACAGCCGCAGAATACGGCAGAGCAGGTGGTGAAGTTTGCGTATGAAAAGATCCGCGCTTTCCGCCACTACCATGGCTTGCGGGAGTTCAAGGAAAAATATGCCACTGCCTGGACTAACAAGTACCTGGTGTATGAGCATGATTTTGATCTGATACAGCTGCCGGCTGCGTTGAGTAAAGTAATGCAACCGTAGGGTAATTACGAATTGGGTGCTTCGGTGTGATTGTAATTCGTAATTGAGAATTTGTGATGTTGG
>JGI24740J21852_10001035_pt1 | contig 12466 bp, 11 predicted proteins | sample KBSCornC6_FD_21852 | JGI IMG/M metagenome (IMG submission 21852) | reverse complement strand
TATTTGGTGGCGAATCAGGGACTCGAACCCCGGACCTGCGGATTATGATTCCGTCGCTCTAACCGACTGAGCTAATTCGCCGAAGAAGCGGGATTCTACCGGTTTCTGAGGATGTGTCAACCCCCTTCGTCAATCGTTGCGATAAATATCCACATCCTTGGTCTCCCGTACGAACAGCGCGCCGATCACGAAGGTAATGGCGGCGATCCAGATCGGGTACCACAGCCCGTGATAGATATTGCCGTTCTGCGCCACCAGGGCGAACGAGATGGTCGGCAGCAGCCCCCCGAACCAGCCGTTGCCGATGTGATACGGCAGCGACATCGACGAGTACCGGATGCGCGTCGGGAACAGCTCCACCAGCATCGCCGCGATTGGCCCGTAGACCATGGTTACGTAGATCACCAGGATCACCAGGATCACCAGCACCATGACCGTGTTCATCTGGGCCGGATCGGCCTTGGTCGGGTAGTTGGCCGCCTTGAGCGATTCCGCCACCTGCTTCTTGAAGTCGGCGATCTTGGTCTTGCTGTCGGCGTCGAATGCCTGGCCGTCGGCCGTGCGGCTGGCGTTGAGCGAGGCGATCTCCCGGCCGGCGATCGTCACCGTGGCGACGGTGCCGGCGGGGGCGTCTTCCGACTCATAGCTGGCCGACGATTGCGCCAGCGTGCGCTTGGCGATGTCGCAGGACGAGCGGAAATCCACTTCCCGGGCGATCGGGCTGCCTTGGAACGAGCATTCCTTCGGATCGGCCTTGACGACGATCTGCGCAGTTTGCTGCGCGCGCTCCAGTGCCGGGTTGGCGTAGTGCGTGAGCGCCTTGAACAGCGGGAAGTACGTCAGCACGGCCAGCAGGCACCCACCCATGATGATCCACTTGCGGCCGACGCGGTCCGACAGCGAGCCGAAGAACACGAAGAACGGCGTGCCGATGGCCAGCGCCACCGCAATCAGCACGTTGGCCGTGAACGCGTCCACCTTCAGCACTTGCGTGAGGAAGAAGAGCGCGTAGAACTGGCCCGTGTACCAGACTACGGCCTGACCAGCGGTGAGCCCGATCAGCGCCAGGATCACGATCTTCAGGTTGCGCCATTGGCCGAAGGATTCGGTCAGCGGGGCTTTGGAGGTCTTGCCCTCGGCCTTCATCTTCTGGAATGCCGGCGATTCGCTCATCGACAGGCGGATATACACCGACGTGGCAAGCAGCAGGATCGACACCAGGAACGGAATGCGCCAGCCCCAATCGTCGAACGACTTGCCGGTCAGCTCACGCACCACAAGGATGACGATCAGCGAGAGGAACAGGCCCAGCGTGGCGGTGGTCTGGATCCACGACGTGTAGGCACCACGGCGACCGTGCGGTGCGTGTTCGGCAACGTACGTGGCAGCGCCGCCGTACTCACCGCCCAGCGCCAGGCCCTGCAGCATGCGCAGCGCGATCAGGATGACCGGCGCAGCCACGCCAATCGTGCTGTACGAGGGCAGCAGACCGACGATGAACGTTGACGTACCCATGATCACGATGGTGATCAGGAACGTGTACTTGCGCCCGATCATGTCGCCCAGGCGGCCGAACACCAGCGCGCCGAACGGGCGCACCAGAAAGCCCGCCGCAAACGCCAGCAGCGCAAAGATGAATGCCGCCGTCGGGTCCAGCCCCGAGAAGAACTGCTTGGCGATGATGGCGGCCAGCGACCCGTAGAGATAGAAGTCGTACCATTCGAACACCGTCCCCAGTGACGAGGCGAAGATGACCTTCTTCTCCTCTCGTGTCATGGGCGCGGGCTGCATGCGCCCGGCGGGCGCATTCGGTGCACTTTGCACGGTTGCCATGTTGTCTCCTGATTTTTTGGATCATCCCGCTGGGCATGGACATGACAACGCAACACGGGCGCCCGCAGAACTGTGAACGATTGTGGAAAGCGAAACTTACGGCGTTCTGACAAAGGGATGTGCGTCGCGTGCGCCACGAACCCTCCGCGATCCCAACAAAATCAAAGACTTGGGTATTTCAAGCACGCGAGATGACGCTGCAGGTTCGCCGCTGTGTCTAGTGCGTTGCATCATCCAACACAACCCAAATGCGCTGCGGGCCACAACGCAATTGAGAGCGCTGCCAATGTGCATACGCACAAAAATCGCACGCTGCTGATGTCGCTCTTCCGCGCAATCTGAAACACCGCGGCATCGCAGCGGGCAGCACGGCCGTCCGCATCGCTAGGGAAAACCACTATCGGTGGAAAGCCATTGAAGGGAGGCCGAGTAAGAGTTCAGTCAGTTTCGCCAATAAGAATCGGCGCACTCGTTCCAAGAGAGATAGAGGAGACAGGCGATGGATTCATTGGTAGGAAAAATCGAGGCGCATCCGAAATATGCGCAACTCAAGCAACGGCGCAACAAGCTCGGCCTCGTTCTGACGGTGCTGATGCTGGTCGTGTACTACGGCTACATCGCGCTGATCGCATTCGACAAGCCGTTTCTCGCCAAGCCCTTGGGCGCTGGCGTGATGAGCGTAGGGGTGCCGGTGGGCATGGCGGTGATCGTGTTCACCATCGTCATTACGGGCATTTACGTGCGCCGCGCGAATAGCGAATACGACCAACTGACGCAGGACATCCTGAAGGACATCGCCAAATGAAGAAGCATTTTTCAACGATGCTGGTGGCGCTGCTTGCCGCTGGCGCTTGTGGTGCGGTGTTCGCCGCCGGCGGCGATGTTGGACAGACCGCCAAGCAGGCCACCAACACCACCGCCATCGTGTTGTTTGCGCTCTTCGTGGCAGGCACGCTGTGGATCACCAAGTGGGCGGCCAAGCGCACGCGCTCGGCGGCGGATTTCTACACGGCGGGCGGCGGCATCACCGGCTTCCAGAATGGCCTGGCGATCTCCGGCGACTACATGTCGGCGGCGTCGTTCCTGGGCATTTCCGCAGCCGTCATGACCTCGGGCTATGACGGGCTGATCTACTCGATCGGCTTTCTGGTCGGCTGGCCCATCATCACCTTCCTGATGGCCGAGCGGCTGCGCAACCTGGGCAAGTTCACCTTTGCCGATGTGGCGGGCTATCGCTTCGAGCAAGGCCCGATCCGCAGCTTTGCCGCGGTGGGCACGCTGGTCGTGGTGGCGTTCTACCTGATCGCGCAGATGGTCGGTGCCGGTCAGCTCATCAAGTTGCTGTTTGGCCTGGACTACTGGATTGCCGTGGTCATCGTCGGCGCGCTGATGATGGTCTACGTGCTGTTTGGCGGCATGACGGCCACGACCTGGGTGCAGATCATCAAGGCCTGCCTGCTGCTGGCGGGTGTGACGTTCATGGCGATCATGGTGCTGGCGCAATACGGTTTCAGCCCGGAAGCGCTGTTTGCCAAGGCGGTTGAGGTGAAGACGGCGATTGCCGCCAACGCCGGCAAATCGCCCGACGAGGCTGCCAAGATCGGCCTGTCGGTAATGTCGCCGGGCGGCTTCATCAAGGATCCGATTTCTGCCATCTCGTTCGGCATGGCGCTGATGTTCGGCACGGCTGGGCTGCCGCACATCCTGATGCGTTTCTTTACGGTGCCGGACGCCAAGGAAGCGCGTAAATCGGTGTTCTGGGCGACCACCTGGATCGGCTACTTCTACATCCTGATCTTCATCATCGGCTTCGGCGCGATCACGCTGGTGCTGACGAACCCCGAGCTGTCCGATGTGGCCAAGGGTGTGATCAAGGGCGGTGCGGGCACGGCCAATATGGCTGCAGTGCTGGTGGCCAAATCGGTGGGCGGCGATGTGTTCTACGGCTTCATCTCGGCCGTGGCGTTTGCCACGATCCTGGCGGTGGTGGCAGGGCTCACGCTGTCGGGCGCTTCGGCGGTGTCGCATGACCTGTATGCCACGGTCTTCAAGCACGGCAAAGCCAACAGCGCCGATGAGCTGCGTGTGTCGCGCATCACCACGCTGGTGCTAGGCGTGATCGCTGTGCTCCTGGGCATTGCCTTCGAGAAGCAGAACATCGCCTTCATGGTGTCGCTGGCGTTTGCGGTGGCGGCGTCAGCCAACTTTCCGGTGCTGTTCCTGTCGATGCTGTGGAAGGGCTGCACCACCCGTGGCGCGGTCATCGGTGGCTTCCTGGGCTTGATCTCGTCGGTGGGTTTGACGATCGTGTCGCCGTCGGTGTGGGAAGCCACGCTCGGTTATCCGAAGGGCTCGGCGTGGTTCCCGTACACCTCGCCCGCGCTGTTCTCCATGACGATCGGCTTCGTTGGCGTGTGGCTCTTCTCGGTGCTGGACACCAGCGTGCGTGCCAAGAACGAGAAGGCGTCGTTCGCCGCGCAGCAGGTGCGCTCCGAAACGGGCCTCGGCGCGGCTGGCGCATCGGGCCACTGAGCGAGCACGGCACGCTGAGCGAGGGCAGGGCGATGCATCGCGTCGCCCACCCTCTGCAGCCACCATGCCCAGCACATTCAACTTCTCCGTCTGGCCGTTCGATTGCCTGAGCCAGGACGAACGGCGCCTGGTGCATGACGCCGTCGACATCGGCTATTACCCAGAAGGCGACGTCATTCTCGATGTGGGCGCGGCACCGCTGTACCTGTTTGTGATCATCAAGGGCGGCGTTGCCCAATACGATGGCGACGAGTTGGTCGCCACCTATGGCCCCGACGATTGCTTCGACGGCCGCGCGCTGGTCGCGGGCAAGGCCAGCAGCCGCTTCGTCGCCACTGAAGAAGTCGTCGCCTATCAAATCGCGCGCCAGGCGGTGCGCGACCTCATTGCCGCCAATGCCACATTTGGGGCACTGCTGTTCTCAGATCTCGGCAGCAAGCTCAGCGCCATCGCGCAGCGGCAGAGCCTGGAAACGATGCAGTCGCTGGCGGTGTCCCGCGTGAGCGATGCGTTTATCCGGCCCGCCCATTTTGTGGATGCGGACACGGATGTCGTCTCCGTGGTCGAGCTGTTCCAGGCGCACAACACGTCGAACGTGCTGGTACGTGACGGTGCCTGCAGTCCGCCGCGCGTGGGCATCTTTACACGCAGTTCCTTGCAGCGCGCCATCCTCCATGGCACGCCGCTCGATCGTTTGCCGGTCGGCCAGATGAGCCAGTTTTCGCTCATCACCGTGCCCGCTTCCGCGCAGATCGGCGATGCGCTGACCCTGATGCTGCGCCATCGCGTGCACCGCCTCGTCGTCACGCGTGATGATGCGATTGTCGGCCTGCTGGAATCGCTGGATGTGTTCAGCTTTCTGGCCAACCACTCGTATCTGCTGACCGTGCAGATCAACCTCGCGCAGGATCTCGACGCACTCGCGCAGGTGGCCGCGCAGATCACGCGGATGGTGGCGCTGCTCCTGCGTGGCGGCTCACGTGTGGACCACATCGCCCACCTCGTGCGCGAAATCAACGCGCGCCTGTTTGAGCGCGCGTGGCAGATGATTGCGCCGCCGGATCTTGTCGCCAACAGCTGCCTGTTCGTCATGGGCAGCGAGGGGCGGGGCGAGCAACTGCTCAAGACCGATCAGGACAACGCCCTGGTGCTGCGCGACGGCTACGTGCCACCGCCCGACTTGCAGCAGATCGTCGAACGTTTCTCCGAAGCGCTCGCCGCGTTTGGTTACCCACCGTGCCCGGGCGGCATCATGCTCAGCCGGCCAGAGTGGTGCATGAGCGCAAGCGACTTCGCTCGGCGCATCCGTGAATGGCTGATCCTGCCGAGCCCGGAAGGCCTGATGCAGCTCGCGATCTTCTTTGATGCGCACGCCGTGTGCGGCGATGCCACCTTGCTCAAGCAACTGCGTCGCACCTTGCTGGACCTGACGCTCGACAACGACGCCGTACTCGGCCGTTTTTCCGCTGCCATTGAAGCCTTTAGCACGGCCTCGGGCTGGCGCGATCGCCTGCTCGGATTGGGCGATGCCGACCCCGTACTCGACGTGAAGAAGGAAGGCATTTTCCCCATCGTTCACGGCGTGCGCAGCCTTGCGCTGGCGCACCACCTGCTCGACGAGACCGGCACCGTGCCGCGTCTGGAAGCGCTGGTGCGTGCGCAAGCGATCGACGCGCAGATGGCCAATGAGCTACGTGAAAGCCTGCACTTCCTGATGACGTTGCGGCTCAAGGCGGGGTTGGCAGACATCGACGCGCATCAGCCGGTGTCGGGTGATGTGCATCTGTCGCACCTGTCGTCGTTGGAGCGGGATCTGCTCAAGGATGCGCTGAGCGCGGTCAAGCGCTTCAAGGCGCTGTTGCGGCAGCGCTGGCGCACCGAATGGATGTAACTGCGCGCAGGCCATCATGACGACGCTGTTTTCCGACTGGCGAGATGCGCTGCAAAGGCGCCGCCTGTTGCGCAAGCTGCGTGATCCGGCGTTCCGCTTCCTGTTCGACACGCCGCCTGCTGACGAATGGGTCGCGCTCGATTGCGAAACCACTGGCCTGAATGTGCGCACCGACGAGATCATTTCCATCGGCGCGGTTCGCATTGTTGGCAACCGCGTGCTGACGAGTGAACGCCTGGAATTGCTCATCAAGCCGCAGCGCAATGTGGGTGCAGAGAGCATCTGCGTGCATCGCTTGCGCAAACGCGATTTGGAAGAGGGTGTGCCGATCGAGCAGGCCATCCGCGCGCTGCTGCACTTCATCGGCAGCCGGCCGCTGGTGGGCTACTACCTGGAGTTCGATGTGGCGATGCTCAATCGCGTGTTGGTGCCTATGCTTGGCATTGGCCTGCCGCAGCCTAGGATCGAAGTCTCCGCGTTGTACTACGATTACCGGTTCCAGCAGTTGCCGCCGTATCGGCAACAAGGGGATCCCGACATCGACCTGCGTTTCGCCACGCTCATGCGCGAGCTCGAACTGCCAACGTGGGACGCGCACGACGCGCTCAACGATGCGGTGATGGCCGCGCTGGCCTTCGTCAAACTCCGCCAGCTCGGCGCGACATGACAGTCGCTTAGATCGACGGCGGCGGTGAGGACTCAGTCGGGGGCGTGTGGGCGGCCTCTGCGTCTTCCTCGGCAGCCGCTGCACGATTGGTGCGCCACGCATACAGCACCGTGATCAGCACATAGACGATGGGCGCCCCTTGGCTGGCCACCCAATACGCGAACGGCCAGCCAAAAATGTGCATCGACAAATCGCGCGCGAAGAACGCCACGACGAACGTCACCACAAACCATATCCCCAGCAGCGCAGCAATCCAGCGCATGTTGGTGATCCAGCGTCGACGTGCTGGGGTGCCGGGCGTGATGCTCATACGCTCGGCGCCTCATCCGGCGCGCAGCGGTGCAGCGTGATGCGAAAACGCGCGCCCGCCAGCCGCGGCGATGCCTGGTACACGTTATCGAGCACCTCGATATCGCCGCCATGCTGCTGCACGATTTCCCGCACGATGGCCAAGCCCAGTCCGCTGCCTTCCGCCTGCGTACCGAGGATGCGATAGAAGCGCTGCATGACGCGTTCCCGCTCGGCCACGGGAATGCCGGGGCCGGTGTCGTCCACGTCAATAAAGACGAACGGCTCGAACGGCGCCGTGGTGATGCGCACCGTGATGTGCCCGCCGTCGGGCGTGTAGCGGATCGCGTTGTCGAGCAGGTTGTTGAGCATCTCGGCAAGCATCGTCGCGTTGCCGGGCGTCATGACGGGCGGGCCGGGCTCTTCGAAGCCGAGATCGATCTGCTTGGCCCACGCCTTGGGCAGCCAGTCGGCCACGACTTGGCGCGACAGCGCGCAAATGTCCAGCGGCACCATGCCATCGGTCGCACCCATGTTCTCCATGCGCGCCAGCGAGAGCAGTTGCTTGACGAGGTGCGCGGTGCGGTCCGAGCTGTCAGCGATATGCGCGAGTGTGCGGCGCAGTTCGTCCGGCGATTGTTCACGCTGGGCCAATTCGGCTTGCATGCGCAGACCCGCCAGCGGCGTCTTCATCTGATGTGCCGCATCGGCAATGAAGCGCTTCTGTGTCTGCACCGATTGCTCCAGCCGCCCCAGCAGATCATTGAATGACGCCACTAGCGGCGTCAGTTCTTGCGGCGCTGCGCCTTCATCAATGGGGCTCGTGTCGCCCGGGTTACGCGCGCGAATACGCTCCTGGATTGCATTGAGCGGCGCCAGCCCGCGCGTGAGCCCGAACCAGACGAGGATGACGGCCAGCGGCAGGATCACGAACTGCGGCAGGATCACGCCCTTGATGATTTCGTTGGCCAGTTGCGCGCGCTTGTCGAGCGTCTCTGCCACCTGTACCAGCGCCGGTTTGCCGCCGTCGATGCCTGGGCGCTGCACATACGTATAGGCCACGCGGATGTCCGCGCCATGGATCCGATCGTCGCGCAACTGCACGAGGCCACCGGCACCGGTGTCTTCCTCGGGCGGCAGCGGCAGGTCGCGGTCGCCGGAGACGAACTCGCCGTTCGTGCCGAGCACTTGGTAATAGATGTTGTCCGTCTCATCCGCCCGCAGAATTTCCCGCGCGGAAATCGGCAACTGCAGCGTTACGCGCCCGTTCACTTCGCGCAATTGCTGGCTGAGCACGATCGCGCTCGATTCCAGCGCGCGGTCGTACGGCGCGTTCGCAATCGACTTGGCCACGAGGTACGTCACCGCAATGCTCATCGGCCAGAGCAACAGCAGCGGCGCGAGCATCCAGTCGAGAATCTCGCCGAAGAGCGAGCGCGCGACGGGCCGGGTGGCGTCGTCTTCGAGGTGGGGCAGGGTATCGGCGAGGTCGCGGTCGTCCGCCTGGGGCGCCGCACTGGCAGGGTCAGGCTGCGGTGCGCGAGGACGGCGCCACGGCCAAGCCAGCCGATCACCCATGGGCGGCGGTTGCAGCGGGGGTGGGTGCGGCCGCGCGTTCCAGGCAGTAGCCCAGCCCGCGCACGGTGGCGATGCGGATGCCGTCCACCTCGATCTTCTTGCGCAGCCGGTGAATGTAGACCTCGATGGCGTTGTTGCTGACTTCCTCGCCCCAACCGCACAGGTGGTCGACCAACTGTTCCTTCGAGACGAGCCGGCCTACGCGGGCGAGCAGAATCTCCAGCAGGCCGATCTCGCGCGCCGACAATTCGACCAACTGATCGTGGATATAAGCGATGCGCCCGACCTGATCGAACGCGAGCGGCCCGTGGCGGATCAGCGTGGCCCCGCCGCCTGCGCCGCGCCGCACCAGCGCCCGCACGCGTGCTTCCAGCTCAGAGAGCGCGAATGGCTTGGCCATGTAATCATCAGCGCCCAGGTCCAGACCCTTGACGCGCTCTTCCACACTGTCGGCGGCGGTCAGGATCAGCACCGGCAGCATTGCCCCGCGCGAGCGCAGGCGTTTGAGCACCTCTAGCCCCGACATGCGCGGCAGGCCCACGTCGAGGATCAGCAGGTCATAGGTCTGGGCCGTCTGCGCAGAGAGCGCAGCATCGGCGGTGGCCCCATCGGAGGCTTGGTCGACGGCATAGCCGGCCTGGCGCAGCGAGCGTGTGAGCCCGTCGGCCAGGGTGGCGTCGTCTTCGGCAATCAGGATGCGCATGCGTGTCTCCCCGCGATGCTTGGGCGAGTGTCTGGCTCGCCCGTCCCGCCCGCTACATGGTTTTTGCGCGACATTCGTGTTGGAGACTTGTCAAAACCACTGGTTTTTTATACAGTACTCCGAATTCGCGGTGCTGTAGTCTTGGCGGCGCTAAAGTCATGGAATTGGGCCGTATCAAGGCGATCACCTCGCGGCCCGTTGTTGCAGACAACCGCTGGAATCGCAAGCCCTTGCGGCCCATTTATACACCAATTTGCACGAAGGACGACCATGGAAGACGGCAAGAAGGCAGCCACGATGAGCGCGGAAAAGCAGAAGGCGCTGGCTGCCGCGCTCGCGCAGATCGAAAAGCAGTTCGGCAAGGGCTCCATCATGAAGATGGGCGACGCCGAGGTGGAGCCGGTCCAGGTTGTGTCCACCGGCTCGCTGGGGCTGGACGTGGCCTTGGGCGTTGGCGGCCTGCCGCGCGGCCGCGTGATTGAAATCTACGGCCCGGAATCATCGGGTAAGACCACGCTGACGCTGCAGGTGGTGGCCGAGATGCAGAAGCTGGGCGGCACCTGCGCCTTCATCGACGCAGAACATGCGCTAGACGTCGCTTATGCTGACAAGATCGGCGTGAGCGTGCCGGATCTGCTGATTTCCCAGCCGGACACGGGTGAACAGGCTCTGGAAATTGCCGACGCGCTGGTGCGCTCGGGCTCGGTCGACCTGATCGTCATCGACTCGGTGGCCGCTCTGGTGCCGAAGGCCGAAATCGAAGGTGAAATGGGCGACGCGCTGCCCGGCCTGCAAGCCCGCCTGATGAGCCAGGCACTGCGTAAGCTGACCGGCACCATCAAGAAGACCAACTGCATGGTCATCTTCATCAACCAGATCCGTATGAAGATCGGCGTGATGTTCGGCTCGCCGGAAACCACCACGGGCGGTAACGCGCTCAAGTTCTACGCCTCGGTGCGCCTGGATATCCGCCGCATCGGTTCGATCAAGAAGGGCGACGACGTGGTCGGCAACGAAACCAAGGTCAAGGTCGTCAAGAACAAGGTGGCGCCGCCGTTCCGTGAAGCCATCTTCGACATCCTTTACGGCCAGGGCGTATCGCGTGAAGGCGAAATCATCGACCTGGGCGTGGAAGCCAAGGTGGTCGAGAAGTCCGGCGCTTGGTACAGCTACGGCGGCGAGCGCGTCGGCCAAGGCCGCGACAACTGCCGCGAATACCTGCGCGAGAACCCCGATTTGGCGCGCGAGATCGAGAACAAGGTCCGCGAAGCACTGGGCGTGACGCCGATGGACGCCGTCGTGGTGGCCGAGGAAGTCGGCGAAGAGTAATTGGGTTGGCCGTCGGCGCAGATCGGCGGCTCTATCGAGCTTCATACGCCTGCCGTCCCCCAACGGCGGGCGTTTTTTCTTTGGGCGTGAAAGCGTATGCCGTTGCCCCGTCAACCGTTGTCGCTCAAGGCGCGTGCGCTGGGCTATTTGTCCCGGCGCGAGCACAGCCGGGCGGAACTGCGCCGCAAGCTGGCGCCGCATGCCGAATCTGCGGAAGAAGTGGACGCGTTGCTGGATTGGCTGGAGGGTGAGAACTGGCTCTCCAACACGCGCTTTGCCGAAAGCGTCGTACACCGCCGCGCTGGCCGCTACGGCACTGCACGGCTGATGCAGGAACTGAAAACGCATCACCTCAGCGAAGAGACACTGGGCGAGGTCAAGGTTCAACTGCAGAGCACCGAGGCCGCCCGGGCCAAGGCGTTGTGGAACAAGCGCTTCGGCCGGCCACCTGCTGACCTGGCCGAGCGTGCCAAGCAGGTCCGCTACATGATGGCGCGTGGGTTCTCGCGTTCCGTGGTGTCACGCATCATCTCCGGGGCCGATGAGCTGCTGGGCGACGGTGACGATCCTGCGTGAACGTCGCCGATCTCGCGACAATCTGCGCGGACAATCCGCGGGCGTGCCGATTCTGCGGCTTGCATGGTTTGGGCTTGTTGCGGCCGTTCTGCTGCCGCATTGCAGCAACGGACCCGGTTCGGTCGTAACGACGTGTTAAAATCCAAGGCTTCGATATCGTCCTACACCACAGTGGCAGGGCGATTGTGTTCGTGAGTGGTGGCGAATGCGCTGCTACGCACGTTCTGCAGGTGTTGCGCGACGCATTTGCGCGCCTCCTTCATCGGTCCTATCGGTCTGTCTGGTTCATGCCTTTGTCCGCCCCCGTCCCGCGCGCCATGCGTCACCGCCGTGCCATCACGGTGGAGGCCTATTTGCGGGAAGACGGTCTGTGGGACATCGAAGCGCGCCTGACGGATACCAAGCCCCGAGACATTCCGCTCGCCAGCGGCGGCGTCCGCCCGGAAGGCGAACCGCTGCACGACCTCTGGCTGCGCGTGACCATCGACACCCGCATGAATGTCGTCGACGCCGAAGCGTGCTCCGACTGGGTGCCGTACCCCACGCATTGCGACACGATCGGCCCGGCCTACCGCAAGCTCATCGGCCTGAACCTGATGAAGGGTTTTCGAAAGGCTTCACGTGAGAGACTCGGCGGCGTGGCGGGCTGTACGCACCTGACCGAGCTGTGCGGTGTGCTGCCGACCGCTGCCATCCAGGCCTTTGCGGGCGACGTCTTTCCGGTGCGCGACAACTCCGACGATCACCGGCCGATCGAGCCCGGCGAACAGCCGCCTTACCAACTCCACGGCTGCCATGCCCTGCATTTCGAGGGCGAGGTGGTCCGCAAGCATTATCCGCGCTGGTATGCGTATCAACCCAAAAGCCAGCCCGAACCCAAGATCCAACCGCCACCCATCGAGCTGTCGCCCGAGCCCTCGTCCTGAAGGACGTTGCGCTGCTCGCGCGCTTTTTTCGATCCTTAACATTCATCACACTCACTCTGCCTAGCAAAGGAAACACGCATGAATATCCATGAGTACCAAGGCAAGGAAATCCTGCGCAAATACAATGTGCCGGTTCCGCGCGG
>JGI24740J21852_10001033_pt1 | contig 12475 bp, 13 predicted proteins | sample KBSCornC6_FD_21852 | JGI IMG/M metagenome (IMG submission 21852) | reverse complement strand
CGCAAGCGCATCGACGAGCAACAGAACTTCGCGGCTCATTGCTTGTTCCCTTTGTTTCGATTTCCTTTGAAGTCCAGCACGGGCACCAGCCGGGCGCGGTCCAACTCCGCCAGCGTGAATTCCAGCAGTGCCGGGCCATCCTTGCCCTCGAATTCGAGGCCGATCCGTTCCTGACCCGGCTCCCCCGTCGGAGCCTGAATGATCCCCGTGAAATTCTTCTGTCCGCCCACCGGCAGACGCAGCGTCACCTTAGCCTCAAGGCCGGCGAAGCGCGTGAAATCGACCAGCGTGCGCAGCGGGCGATCCAGCCCCGGTGACGACACTTCCAGCCGCTCGTAGTTGACGTTTTCAACCTCGAACACGCGCGTGAGCTGATGACTCACTTTTTCGCAGTCTTCAATGACGATACCGTTTTCCGCCTGATCGATATATACGCGCAGCAATCCAGCCGGCGCGCGTTCCACTTCCACCAGCTCGTAACCCATGGCGGTGAGGGTTTTCTCAATCAGATCAGTCAGATGCACGTTTTTCCTGAAGAATTTCCCGGTCTGGCCAACCTGCTGAAGCAAAAAAAAATGGGCGCAACGCCCATATCATTCGCCCATCTTCTGCAGGATGACTTTTGATTAGACTCACATTGTAATCCGTCTCGGGGCAAAACGCAAAGTCTGCCCCGAGAGATCGCAGAATCCGCTGTGCGGCGGATTGCACCCACAATGCTCAGCGCTTGCCGCCGCGCTTCCCGCCACCGCGCGGCGCCTTGTTGCCGTTCGGCATGCCGCCACCGCTCTTGCCACCGGGGCGTTTGCCGCCGGGTGTGCGATTGCCATCACGCATGCCTCCGCCAACACCACCAGAGCCACCACGCCCGTCCGGGCGCGCGCCCATCCGGGTACGCGCAGTCAGCGTCGTTGGGCCGCCCACGTTGATGTAGCCCATGGACGTCTGCATCGGATCCGGCTGGCGCGGGGTCGACTGACGGCGTTGCGCAGGCTGAGCGCGGTTGCCATTCTCAATGCCCATGCCGCGTGATTGGAAGTTCGCTTCGCCGGTAAAGCCCGACGACATCGGCCCCATCAGCACCGGCGCCGGCTGGCGACGACGATCACCCTGGCGACTCTTCTCACCCGAGCTGGCGGTCGGGACCTTCATGCCCAGCGTGCCCATCAGCGTGCGCACATCTTCGGGCGAGACCTCTTGCCAGCGCCCACGCTTGAGGCCGCGCGGCAGCACAAAACTGCCATAACGCGTCCGGATCAGGCGCGACACGGTCAAGTTGACCGCTTCGAACATGCGACGCACTTCGCGATTGCGGCCTTCCGTGAGCGCAACGTGGTACCAGTGATTGACGCCCTCACCACCGCCGTCGGCGCAACGCAGGAAATTGGCTTCGCCATCCTGGAGCTGGATGCCGTGCAGCAGCTTCTGACGGTCCGTTTCAGGCAGTTCGCCCAGCGTGCGCACCGCGTATTCGCGCTCAACGCCATAACGCGGATGCATAAAGCGATTCGCGATGTCGCCAGACGTCGTGAAGATCAACAGACCTTCGGTATTGAAGTCCAGGCGGCCGACGGCGACCCACTTCCCGGTCTTCATGCGCGGCAGCGCGTCGAACACGGTCGGACGGCCATCCGGATCGGACTGGCTGACGATTTCGCCGGCCGGCTTGTGATACAGCAGCACGCGCGGCGGCTTATTGGGCAGCTTGCGCTGAATCAGCTTGCCGTTCACGCGCACCTGGTCGGTGGCGAGAATGCGTTGACCGATGTGCGCCGGCAACCCATTCACGGAGACGCGACCTTGCAGGATCAGGTCTTCCATGTCGCGGCGCGAGCCGAGGCCGGCGTCAGCGAGGATCTTGTGCAGCTTGGGCGCATCGTCCTCGGCGGTCAGTTCGCGCACCTTGCTGGACTGCGGCGCGCCGCCAGCATCGACTTCGGCGTCGTACGCGCCGGAAATCACATACTGGAAGACGTCTTCCGACCCCTTGCCACCCTTCGGACCCTTGCCGCCACGATTCTGGCTCGGGCTGCCAGCCTTGCCTTGCGGCTTGCCGTTGCGGTTCTGACCCTTGCCGCGGCCACCGGCTTGCTTGCCACCAGTGGCGCCGTCAGTACGCTCAGTGCGCTCCGCAGCCGGCTGCCCTTCGCCTTGGCGACGACGGTTCTTGCCGAAGCGGCCGCGCGGGCCACGTCGCTCACCCTGGCCCTCTGCCGGTGCCTGCTCCGCTGGGGCGGCGCCTTCAGCCACAACTACAGGCTCGCCAGCGACGTCCTTTGGCTTGCGCGCCCGTGGCGCACGGCTCTTGCGGGCTTGCGCAGGTTGGCCGGCCTCCGTGCCTGCGGCATCGCCGGACTCGCCTTCTGGGCGACCCTCTTGCGGCTGGCGGCGCGAGGCCACAAGGTTGCGCAGACCGCGGCGCAGTCCTTTACGGCGCGGCGCGGACTCGGTCCCGTCACCGCCCTCTTGTCGTGGCGGCTGAGCGTCGGCATCGGCCGGCATACGTGTATCCATGGAATCTGGCTGGGTACTCACAACGTCTTTAAAAAATCTAAGGGATCAGGCCACGTGCCGACTCTACGGCTGGCATGGCATTACGAATGTTCGTTCGATGTAGCCGAAGATGGCTCGGCCATGGTCTTGTGCTCGTCTTCCGATTCGCCCTTCAGCGCGCTGGCAAGGGGCGATTCGGCCTCCGCAGCAGGTTCGCCGTCAGCAACGGGAGACTCGCTCGATGCCTCAATCGGCGCATCGGCATTCCCATCGGCTTCCGGTACGCCGTTATCGGGGGCTTCGTTGACCAACTCGGTCAGTTCTGCCACCGCAATGGCGCCACCCTCGAACTCGATAGCGCCCTGCTCCAGCAGGCTGGCCTGCGCCTGGGCGCGGGCATCCTCCAGCGGCGGCAGCTCATCCAGCGAGCGCAGTCCGAGATCATCCAGAAACTGCTTGGTGGTCGCGTACAGCGCGGGGCGACCAGGCACGTCGCGATGACCGATCACCTCGATCCAGCCGCGGTCCTCAATCTGCTTGATGACCTGCGTGTTGACGGTCACGCCGCGAATATCTTCGATATCGCCACGCGTGACCGGCTGCCGGTACGCGATGATTGCCAGCGTTTCCATCACGGCGCGCGAGTACTTGGGCGGCTTTTCCGGATGCAGGCGATCAAGATACACACGCATCTCTGGGCGGCTCTGCAGGCGCCAGCCCGAAGCCAGCGCGACCAGCTCGACGCCGCGATTGAGCCAATCCTGGCGCAGCTCTTCGAGCAACACGCGGATGGTATCTGCGGAAACATCTTCGTCGAACAGCTTGCGCAAGTCATTGACTCGCAATGGGTCTTGCGCGCAGATCAGCGCGGTCTCGAGGACGATTTTCGCCTCTTGGGTATTCATTAGGTTGAACGGTTCGTCATTGCTCGCGCGCGGCAGGTCGCCGTCACGCTTGAGGTTTGTCGTTCCGCCGCGACGCACGCGGCATTTCAGAATGCTGTTGCCCGCCCGGGCCCGGCGCGCGATGGCCAATTGATCCAATTGGGCCATGCACCGTAACGCAGTGGCTGTGCCCGCAAAAAAAGGGCCGGAGGAGCGAGTTGATCCGGTGCCAGTCTGGCACCACTAGGGCAATTTCTTCCGCCGCCATGGGGACGGATACTGCACCGGGCGGCTGCCGAAGAGACTGGCCACCTGCCCGAATCGACGGTCCAGGGCGGCATTGCCGCTGGATGGCGTCGCCTGGTGCCGCGCTTGGGATTGTTAATTTGCGCGGAGGGCGAGTCGAATTGTCGTCGATTGTAGGGCAATTTCTGGCGGCGCCGCAACCGGGAAGATGTTTGAACTGCCGCCCCGGGCGGGATCACCATCTCCGGCGCTTCAAACGGCTACAGCACCAGACAGAAGCCATGTGCGTTGAGCATCTCTGGCAGCCAGGCGGCGCAGACCAACCCCCAGATACCGAATGCGGCAATGGTGGCGCCCGCTGCGCCCCGCGCCCATCGCAGGCGGGACAATCCGCGCAGCCAGCCGGCGAGCCCCGACATCATCAGAAGGTTCGGTAGCGTGCCCGCACCAAAAGCCAGCATCACCACCGCGCCGGAGGCTGCGTTGCCCGCCAACAACGCGACGGCAAGCGCGCCATACACCATGCCGCACGGCACGAACCCCCAGGCCAGCCCGATGACGTAGCGGCGAACCAGCGGAGGTTGCGCCCCCAAGCCACCGCCTAACCGTGCGGCCAAGCCCGACAAACCGCCCGTCAAGCGACCAAGCACCCGCTCCACCGCCGGTGCGCGCCAAGCATCTCCTGTTGTGCGCATGAGCAACAAAAGCCCATATGCCAGCAACAACGCGCTGGCCAGCGCAAACAGTCCGCGCTGGATTGGCAGCCACTGCTGACGCCAGACCGTGGCCCCCAGCGCGCCCATGGCCGCCCCGAGCAACGCATACGTGGTCAGCCGCCCGGCGTGCATGACCACCTGCTCAAACCACAACCGGCGGCGCGACACCATGCGCACCGGCGCTGCCCCGCGCTCCGCGGCAAGCGCAATGCCACTGCACATCGCCAAGCAATGCACACCCCCAAGCAGCGCGATCAGGAAAACGCTCAACAGCGCAGCCGCACTCATCTTTTTGATGCTCTTTTGATATGGACCAAAGTTATGGTTTTACGCGCGGGAATCAAATGAATTTCCCGCGATTCACGCCATCGGAAACGTCCGATAGTGACAAGGTCGTCGCTATAATACGGCCCAGTTGCACCATAAGAATTTCTCATTTCACTTCCTCGAAATTCACTCGCCCCCACCCGTGCTCACACGAATCGCGCTCTCCGACCAAGCCTCGCGTTGCTCTACCTGCGTACTCGGGCAAATCTGCCTGCCGGTGGGCATGAATTCGGATGACGTGCGCAAAATGGACGAGTTGGTTACCGAGCGCATCCGCATCAAGAAAGGACAAACGCTGTATGCGCTGGGCGATCCGCTCGAGGGCGTGTATGGCATTCGGTTTGGCACACTCAAAACACATCTGACGCTGGAAGACGGCCGCCACCAGATCACCGGTTTTCACCTGCCGGGCGAGATTGTCGGCTTGGATGGCATTGGCGATATGCGGCATGTGTCGGATGCCACGGCGCTGGAAGACACCGAAGTCTGCGTGGTGCGCTATGACGAGTTGCAGCAGCTTTCGCGTCGGCTGCCGTCGCTGCAGCATCAGTTTCTGCGGATCATGAGCAAGGAGATTTCGCAGGACCACCAGATGCTGCTGACGCTCGGTTCGATGCGCGCCGAGGAACGCCTGGCCGCGTTTCTGCTGAACCTGTCCAAGCGTTCGGCGCAGCGCGGGTACTCGTCGACCGAGTTTGTGCTGCGCATGAGCCGTGAAGAACTCGGCAGCTATCTGGGCCTGAAGCTGGAAACCGTGAGCCGCCTGTTCTCGCGCTTTGCCGAGGCGGGCCTGATCCAGATCCGCCAGCGCCACGTCAAGCTGATCGACATGGCCGGCCTGCGCCAAGTGATGAGCGGTCAGGCCAGCTGAATCTGCTTTCGGCATCCGCTCAGATGAGCGGATGTTCATGCGCTTCAAGCTTGCCAATGCCCGGCGACACGTACAACGTGAGCGCGCTCGACAAGCCGCACAACAGCCAGAACACAAAGAACGACACCGTGTAGACCGCCTCGGCCGACACGGTGATCTGCTCGCCGAAAAAGCGCAGGTCTGCGGGGTCAACCACCGCAAAGACGACCAGCTCGGCCAGCGCGGCACACAAGAACGCCGGCCACAAGATCCACATCAGGATGCGGCGTTTCATCGGACCTCCGCGTGGGCCGAATCGACTGCATGCGCGGGCGATGCGGTGGCGCTCTTTTCGATCACCAAGCCCCGTCGCACAACGTTGTCCTGGATGACCGGGTCGGGATGGGACACAGCCAGCCAGATGGTGACGCCGCAGCCAAGCATGGCAACGAAGGGGCCGGCCATCAGCAGCCACGGCCAGGGCTCACGCCACCACGGTCGGGCTTGGGCGGAAGTTTGCGTTGCGTGCATCTGTGCCTCCTGTTGGGGATGTCGCTGAAGACCGCGTTAGCGCGGCACGATGAAGCTGGACGGTTCGCGCAACACAAGGCTGTCGCTATCGCTATCTGCCTGGATGACGAAACGGATCTTGTGCGAGCCGGCCGGTATGTCATCGGCAGGACGGCGCACGAGCACAGGCAGCAACCGATTGGCTGCGGGCGCCAGTTCAAGCGTGGTCGATTCACCGCTGCCACCGAGCACTTGCAGCGCCGGCAGGCCTTCTGCCGTAACCGTTACGCGCACGGGACGCTCGGACGCATTCATCAGTTGCAGGCGGTAGACGTTTTCGATCTTGTCGCCATCCACTTCGCGCGCGAGGGCACCGCGATCGCGAATCACATCCACCTTGAGCGGCTTGCGCATGGCCAGTGCCGTTACGAAACCGGCGATGAGCACCAGCATGATCGTCGTGTAGATCAGCACACGCGGACGCAGCAGGTGCCGGCGGGCTTGCTTCGGCGTCAGGCGCTCGTGCATCGCACGCTCTGAGGTGTAGCGGATCAGGCCGTGCGGGTAGCGCATCTTGTCCATCACCTGATCGCACGCGTCGATACAGGCGCCGCAGCCGATGCACTCGTACTGCAGCCCCTGGCGGATGTCGATGCCGGTCGGGCAGACCTGCACGCAGATGCTGCAATCCACGCACGTGCCCAGGCCCTGCGCTTCAAAATCTGCACTGCGTGAACGGCTGCCGCGCGGCTCGCCGCGTTCCGTATCGTAGGTGACGACGTAGGTGTCGGGGTCGACCATCACGCTTTGGAAGCGTGCGTACGGGCACATGTAGCGGCACACCTGCTCGCGCATGAAGCCAGCGTTGCCCCACGTAGCGAAGGCGTAGAACAGCAACCAAAAGGTTTGCCACGGCCCGAGCGAGAACGTCCACACTTCCATGCCCAACTCGCGGATGGGCGTGAAGAAGCCGACGAACGAGAAGCCCGTCCACAGTGCGATCAGCACCCAGGCAGAGTGCTTGGCTGCTTTCAGGCGCAGCTTGCGCAGGCTCCAGCGCTCACCGTCCAGGCGGATGCGGGCAAAGCGGTCGCCTTCAATATGCCGCTCGATCCACATGAAGATTTCCGTGTAGACCGTTTGCGGACAGGCATAGCCGCAGAAGAGTCGCCCCGCCACTGCCGTAAACAAAAATAAACCCAACGCCGACAGCACGAGCAGCAGCGTCAGGTAGATCACGTCCTGCGGCCACAGCACAAGGCCAAACAGGTAGAACTTACGCGCGCCCAGGTCGAACAGCACCGCCTGGCGCCCATTCCACTGCAGCCACGGCAACCCGTAGAAAACGAGCTGAGTGGCCAGCACCAGCCAGACCCGCCAGCGCGCGAATGCGCCCGTCACGGCGCGCGGATAAATCTTGCGCCGCACCTCATACAGCATCTGCTCGGTCGGTGCATCTTCAACACCCGCCGCCGAGGTCGATGTAGCGGCAGCGGTTGTCATGGGGCGCCAGGCTGGTTCTTGGTCGCTCATTGGGTGTGACTCGGATTGCTATTCGACAGCCCCCAAACGTAGGCCGCCAACATTCGGATCTTCTCGGGCGAGAGCAGGTTCTCGTGTGCCGGCATGGTGTTGTCACGGCCCTTGAGAATGGTCTCGACGATGGTCGCTTCCGAACTGCCGTACAGCCACACGCGGTCGGTCAGGTTGGGCGCGCCCAACGCCTGGTTGCCCTTGCCGGTGGCCATATGGCAGGCCGCGCAGACTGACTTGAACGTCGATTCACCGCGCGACGCCTTGATCGGGTCAGACGACAGACCCGACAGCGAACGCACATAGTGGGCAACGTTGACGGCCTGATTGCCATCCACCACCGCTGCCAGCGACGGCATCACGCCATGGCGGCCCTTGGTGATGGTGGTAAGGATCGTGTCCGGATCTCCGCCATACAGCCAGTCGCCGTCGGTCAGGTTGGGAAAGCCCTTGGAGCCTGCCGCGTCCGAACCGTGGCATTGCGCGCAGTTGTTCAGGAACAGGCGCTGGCCGATCTCGTGCGCCTGCGGATCTGCGGCGATCTGCTTGATGTCCATGTTGGCGTAGCGCTCGTAAAGCGGGCGCACCTTCGCATCGGCTTCTGCACGCTGGGAGGCCAATTCACCTCGCGTTGAGAAGCCCAGCACGCCGGCGTACGAACCCAGCCCCGGATAGAGAACCAGGTACCCCAGGGCGAAGATGCACGACAGCAGGAACATCCACATCCACCAGCGCGGCAGCGGGTTGTTCAACTCGCGCAGGTCGCCGTCCCACACGTGGCCCGTATCGTCACCGGCGCTCTGCCCCGGCGGAATCTGGATACGCCGCTGCGAGAACAGCAGCCAGATACACCACACGATGCCCACCAGAGCAATCGCCGCGATGTAATACCCCCAAAACTCGGAAATGAAGTCGCTCATGATCTTGTGTCCTTATTGATGCGAGCGCGACGCACGAACGCGTCCACTGGCGACCTCGGCTTCATCGGGCAGCAGGAACGGCAGCATGGCCGATTCCTCGTTGGCGGCGCGTCGATGCGCCGAGAACGCCCACCAGCTGATCGCCACGAACAGCACCAGGAAAACCGCAGTCGCAATTCCACTCAGGATGGCCATGGCTTACTCCTTGGCGGCAACGGTGGCGGCCGATTCATCGGCGGGCTTACCGGCCATCTCGCGCACGTTGCGCAGCTCGACACCCAGGCCCTGCAGATAGGCGACTACGGCGTCTTCTTCGGTCTTGCCGGCAAGCTGCTCACGTGCGCCGGCAATCTGCGCATCGGTGTACGGCACGCCAAGCTGGCGCAGCACGTGCATCTTCTTTTCGATGTCGCTGTTGTCCAGCGGCGTCTTGGCGAGCCACGCGTACGACGGCATGTTCGACTCCGGCACCACCTCGCGCGGATCACGCAGGTGGATGCGGTGCCAGTCATCCGAATAACGCTTGCCAACGCGCGCCAGATCCGGCCCCGTACGCTTGGAGCCCCACAGGAACGGATGATCGAACACCGACTCGCCAGCCAGCGAATAGTGGCCATAGCGCTCGGTTTCCGCGCGCAGCGTGCGCACCTGTTGCGAGTGGCAGCCGACACAGCCTTCACGGATGTAGACGTCGCGCCCTGCCAGCCGTAGCGGCGAATATGGCGCGATCCCCTTGACCGGCTCGGTGGTCGAATGCTGGAAGAACAGCGGCACGATCTGCACCAGCCCCGCGATGCTGACGACGATGAGCGTCAGCACGATCAGCAGGCCGATGTTCTTTTCCAGCGTCTCGTGCGTGAAGAAACGATTGTTGGATTGGTTGCTCATGTTCGTCTCCTCACTGTGCCGCGACCAGCGGAGCTTGCGCGGGTTGAGGGATCGGTGCGTCCACCGCCCTGTTGCCCTGGACGGTCTTGAACACGTTGTAGGCCATTAGCAGCATGCCGCCGAGGAAGCACAGGCCACCCATCAGGCGGATGAGGTAGAACGGGTACGTGGCCTTCACCGCTTCGACAAAGCTGTAGGTGAGCGTGCCGTCGGCTTCGGTGGCACGCCACATCAGGCCCTGCATGACGCCGGCAACCCACATGGCGGCGATGTAGAGCACCACGCCGATGGTGGCCACCCAGAAGTGCACCTCGATCAGGCGCGTGCTGTACATGCGCTGCTGGCCGAACAGGCGCGGGATCATGTAGTACATCGAACCGATGGTGATCATGGCCACCCAGCCCAGCGCGCCGGAATGCACGTGGCCGATGGTCCAATCTGTGTAGTGCGACAGCGCGTTGACGGTCTTGATGGACATCATCGAGCCCTCGAACGTCGCCATGCCGTAGAACGACAGCGCCACCACCAGGAACTTCAGGATCGGATCGGTGCGCAGCTTATGCCAGGCACCCGAGAGGGTCATGATCCCGTTGATCATGCCGCCCCACGACGGCGCCAGCAGAATCAGCGAGAACACCATGCCCAGCGACTGCGCCCAGTCGGGCAGCGCGGTGTACTGCAGGTGGTGCGGGCCCGCCCACATGTAGGTGAAGTTCAGCGCCCAGAAGTGGACGATCGACAGACGGTACGAATAGATCGGACGCTCAGCCTGCTTGGGCACGAAGTAATACATCATCCCCAGGAAGCTGGTAGTCAGGAAGAAGCCCACCGCGTTATGGCCGTACCACCACTGCACCATCGCATCCTGCACGCCGGCGTAGGCCGAATACGACTTCCACAGCGACACCGGCAGCTCGGCGTTGTTGACGATATGCAGCAGCGCAATCGTGATGATGTACGCGCCGAAGAACCAGTTGGCCACGTAGATGTGCTTGGTCTTGCGCTTGATGATCGTGCCGAAGAACACGACGGCGTAGACCACCCACACCACGGTGATGAGGATGTCGATCGGCCATTCCAGCTCGGCGTATTCCTTCGAGCTGGTGATGCCCAGCGGCAGCGTAATGGCCGCCGCCACGATCACCGCCTGCCAACCCCAGAACGTGAAGGCGGCCAACGTGTCAGAGAGCAAGCGCACCTGGCACGTGCGCTGCACGATGTAGTACGACGTGGCAAACAGCGCGCTACCGCCAAACGCAAAGATGACGGCGTTGGTATGCAGCGGACGCAGCCGGCCGTACGTCAGCCAGGGCACGCCAAAGTTCAGTTGCGGCCAGATCAACTGGGCCGCGATCAGCGCACCGACCGCCATACCGACGATGCCCCAGACGATCGTCATGATCGAGAACTGGCGGACAACCCGGTAGTTGAAGGTCTGGGTGTGCTGCAACGCGCTGGATGGTTCCATGCTTGCTCCCCAAGGTAGTTGGTTTGATGCGGTCATGTTAAGAACCGGACGACTTGGGGGTCTTGACGTGCATCAAGGCACCCCAGCCATTGGTCGTAGGTCGTTCAGTCCTGCAGTTCAGTCGCGCCGTGTCGCGCTTCGCGCGGGGGTGTCCGGGTCGAGCAGAATCGATTCAGCCGGGCTCTTCATGTCGTCGTATTGGCCCGAGCCGACTGCCCACCACAGCGCCCCCACAATGGCGACCACCGCCATCAGCGACAGCGGGATCAGCAAGAACAGTGTTTCCATTTCCCCTCCTCAACCGTCCGTTAGCTCGCACGCGTCAGGCGCCACGCATTGAGCGCCACCAGCAGCGACGACACGGACATACCCACGCCGGCCATCAGAGGCGACAGCCACCCCAGCGTGGCGAGCGGAATGCTGATGGCGTTGTACGCAAAGGCCCAGCCGAGGTTCTGGCGCACCACGCGCAATGTCCGGCGGCCGATCGATACGGCATCGCTGATGGCCGCCAAACGCGGCTCGGTGAGGATCGCGTCGGCGCCGGCCTGGGCCAGCGGCGCCCCAGTGCCAATGGCGATGGACACCTGCGCCTGCGCCAGCAACGGCGCATCGTTGATCCCGTCGCCGACCGCCAGCACGCGCGCGCCCTCGGCTTGCAACTTGCGCACATAGGCGCGCTTGTCTTCCGGGCTGGCACCGCCGATGGCGTAATCGATGCCCAGACGATTCGCCCACCAGCGCACGGTCTCGGGGGCATCGCCGGATACCAGACGCAAGCGCAGACCCTGCGCGCGCAGCGCATCCAGGCAAGCCGGCGCATCCGCACGCGGCGTATCGGCCAGGGTGAAGCGCGCAAGCGGTTCGCCATCGCGGCCGAGCCAGATGGACGTGCATGCCGCTGCCGGCGGGACCTCTTCCATGGGGGCTTCGCCGCCATAACGGGTAGAAACGACCGGTTGATCCGCGTAGCGCGAGGCGGCAAACGCCTGCGTGCCGAGCCGCACCGGTTGGCCATCCACGTGCGCCTGCACGCCCTGTCCTGGCACGTTGGTGGCGGGCCCCATAGCGGGTGGCGTCAAGGCCTCGGATGTGGCAGCGCGCAGCGATTGCGCGATAGGGTGGTTTTCCGCTTGCTCCATCGCGCAGGCCATCGCCAGGCAGGTCTCGGCATCCACGTGGGAGAACGTTTCGATGCTGAGCAGGCGCAGGCGCCCTTCCGTGAGCGTCCCGGTCTTGTCTAGCAGCACGTCTGTCACGGCGGCCAGGCTCTCGATGGCATGCCCCCGCGTGACAAGCACGCCGCGCCTTGCCAGTGCGCCACTGGCGGCGGCCAACGCGGAAGGTGTCGCCAATGACAACGCGCACGGGCAGCTCACCACCAGCACCGCCACCGTCACGGCAAACATGCGGTCCGGGTCGATCCACCACCACGCAATCGCCGTCAACAGCGCCCAGCCCAGAAGCACGGCGACGAAGCGGCCCGCCACGCGATCGGCCAGTTCAGCCATACGCGGTTTGTCGTTCAGTGCGCGATCCAACAACGCGACGATGGCGGCCAGCCGTGTCTGCGCACCCACACGGCTCACGCGCACACGCACGGCGCTGACCACGTTGTAGCTGCCGGCCAACACGGCCGC